>Ga0210009_1003430_pt1 | contig 10231 bp, 6 predicted proteins | sample CryGeyCG2114_065_FD_185457 | JGI IMG/M metagenome (GOLD analysis project Ga0210009, IMG submission 185457) | Groundwater microbial communities from aquifer - Crystal Geyser CG12_big_fil_rev_8/21/14_0.65 (SPAdes) (version 2) | ecosystem: Environmental > Aquatic > Deep subsurface > Groundwater ... | reverse complement strand
AGAAAAGTAATCTGCTTCGGAAAACTTTAGGAGAACATATCTTTACTAAATTACTGGAGAACAGAAAAATCGAATGGAATAATTACACGAGACAGGTTAGTTCTTATGAGTTAGAAAAATTCTTTGCTGTCCTTTGATAAAAATAACCACGAATAAACGCAGACAAAATAATGAAACCACGAATTTCTCTAATTAAACGAATTAAAAGAAAAAAGGGTAAAAAACTAAATGATAAATCCTGTTTTAGATTAAATTCGAACAATTCGTCTAATTCGTGGTTAAAGTAAAAAAATGAAAAACGGCTTTGACACCAAAAAATATTTAAAAGCGCAAACTGCAGCGATCCTCAAAAGAGTAAAAAAATTCAAGAGCAAATTATACCTTGAATTTGGGGGTAAGATTTGCTATGACTTCCATGCTTCTCGCGTCCTGCCAGGCTACGACCCTAATACAAAAATTTTCCTTCTCCAACAACTTAAAGATAAGATAGAAATAATCTTTTGTGTTTCGGCAAAAGACATCGAACAAGGAAAGATCAGAGGCGATTTCAACTTAAGTTACGAAAGCATGACGATTAAAACAATAAATGATTTGAGGCGCTTTAGTCTTCAGGTCAATGCCGTAATCATCAATCGTTTCAGCGGAGAAAAACAAGCATTAAAATTGAAAAAGTATCTGGAAAATCAAAAAATAAAGGCATATTTACAAGCAGAAATTCAGGGTTATCCTGCTGATATAGATAAAATATTAAGCCGGGAAGGATACGGGAAAAATCCTTACATAAAAACAGAAAAATCGATAGTAATAGTGGCTGGAGCAGGTCCGGGAAGCGGAAAAATGTCAACCTGTCTTTCTCAGATATTTTATGATTTTAAACAGAATAAAAAATCAGGATTTGCAAAATTTGAAACTTTCCCGATCTGGAATCTTCCCCTTGAGCATCCGGTAAATTTTGCTTATGAAGCGGCAACTGCTGATATTGGAGATAAAAATATGATTGACCCTTACCACTTAAAAACTTATAACAAAATAGTTATCAACTACAACCGAGACATAGAAAATTTTGCCATAATGAAGAAAATAATAGAAAAGGTTTCCGGCCTAACCTATAAATCCCCGACCGATATGGGGGTAAGTATGACAAAGGAAGGAATAATTGATGATAACATCGTGAAAGAAGCGGCAAAACAGGAAATAATAAGAAGATATTTTCGCTATAAAAGAGAATTTTTACTGGGGTTGATAGAAAAAGACACCATTGAAAGAGTAGAAAAAATAATGCAAAAATTAAATTTAAAAGAAGAAGATAGGAAAGTAGTACCTGAGGCAAGAAAAGCAGCTGCAGAATCAAAAAGAAAAGCAATAAGAAAAAAGGACAAGATAGATTTTTACTGTGGCGCGGCTTTACAAATCAATGGAATCATTGAGCAAGGAAAAAATTCTTCTCTGCTGCATGCTGAATCTGCCGCAATAATAAATGTTATAAAAAAATTATCAAAAATTCCGGAGAAGATTGATCTTCTTCCCAAACAGATAATTCAAAATATCGCCAGAATGAAAGGAAATTTGAAAGAAAGGACAACCAGTTTAAGCGTGGAAGAGACTTTGGTGGCATTAGCCATAGCTTCTACGATGAACCCAGCTACTGCATTATGTATAAAAAATCTTTCAAAGTTAGACGGAACTGATATGCATACAACTCATATGCCCAGCCAGGGAGATGAAGAAGGGATAAGAGAACTGGGCATAAATTTAACCACCGATGCATTGATGCTCAATGAACTTTATTTTAGACGATGAGGAGGCTCGGAAAGTTTCTTCGGCGGCACGCTTGTCAATCCCAGCGAGATTGACTGCACTCTGTGAATCTGCTCGCTCGTCCTTCGGACACCGTGCCCGCTCGCAGATTCAAAGGCCGCTACAGAAACTTTCTTCGCCTTAGTGTAAAAAGAGTAAAAGCTCAGTTAACCCCGTGTCATCTGATAGATGTAGTGCGAGGCCTTTAGCCTCGCCAACAAGCGAACCTGAAAGGTTCGCACTACTGTAGTTGCAGAGCTTGCTCTGCGGCAAAGCAAGCTTTGCCACTACAGACAATGACGTGGTTTGGTGAATATTTACTAAAAAGAAAAATACTATGGAAGAGAATTGCGGGTTATTTGGTATTTATTCAGATAAAAATATCATCCAGAATCTTTACTACGGTATCTTTAAATTGCAGCATCGGGGACAGAAATACTGTGGTCTTTCCACCTTTAAAAAAGAGATTAATCTTACCACCCACAAGGGTTTTGTCCGGCATACCTTCACCCCGGAGGAATTAAAAAATCTTTCGGCGAATTCCGGCATTGGCCATGTCAGCTTGAAAGAACGCCAACCGATCATCTTAGAATCAAAATTAGGAAAATTCGCTATTGCCTTTAGTGGAAATATTGCCAATGCCGGCAATCTCATTGCTAATTTAAAGAGTAAGGGTTATTCCTTTGCCACTAATACCCAGATAGAGCTTCTGGCAAAATTGATTGCCCAGGGAGAAAATTTTGTTGATGGAATTGAGAAGATGCGCAATAGTATCATCGGTTCCTACGCTCTCTTAATCTTAACCAGGGAAGGAATCTATGCGGCAAGAGATTCTCATGGATTCAAGCCGTTAGTTCTGGGAAAAAAGGATAGAAGTTTTGCGGTTTCTTCAGAATCGCGACCGTTTAATTTAATCGGCTTAAGAATTTTCCGGGATGTCAAACCCGGAGAAATTGTTTTCATCAATCAGCATGGATTTCAAACCAAGAAATTGACCAAGGATAAAAGAGTTGCTCATTGCGCCTTTGAATGGGGCTATATTGCCTCTATGGATTCAATTATTGACGGGGTACCGGTAGTAAGGGCTAGAAATAATTTAGGGGCAAGTTTAGCCAGAAACGATAACATCAGCGCAGATTTGGTGGCCGCCGTCCCCTTCTCCGGTATCGGGCACGCTCTCGGTTACCACAAGGAATCAGGCATCCCTTATGATGAGGTTTTCTTAATTGACCGGTTTGCCAGCAGAAGTTATACCCCTTTAACCCAGGAAGAACGGGATGAAGAAGCAAGAATAAAACTTTCGGTAATTGAAAGTGTGGTTAAGGGAAAAAGAATTATCTTGTGTGACGATTCTATCGTCCGGGGTACCCAAATCAAGAATAAAGTTTTGGAATTGAAATCTGCGGGAGCAAAAGAGGTTCACGTTAGAATCGCCTGCCCTCCCCTAATGGCACCCTGCAAATATGGCATCTCCACAAGATCATACCAAGAATTGATTGCCAAACAATATTCCCTTAAAGAGATTGAAAAGCACATCGGAGCTGATTCTCTCCGATATAACAATTTAGAAGATTTTATTAAGGCGATTGGATTGCCGGCAAACGAACTCTGCCTTACCTGCTGGACCGGAAAAAAATCAATATGACACGAAGTTGTCATATTGAGCAAGGTTTCTCTCGTTTGTCATTGCGATACGTCAGTGAAGCAATCTCATAAGATTGCCACGCCCTTTGGGCTCGCAATGATAGTGTAGTATATATGCCTTGGCGAATACGGTATGAAGTATGAAACCATTGTCGGATTGGAAGTTCACGTTCAACTGCTAACCAACTCCAAGTTATTCTGTAATTGCAGCACTAAATTCGGAGAAAAAGCCAACACTCAGGTCTGCCCGATTTGCTTGGGAATGCCCGGAGTCTTGCCGGTAATCAATGAGCAGGCGGTCAGATTAGCCATCAAGAGCGCTTTTGCCCTTCATTGCGAGATTCTTAAGTTTACCCGTTTTGCCCGCAAGAATTATTTTTACCCGGACCTGCCCAAAAATTATCAAATCTCCCAATTTGAAGAACCATTGGCTATTAATGGTTATCTTAATTTAGGAAAGAAAAAAATCGGAATAAAAAGGGCTCATCTGGAGGAAGATGCCGGAAAACTTCTTCATCCTGAAGAAGAAGCCTATAGCCTCGTTGATTTCAACCGGTGCGGCATTCCCCTCCTGGAGATCGTAAGCCAACCTGAACTAAAAAGCCCTCAGGAAGCGGAAGATTATTTAAACGTTTTAAAATTAATTCTAAAATATCTGGAGGTAAGCGACTGCAATATGGAGGAAGGCTCTTTGCGGTGCGACGCCAACCTTTCGGTACGGCCACAAGGAGAGAACAATCTGGGGGTAAAAACCGAAGTCAAAAATATGAATTCCTTTAAAAGTGTCCGGAAGGCCCTTTCCTATGAAAGAGAAAGGCAGATTAAACTATTGGAAAAAGGAGGAAAAGTAAACCAGGAAACCATGCTCTGGGATGAAAAAAAGGGAATCACCCTTCCTATGCGCAGTAAAGAGGAATCCCAGGATTACCGGTATTTTCCTGAACCGGATTTAATCCCGCTTGCTCTCAACGAAGAATGGCTCAAAAAAATAGAGCAGGAAGTGGCAGAATTACCGGAAACAAGGAAAAAAAGATTTATTGAAAATTACTTCCTTTCCGATTACGACGCTGGCGTTTTAACCTCGCAAAAGCCCTTAGCCGATTACTTTGAAGAAACTGTCTCTCGGGGAGGAAAACCTAAACTGGTGAGTAACTGGATTTTAACCGAACTTTTGGGAAGATTGAATTCCCGGCATTTAACCATCGGCCAATCTCCCTTCACTCCGGCCCACTTAGTCGAACTCTTGAAATTAATTGAAGAAGGGAAAATCAGCGGGAAAATAGGAAAAGATATTTTAGCCAAGGTTTTTGATAGCGGTAAAAGCCCAACGAGCATCATCAAGGAAGAAAAACTAACCCAAATTTCCGGAAACGCCTTATTGTTAAAGGTCGTTGTAGAAGTAATCAAAGAGAATCCCAAAACCATTTCTGACTATAAAAAAGGAAAGGAGAGAGCGCTTGGTTTTTTGGTGGGAATGGTGATGAAAAAAACAAAAGGCAGGGCAAACCCCGCCAACGTAAATAAACTCTTGCAGGAAGAGATTAAAAAATTATGAAGATTCAGGAATTGCCGGCGCATCAGATTCATAAGTTATTGGTCAAGAAAGAAATTTCCTGCCAGGAAGTTATCCGGGAAATATTTAAAACAATTGGGGAGAAAGAAGGAGAAATTCATGCTTATCTTTCCTTCAGAGACAGGGAAAAAGTCCTTCGGGAAGCCAAAAAGGTGGATGAAAAACTCAAGAATGGAGAAAAACTTTTTCCTTTAGAGGGAATCCCGATTGCCATTAAAGATAATATGTGCATCTCCGGAGAAAAAACCACCTGCGCCTCCAAAATTTTAGAAAATTTTATCTCTCCTTATGATGCCACTGTAATCAAAAGATTAAAGGAAAAAGGCCTTATCTTCATCGGCAAGACCAATATGGATGAATTTGCTTTTGGCTCCTCTACGGAAAATTCCTATTTTGGACCAACGCATAATCCTTATGATTTAGAGCGCGTTCCTGGTGGTTCCAGCGGGGGTTCCGCTGCGGCGGTAGCCTCTGGCGAAGCAACCGTTGCGCTGGGTTCAGACACCGGCGGTTCTATCCGGCAGCCTGCGGCTTTCTGCGGTGTGGTAGGCTTAAAACCAACATACGGAAGAGTCTCCCGCTTTGGATTAGTTGCTTTTGCTTCCTCCCTGGACCAGATTGGCCCAATCACCAAAGACGTTACTGACAGCGCCCTCCTCCTTAATGTTATCAGTGGATATGATTTAATGGATTCTACTTCAGTAAACATCACCCTTCCCGACTTTACCAAAAGTTTAATTCCCCAGGTTAAGGGTTTCAAAATTGGAGTACCCCAAGAATACTTTGTTTCCGGTATTGACCGGGAGGTGGAAGCATCGATAAAGAAGAGTATCAAATTATTGGAGGCTATAGGAGCAAAAATAGAGGAAATTACGTTGCCCCATACCGACTACGGAATTGCTACTTACTATATTATTGCCACCGCAGAGGCCAGCGCTAATTTAGCCCGCTTTGATGGCATCCGTTATGGTTATCGTAGTAAAAATAATAAAACTTTGAGCGAACTTTATGAGCATAGCCGGGCCGAAGGATTCGGCAAAGAGGCCAAGAGAAGAATTATATTGGGCACCTATGTCCTCTCGGCTGGTTACTATAATGCCTATTACCTGAAAGGATTAAAAGTAAGAACCTTGATTAAAGAGGATTTTAATCAAGCATTCAGAAAAGTAGACGCAATCCTTACTCCAACTTCTCCAACTACCGCTTTTAAAATAGGAGAAAAGACTGACGACCCCTTGAAGATGTATTTAGCTGATGTTTTTACTATCTCGGCAAACCTTGCCGGGATTCCGGGAATCAGCATACCTTGCGGGTTCTCTAAAGAAAAATTACCCATTGGACTGCAAATTCTCGCTCCTGCTTTTGGCGAGGAAAAAATCTTTCAAATTGCCTTCACCTTGGAGCAGAGCCTGAAAAAATAAATTAGCGAGGCTAAAAGCCTCGCACTACATCTTAGTTCTACGTAGTGCGAACCTTTCAGGTTCGCCAAAAAAGGAAATTCCTATGGTATTAAATTATACCCCCCCTCCTCACATCCTCCCCCTCAAGGGGGGAGGAAAGAGGTGGGGGTAACTTTGAAATTCCGGACAACAAATGGAAACAAGGGTTGAAGTTTTTCTAAAAAAGGGAATTAACAATAGCGAGGCTGAAGGCATTAAAAGCGATATTCAAGATTTAGGAATTAAAAAGGTTAGAGAAGTAATAACCACTCAAATTTACCTGATTGAAGGGGAAATTTCCCCAAGCCAAAAAAGATTAATCTGCGAAAATTTGCTCGCTGACCATCTCATTCAGGAATATCACCTAAACTCAAAACTCAAAACTCAAAACTCAAAACTCAATCCTTGGATTGTAGAGGTTTGGCTTAAAAAAGGTGTTACCGATACCGTAGCCGAAAGTGCGGCAAAAGGAATCAGAGATTTGGGAATAAAAAAAGTAAAAAATGTCAAAACCGGAAAGAAGTATCTTCTCTTCGGTTCTCTTTCCTCAAAAGAGATAGAAATAATCTGTCAGAGACTTCTCGTTAATAAAGTAATTCAAAATTATTTTATAAAATGAATAACGCTCGTTACATAAAGATATTGGGCGCAGCCGACCGCCAACTGGAAAAAATCAGCAAGGACTACCTGCTTTCTCTTAATCTGGCTGAAATGAAGACCATCCAGAAGTATTTTAAAAAAGAGAAGAGAAACCCCACCGATGTAGAACTGGAGACAATCGCCCAGACCTGGTCAGAGCACTGTATCCACAAAACCTTCAAGAGCAAAATTGAGTATGAAGAGAATGGGAAAAGAGAAGTAATTAACAACCTTCTGAAGCAAACAATTATCAAGAGCACCCGGAAATTGAATAAATCCTGGTGCATCTCCGTTTTTGAAGATAATGCCGGAATCATTAAGTTTACTGATGACTATAACCTTGCCTTCAAGGTGGAGACGCATAATCATCCTTCCGCACTTGAACCTTACGGAGGAGCGGAAACCGGGATTGGAGGAGTAATCCGGGATATCCTGGGCGTGGGACGGGGAGCAAAACCAATCTTTAATACCGATATTTTTTGTTTTGGTCCTCTCAATTTAAATTTTAAGCAATTACCGGCCGGCACCCTGCATCCCCGCCGTATCTTTAAAGGTGTGGTTTCGGGTGTCCGGGATTACGGAAATAGGATGGGCATCCCTACCATTAATGGAGCCATTCTTTTTGACCAGGGTTATATTTGCAATCCTCTGGTATTTTGCGGCACCGGAGGGCTTATTCCGGCTAATCAGTGCAAAAAGACAGTCCTTTCCGGAGATTTAATTGTGGCAATTGGCGGCCGCACCGGAAGGGATGGTATTCACGGAGCCACCTTTTCCTCTTTAAGTTTGGACAAGGATACCAAAACTTCCCCAGTGCAGATTGGTCATCCCATTGCCGAGAAGAAATTTACCGATACTCTTTTGGAGGCCAGAGATAAAAATCTCTACCGTAGTCTCACTGATTGTGGCGCAGGAGGATTTTCTTCAGCCGTAGGAGAATTAGGTAAAGAGACCGGGGCAATAGTCTATTTAGAAAAGGCTCCCTTGAAATACCAGGGTCTCCTTCCTTGGGAAATTTGGGTCTCTGAGGCACAGGAGCGAATGGTCCTGGTGGTCCCGCCCAAAAAACTAAAAGAACTTCTAAAACTCTTTTCCCGGGAAGACGTAGAAGCCACCGTCATCGGCAAATTTACCGGGAGCAAAAAACTCCAACTCTTCTACCGGAAGACACAGGTTTGCAATTTAAAGATGGATTTCCTCCATCAAGGTTTACCCGGAATAAGAAAAAAAGCAATCTGGAAACCAAAGAAATTCAAAGAACCTTCTTTTAGCCAGCCCGGGGACTTAACCAAAATCCTTAAAAAACTTTTATCTTCACCCAACATTGCCAGCAAGGAAGTCGTCATTCGCCAGTATGACCATGAGGTCCAGGGAAATACCATCCTGAAACCTCTGGTGGGAATAAGGAATGACGGACCTTCTGATGCTTCTATTGTTAAACCGCTTCCTCATTCTGAAAAAGGGGTGATTATCGCCAATGGCATCAATCCTCTTTATGGGGTTATTGACCCTTACTGGATGGCGGCATCAGCAATTGAGGAGGCTTTGCGTAACCTGATTGCTTGCGGTGGAAATCTTGAAGTCGCTGCTTTTCTTGACAACTTTTGCTGGGGGGATACCAACAACCCCGAAGAATTGGGAAGTTTAGTGAGAGCATCTAAAGCCTGCTATGATTTCGCCACCGGCTTTGGCGTTCCTTTTATCTCCGGAAAGGATAGTTTGAATAACTTCTTCAAGGATGAAAAGGGAAATTCTATTTCCATCCCCCCTACTCTGCTTATTTCAGCAATAGGAATAATAAAAAATGTAAAAAAGAGTATCTCCATGGATTTGAAGGTCCCGGGTAATCTTATCTATATTCTGGGAAAAACAAAAAATGAACTCGGCGGCTCCCATTACTATCGGCTTTTTAACATCATTGGTAATAGCGTTCCTAAGGTAGATGCTAAAAAAAGCAAAAAATTAATGACCGCTTTGAGCAAAGCAATAGAAAGGGGTTTGGTGAAAGCCTGCCATGACTGTTCCGAAGGAGGTCTTGCGGTAGCTACTGCCGAAATGTCCTTTGCCGGCGGTTTAGGGATGGAGCTCAATTTGACGAAAGTGCCTGCTTCCAGCTTAAACCGTGATGACCATATCCTCTTTTCCGAGTCAAATTCACGTTTCCTGACCGAGGTAGAACCAGAGAAAAGAGAAGACTTTGAAAATGCCCTTGCCGGAAATTGCTTTGCTCTCATTGGTAAAACTACAAAAGGCGAAATTTTTAAAATTTTTGGACTACAAGGTAAAACAATCATTGAATCCAACCTTTTTTCCTTAAAAAAATCCTGGCAAGAGGCAATTAAATGGTAAGGAGAGCATAAAAGCGAAGAATTTAATTAGATTGCTTCATCTCTCTGTTCCTCACAATGACTTGTCTTTGTCTTGTCATTGCGAGTGAATGAAATGAGCGTGGCAATCTCATAAGAGGAAATTTCTATACAATGAACTTATATGAAATTAAAAATAATAAAATTACATATTCTTGGTAATGATGTAAAAATGTATTACAATTTTACATCATGATTAAACGGCAAATTAAACTACCCAAAAATCGCTCGTTATCTTACGCTCAGAGTGAAACACAGATGTTTTTCTGGCAGACCAATACCGGAGCAGAAGTTGATTTACTTTTAGTAAAAAATAAAACCATTAAAGCGGCCATTAAAATTAAAAAAAGTAAAATTATTGCCGGCGCTCATTTATCCGGATTACGTTCATTCAGAGCAGAAAACAAACGAGTCCCCTGTTATATTGTTTGCAACTGTGACCAACCCTATACTTTGGAAGAAGTGGAAATTATCAACTGGCAGAATTATCTGCAAATTATTTTGAATAAATATTTATGAATTTTAGAAATCCATCTGGTTATCTTTATTTTAGTGGGTGACCATAACCAGATAAAACAATTTCTTAAAATATCTTAAGATATGGAAAATTTAGAAATCGGAGATAAAGTTTATTCAAGAAACAAAAGGAAAATTGGAAAAATCATCAGAGTAGTTCCGCCTTTCCATTTTGAAGTTGATTTTGCGGAAGAAAAAGTAATTCTTGGCAGAAATGACCTTATTCAGTTTGAGCCCGACCCTCTTTCCCGTCTAAA
>Ga0210009_1003429_pt1 | contig 10238 bp, 9 predicted proteins | sample CryGeyCG2114_065_FD_185457 | JGI IMG/M metagenome (GOLD analysis project Ga0210009, IMG submission 185457) | Groundwater microbial communities from aquifer - Crystal Geyser CG12_big_fil_rev_8/21/14_0.65 (SPAdes) (version 2) | ecosystem: Environmental > Aquatic > Deep subsurface > Groundwater ... | reverse complement strand
AGAGATACTGCTCTAAATAAATTAGGAATTACAGTTCTAAGATACAGTAATGCTGACATTAATATTAGATTTGATGCTGTTATGAAAGATTTATATCATAATATTCATTCTAGATTATAGGCCCCCCCTCAGACTTCGCCTTCGGCTCAGCCAGCTCCCCGATGGGGAGCAAAACTTATTTTAGTTTCTTACTATCGGTGACCTCGTACCTCAGCGATAGTATCACGCGTTTTCGTATTTTGATATGTATAAAATAGCACCAAAATAAGGATTATCAAAATATACAGCTTCATTTAAAGCAGCATTAATATTTTGTTTTATGCTAAATGTTTTATAGTGTAAGTAACCAGCAAGTTTTACTGGAGTATTTATAAGAAGATTCATGTCTACATGAACTTTGCTCCTAGTAAATTTTTGAAGTTCTATAAAACCTTCAAGCTCCCATTCTGGATTTAAAAACTTAAAATAATTATTATTTATTTTATCTGAATTATTAAAATCTATTTTATTACTTTCAATAAAATCATTATTACTATTCGAAATTATATCAGTATTAGCTATATTTTTTTCTTTTTCAGAATAATTCTGTCCACCATTAAAAAATGTTTCTGATTTTTTTGATAAGTCTTGATACCAAGCATAATGAGTAATGATTTTATGATTATTTGAAAGTGATAGTTTTTTATCAAAAGTTTTCAGATTATAATTTTCAGGATCAAGTTTTATGTATAATTCTGGTAATGGATTTTGTTCTATTATTAAAGGTTCTTCATTTTTAACTTCTTCCTCAGACTCTTTTCTAATAGGTTTTTCTTTAAGAATATTTATTTTTTTAGGAATATTAAGCTTATCAAAATTAGAATATAATTTATCTGGAGATACATTATTAGTAAAGACAATAAGCTCTACTTTATATATTTCATTTGGTTTTTTAATATTGTCTGCAATATAAGAATTACTAAAGCTAAGTACTAAAACTGTAATAAGAGTGTTTCTTAAAGTAAATGATTTTTTCATATTAGTATTTAAATTGAAATCTCTGCCATTAATCTTTTAATATTATCATACAAACTAATCTTTGGATCAAACTTTGCTTTCAATTGCTCATTATTAACTAATTTAAATTGATGACTTTTGCTTGCCAATAATTTAATTAACTTATTAAAATCTACTTTATTTTGTTCTGAAAACTTAATACTGGCTTCATTGTTTTTAACAGTAAGCTTGTTAACATAATGCGTTTTACATAAGTCTTTAAGCTTACTTGTGGTAAATAAATTTACTATAGGCTCAGGAATGGCGCCAAATCTATCTTGCATTTCAAATTTTATTGCATCATATTCAGAATCATTTTTAGCATATGCTATTTTTTTATAAAAATTTATTCGTTGATTAATATCTGGTAAATATGATTCTGGAATAAGTGTGGGGATGCCTAAATTTATTTCTATTTCAGAAGTATTAAGATCTACTTTTTCAATAGACTTGCCGGATTTTAAATCTTCAATTGCTCTGTTTAACATATCCATGTATAAATTATATCCAATAGATTCAATATTACCGCTTTGTTCTTCACCTAGTATTTCACCTGAGCCTCTTATATCCATATCATAAGTAGCAAGATTAAATCCTATCCCTAAATCTTTTAACTGTTCTAAGGCTTCAATTCTTTTTTGAGCATCTTTAGATAAGCTTTTGAATGGAGGGGTAAACATATATGCGTAAGCTTGGTGATGCGATCGTCCAACGCGGCCTCGGATTTGATGTAATTGAGCAAGGCCTAGCTTGTCAGCTCTGTCGATTATTATGGTATTAGCATTTGGAATATCAATACCTGTTTCTATAATAGTTGTGCAGATAAGAACATTAGCGCGCTTATGATAAAAATCAGCCATAACTCTTTCTAGCTCTGATTCTTTCATTTGACCATGAGCTGTAGCTATTTTGGCATCAGGAACAAATTTTTCTACTTCTTCTGAAACTTTATCCATTGTTGCAATATCATTATGTAAAAAATATACCTGACCGCCTCTAAGTAATTCTCTATTAATAGCTTCCTGTATTAAAATATAATTTCTTTCATGAATAAAAGTTTTAATGGCAAGTCGCTTTGCAGGAGGAGTTGCAATTAGAGATAAATCTCTAATACCAGCAAGAGCCATATTTAATGTTCTAGGAATTGGGGTCGCTGTCATGGTTAAAATATCAACATTATGTGCCAAGGTTTTTATTTTTTCTTTTTGCTTAACTCCAAATCGGTGTTCTTCATCTATTATAAGTAGGCCAAGATCTTTAAATTTAATATCGCTTTGAATAATTTTATGTGTTCCAATGATAATATCAGTTCGGCCTGTTTTTAATTTTTCAATAGCTAACTTTTGTTCTTTTTGAGATTTGAATCTAGATAATATATCAATACTAATAGGCATATTAGCAAATCTATTTTTAAATACTTCAAAATGCTGCTCTGCTAATAAAGTTGTAGGGACTAATATAACAACTTGTTTGCTATTGTGGGCAGCTATAAAAGCAGCTCTAATAGCAACTTCTGTTTTACCAAAACCGACATCTCCGCATACTAGACGATCCATTGGTTTTTCTTGTTGCATATCATTAAGAACTTCTGATATAGCTTTTTCTTGATCTTCTGTTTCTTCAAAAGGAAATGCATCAGCAAAATTATGATATTCAACTTTAGGAATTTTAAAGCTATAACCTTTTTTATTATTTCTTTTTGCATATAAATCGAGCAAATTAGCGGCCATATCAATAATTTTTTGAGTTGCTTTAGTTTTTTCTTTACTCCACTTTTGATTGCCTAGATGATGAATTGGGGCAAGCTCTGGATTAGCGGTTGCATATCTGCTGATTAAATCAAGAGACGTTATAGGTACATATAATTTACTGTTATTTGCATATAGAATAGTTAAAAATTCAGTATCAATATTATTAACTTTTAAATTAGTTAAACCCTGATAGCGACCAACACCATGGTTTTGATGAACTATAGGATCATCTATTTTTAATTCTGATAAACTTTGTACAATATTAAGTGCAGAGGTATCAATATCTTTAAATTTTTTAGGTAAACTTTTTTTTCTAAGGCGTCTTTGCAGGACTTTATTTTTATATAAATCTGTCTCTGCAATAATTGCTAAATTTTGATTATTAATTATGAACCCTTGATTAATAGCAGAAGAGCAAATAAATATTTTATTATTATTTTCCTTTAGAAAATTATCCCAATTTTCAGAATAATCTTGAGATTTTATAATATTAAGTTTTATACCATTATCATCAAAAAGTTCTAATAAAGTTTCAAGTCTACCATCAGTTTCTGCGCAAATTAAAATTTTCAAATCAGTATTCTTAGAAATAAAATTTTTAATATTTGCAAGAGGATTCTCTGATGATTTAGACTCAACTTTGATGTTAATATCTGGCAGCTCTGATATATCTAAATTAATATTAGATTCACTACCTTCATTTTTTAGTCTTATAGAATAATGTTTATTAATTTTTTCGAAAAACTCTTCTTGAGTTATAAATAAATATTTTGGATCTAAAAGAGGCCTTGTATTATCTATATTTAAAGATTCATACCTGCCTTTTACATCTTTTAAAAATTTAAAAGAAGCATTACCTAGATCACCGATTGTAATTATAATGCTATTATCGTTTATATAATCAAATATTGTTCCAAGTGGGGTTTCAAAAAAAAGAGGGATATAATATTCTATTCCCCCATAGTTTTTACCATCTGTAATGCTGTTATAAATATTAGATCTTAATGGATTGCCATGAAGATATTCTCTCCAGTTATTTTTAAATATTTTAATAGCTGATTCATCAAATGGAAATTCAGTTGCGGGCATTAAAGATATTTTATCTATTTTTTCAATAGACTTTTGGGTTTCTGGATCAAATGTTCTAATAGATTCTATATCATTATCAAAAAAATCTATTCTATATGGTAGCTTTGAGCCCATTGGGTAAATATCAATTATAGAGCCTCTTACAGCAATTTCACCATGTTCTTTAACAGTAGGGCAGTTTATATAGCCATAATTTGTTAAATCTTTTATAAATTTATTTCTATTATAAGTTGAGTTTTTTTCTATAAAAAAGATATTAGATTTTATATATTCCTTAGGGCAAACCTTATGCAAACCAGCATTTAAGGTTAACAAATAGATGCCTTTTTTACCGATGCTTAAGTTATAAAGAGTTTTTAATCTTTCTGAGATTATATCGCTATTAGGTGAAAATAAATCATAAGGCAGAATCTCCCAATCTGGGAAGAAATAAATGTCATCTGAAGATTTTGGATAGAAAAACCTTAATTCATAATTTATATCTGTAAGCTTTTGGTTATCTGGACTAATTATAACTAACGTAGCATTAGGATTTTCTTCATATTGTTTGTAAATTTCACTTATGATTAGGCTAGTAGAAGAGCCTAGAGCATTATTTAATATTATTTTATTAGATTTATTTAATAATTTTTTAGAATCAATAAGTTGTATCATATTAATATTATGGTTTGTTGGTTATTTGGGCAAAGATAAATTATAATATATTCTATTTAAAATAACTGAATTAGGCAAATTTGTAACTTAATATGAATAGTAAAGTAAAAGATATTGATAAAAATTTAAACTTAGATATTTTAAAATGGCGTTCAAGAAGAGGTATGCTGGAATTGGATTTATTACTCATTGATTTTATTGATAAAAATTATGAGAAATTAGATTCTAATGAACTTTTACAATATTGTAATTTGCTTGAAGAAAATGATACTGATTTATATAGCTGGTTTATTGATAACGTAGAAGTGCCTAATAAAGAATTAGTAGGAATAATTAATAAAATAAAAAAATATTCTTTATCAAAAGTATAAATATGAAACCTTTTCAAGATAATGAAATTATTATTAGGCCTTCAAAGATATTATTCACATTAATATCTTTTTCTCATGCATTGTTAATTTTTTTAATCCATATTTTATCTTTATATTGGTACTTTACTATTGCTTTAGTATTTTTGGTGCTAATGAGCTTTTATTATTATGCTAAAGTTTATTTTTTAAGACAATCAAAAAAACAAGTTAAACGATTAGAATATAATAAGATAGATAAAAATTGGCATTTGACTTTAGGTAATGATGAAAAGGTTATAGGAAAGCTTAAAGCTAATAATTACTTATCAAACATAGTGTTAGTTCTAAATTTTGAGATATTAGATTCAAAAATCAACTTACAAAATCCTAAAAAAGTAAAAACTCGCCATGCAATAGCTATTGTATTCAATGATAGCGTTTCAATTACACAGTTTAGATTTTTAAAGAGAAAAACTAAGTATTTTAATTAAAATTTAAGCAGTTATTAATAAAAAAATTGTAATATTTACCCATAATCATAAAATTATATTGAGTATAGAGAAAATGTCAGGGGTTAATATTAATATTACAAAAGATAAATTAGCACTACTTAAAGATAGTGAAAAAAAAGAGCTAGAAGGTATTTTAGACGGCAGTTTTTTAACATCTGTTATATCTAAAGAAGATGGCAAAACAGGCTCTGTTTCATATAATGTTGCAACAATATTAATTTCAAAACTATACTCAAAAACTGAAAATTTTGAATATATAAGCCTAATTGGAGATTCTCAAAATAAGTTAAATGATAGTTTTGCGACAATAGAAAAAAATTCAGAAAAAAATTACATTATATTTTTAGGATCAAATGAAACTGGAAATAATCTTGGACATTTTATATCAGCAAAAGCAAAAAAAGATTCAAATGAAAAAGTTACGTTATATATAGCTGATAGTTATGAAACAGATAATGGAGAATTTGGATCATCTTATACTAATAGTAAGCTTGTGCAACAAGAGAACTTAAATAAAAATAAAAATGTTGAGGTTAAAAGAGTTCATGTTGATAAACAATATGAGTATACTTGCTTTTTTCATGCACTAATGAATCTTCAAAAAATATTTTTAGAAGATAAAATAGAAGGGTATGAACAAGCTAAGACTGCAGCAGATGATCAAAATTTACACGATTTTAAAAAGCTTATAGAAGGATTAAATGAAGAAACGGAACATAAAGAAAATGATGTAAAAGTAGTATATAGAAAAACTAGTGATTTTCAATTAATGAAATTAGAGGAAATACTTACAAACAAGGATGAGGGTGAAAGTTATGAAAGCATATCATGTGATGATTTTACTGATAAAATTAAAATAATCGAAGAAAACATAGGCACAACTGTTGTTGAAAGAAAAGTTACAGATGAATTTGTTGAATATAATTTTACAGTTGAAGAATGTAAAAATAATAAAGAGTATGCAAAATATTTTTTAAATAAATTAAAGCTTTTATCTCAAAAACAAAATGGTCAAAATATTGATTTAAATCTTGAAGGGCTTAAAGATAATGGCAAAGTTGAATTAAAAAAAGTTATTGAAGATTTACTTTCTAGTAACAAAGAAGAATATAAGTTTATAAATATATTTAATGAAGAGTATGACATTAAATCTAATGATGAGCCTCAGAGAGATTCTAATGGTTTGGAAGATAAAAAAACACCATTGATAAAAAAAATTTCAAATGAGGATATAAGTGAAAAAAATATTAGAAAAATAGTGGATGAATTTGTAGCTAAAAAATTTGATTTAGTAACTTTAGATGATGATGCAAATCAAAAAATTATTGATATTTTATTGACATTAAGCACTGAACCAGAATACAAGAATATTGAATTTATGGTAGGTGAAAAGGAATTAAAAACCTATTATAAGGAATTAAAAACCTATGATGAAAAAAACAAAACTAAAAAATTTAATATTTAATGTGATTTACCTTGATTAATACCTAATTATCTTCTATATTTTAAAGTATAGAAGTAATGAGTATTTATCTATAATAATATATCTACTTGATTTAACTCATTATTCTCCATTTGTTGTATAGTTGTAGTGGGGTTAAATATGCAATTTAGTAGTTTTAAATGCTTAAAAAAATCTTATCCGTTTCTTTCATTTTATCTTCAAGCCTTTTTGTATCTAATATTCATGCAAGAGAGTTACTTTATCGCATTGAGTTTGATAATAATAAACCTATAGATTATAAAAAAATACAAGAAAGAAGCTCTGTATTTCGTGCGCCTGATCATTGGCAAGCAGGAATTAATGAAAATTATGTTTGGGTTGAGCCTAGTGATGAAAGCTCAAATAAATTTGTATTTCATGCAAGAAATGGTAAAAACATTAGTAATCCTAATTGGGCACATAAAAGGGCTGCAGGGGTTAGGCTTTTTAGCTGGTAATTATTCTGGAATTTGAATATTTAAAGTTTCTAAGCAACGTAATGTAAAAATATTTTTTTACTATTTATGTGGTTTTTATAGAATAGTAATTACTTTATCTCTTATTTTATGTCCATGTGTTATTTCTAATTTTGATTTTGGTATACCTAGTTCTTTTGAAAGAAGTTTAATTACTTCTTTGTTTGCTTTACCATCTTCTGGAGTAACTGTTACATATACCCTAACTATATATATAGAGCCGTCAGGATTATATTCAATTTTGATTCTATTTTGCGAAGCTTTTGGAGTTACTTTCACGCTTAAAGTTTTTCCAATTGATTCTAAAGAATTAAATAAGTCTATCATATTTATATTTATAAAAAGTTATCAATTTATGAACATTATATTCTATAAGTAAAATTAATTAAAGGTATAACTTACTGTATTAGTTATCTAGAAGGAATAAATTTATAATATAATCTATGATATAAGTTATAAGATGTTTAAATAGTAAATTACATAAGGGATTTTTTATGTATATTTATTTGCTAAAAATACTAGCCATAACTTTACTAAGCTTTTCATTTCTTAATAGCCAAATATATGCAAAAGAGAATATCAATATAATCTCAACAAAGGAGATAAAAAAACTTTTGCAAAAAAAAGGAGGCAATTTAAATAATCAAGTTATTGATAAAGTTTTGACTACGATTAATTGTGCAAATATAAATAAAGTTGAGCATAATAATATTTTAACAATTATTGATTACTCTCTACCTTCTAATCAAAAAAGATTTTGGGTTTTTGATTTAAATAAAAACAAATTATTAGTACATACCTATGTATCTCATGGTATAACAGCAGGATCATTGCTTACAAGTAAATTTTCAAATGTGTCAGATAGTAAAGCAGGTAGTTTAGGAGTTTTTAAAACAGGTGAGTCATATAGAGGCCGAGAAGGTTTATCAATGCGTCTTTCTGGTTTAGAAGAGGGTTTTAATAATAATGCAGAAAGAAGATTTATAGTTATGCATGGTGGTTGGTATATGGATGAAAGATTTATAAAAAGATATGGTAGACCAGGAAGGAGTTGGGGGTGTCCTGCTGTGCCACTTCATGAAAAAAATAATATTATAAACACCATAAAGGAAGGTGCTTTAATGGTTATCTATTATCAAAGTGATAAATGGTTTGAAAATTCTAAATTTTTAAATTGTGAAAATGATTTTGTTAAAAAAACAAATCATAAAAAATATTCTAATTTAGAACCAACTCTTGTGGAAGATGCTAAAAGAGATAAAGTATTATATTTTGATTTAAATGAAAATAACATTAGAGAAAGAGAAGATCCTGTCATAACCTTATCAGCTGATGATTATGAAAAAGTATTTAAAACCAAAGCTCCTTTATCACGTATGATTAGAAGGCAAATTAATAAACAGGAATTTATAGTTTTAAGCAATAATGAATTTAATGATCTAGTAGTTAATAAAAATCATACTGCATTAAGAAAAATTAAATTTATAATCCCTGTTCTTGTTAGGATTCATGGACGAGTGAGAACTAAAATGAAAATTCTTGATTATGGAAATATACAAGATACTTATCATAAAACTTATTTAATTAATGATACAGGCGAGCAAGTTAAAGGGTATGTGATTAATTTTACTACAAATCCTGAAATTCAAATTAAACCAACGGATGAGTTTATTAGATGGGTTGGGCTTTAGCGTATTGTATTAAACCCAATGATAGCTGCTTTTGCTATGAGTTTTAGCTCTGTATCAGTGATAATAAATTCTTTAAGATTGAATAAAGAGCGTCTTTAACTTGATAATTAAGCTATTTGATATTTAGACTTTTCTCCAGGTTTTTCTTGCATTAATCTGGGAACTAGATAACCAGGAAGTTCTGTTTTAATTTTCTTTATTAGATTGGTTGCTATATTAATATCTACACCAAAATGGGCTGCATTTTGCACAGGGTCAAGAGTATGAATATAATATGGCATAATATTACAATCAAATAATTTGTAACTAAGCTTTACTAAAGTATCTGTATTGTCATTTACATTTTTTAATAAAACAGATTGATTCAATAAAGCGAAGTCATTTTTTTTTAATAGCTCCATTTTACTTTTTATATAATCATCTAGTTCATTTGGATGATTACAATGGGTAACTAATACAGTTTTAATGTTATTTATTTTAAGCGGTTTAAAAATATTACAAAATTCCTGGGTAATCCTTTTAGGATCTACTATAGGAATTCTAGTATGAATTCTGAGGTATTTTATATGTGATATTTTAGAAATTTTTTGGGTAATATTATTAATGTATTTATCTGAGGCTAAAAGCGGATCGCCGCCACTATAAATTACTTCATTTATATTTTTATCTTGTTTTATATATTCTATGATTTTATCAAATTCTTTTAGAGCTATATTATTAGATTTATAATCAAAATGTCTTCTAAAACAATATCTGCAATTTATTGCACAGTTAGTTGTAATCATAATCAGGACCCTAGATTTATATTTATGTAATAAACCTGGAATAGGGTTAAATTTAGATTCTTTAAGAGGGTTATAATTAAACCCAGGAGTTAAAATTCCTTCTAGTTCATTTGGAATGGTTTGTAGTAATAAAGGATCTAATGGGTTATTAAAATCAATCTTATCTTTAAAGTAGTCAGGGACTTTTACTTTAAAGCCATAATTTTCAACATGCTTTAAATCTTGTTGCATTTTATTTTCAAAAAAGGTTAAAAATTATTAAGATAATTTCTTATCATTACTTAGATAATATTTACCAATATTATCTTTTTTAATTCCACTTCCTTTTATTGATACTAATTCATTTCTGTTATTAAATGATAAAATTAATTTCCTTTCATGAAAATTCTTTGTGGCATTTTGTTCAGTATAT
>Ga0210009_1003415_pt1 | contig 10274 bp, 6 predicted proteins | sample CryGeyCG2114_065_FD_185457 | JGI IMG/M metagenome (GOLD analysis project Ga0210009, IMG submission 185457) | Groundwater microbial communities from aquifer - Crystal Geyser CG12_big_fil_rev_8/21/14_0.65 (SPAdes) (version 2) | ecosystem: Environmental > Aquatic > Deep subsurface > Groundwater ... | reverse complement strand
AGATGTTCCACCCACATAATTAAAATTCAAATGTAATAATGCACCATCTGTTATATTTAAAGGTGTTGTTCCAAACCAACCTATTCTAATTTGTCCATTTATATCATTAATAAAAAAATTACCTGCTGTTATTGGATCAGGATTTGATTGAAATGTTATTACATTCGGATCATAGTTTATTATTAAGCTAATTGCACCTAAATTACTAAACCCTGTAACATCAATAGGAACACTTATGTCTGAACCTGGTGTAGCGGTTATATCCGGTAAACTAACTGATGCTTGTCCAAATGTAAATGCGTTAAATAATATTGCAAAAGAAAAAAGTAATAGAATCTTTTTCATTGTTAACCCTTATTTTTATCTTCTACTAATAAACAATATATATGCCATAGAAATGTTTGATTTTGATCCAATTAGAGGGTTTTTTTATTGGTTATTTGTATCAGAATAGGACTATTTCTCTTTATAAATCAATGTGAGAATATTTAGAATTTTTTACTTTTTCGACGAGCGGTTAAATAATTCGACAATTAGAATGTTAAAAAGGTCCACTGGCTGAACCATCTATATCACCAGTTATAATTCCTTTTAGATTTTCTGCACTTAAATTTACATTTGTAATTGTGATTTGTTTGGTTTCAAAGGTCCAATTTGGTTTTGTAAATCCTGAAATTAGATTTGTAAATTTTCTTAGAATAACCAATGCGTCTGTAGCATTAACACCACCTGAATTATCTACATCTGCTGCTAAAATTCTTAAAGGATTTATAGTCACTAAACCCGTAAAATATCTGGCTGTTATAAGTGCATCTGTTGCATTTACATAAGTAGATGGAAAAGCAGCAGTAGAAACTGCTGTTAAATTATAAGTACCTGAAGCAACATTATTAAAATTGTAATTACCACCGGCATCTGTTAATGTTGTTAGACTATTCCCCCCTGTTGTAGGTGTTAATTTTACAGTTACGTTTGGCAGCGGACCTGAATTATTATTATCATAAGTAACATTACCAGAAACAGAGTAAGCAGTGTTCGATAACAACTCAAAGTTAGCAGTTAAACTTACATCATTAGTCAATGATAAAGTTATAATGTTTGAAGTTGATGTAGATGCTCCGCTCCAACCCACAAATTTATAGCCATGGGCCGGAATTGCTTCAATGGTAATAGGTACATCATTAAAATAAACACCACTCCAATTTGATTGTTCAACCATTACAGAATTAATTTTTACTTTACCATAATTGGGTTGATTTACTAAAAGTGTAACATTTGACGTTCCACTTAAATTAAATTTACTTACATAATTATTTCTTATATAAGGTAATCTGTTATTTGCAAAATCAATCATTGTTTGAATATTGCTATGCCAATCAGACATAGTTTCAGGATAGAGTTTATAATTACTTACAGGATTTGTGTGCCATTTTTCTAAATGATAAGGCATCTCAGCTTCAATAGCAGTCTTCATTTGAGTGATTCTATCAACTACTCTTTGTGGAGTAAAATAAGTGTTTGAGTAGTCAGCAAAAGTATTAATAAAATTTGTTTTAAAGTCCTGGTTATCTAATAACTTCCTTAATAATACCGTTGACCAAGGAGGATTAGGCCAGCTTGAACCATTTGCTGTTGTTGCAAAATCTAAAGTTTGATGTTTGTAACCGTCCTCTGGTGCTCCTGTATTATCATAATCATAAAGTCCAAATCCAAAATCAGTGTCCATTAGAATCCATCTCCATTTACCATCAGGAGTATTACTTTTCCAATATTTAATATTGCTTCCCGGCCAATCAACATTATTAAAATAAATTTCAGAAACCATGTAAGAAATGAAATTATTTACATCCATTTGGGTTTTTACATATTCATAATTTGATGTTACAGACATATTATTATTTTTTATAAAATTATACATCGCATTATAATCTGCTGGATCTCCTTGTTTAATTTCCCCATTCAACTCAAGTCTTGTTACATTATTCGGATCAACACCATGATGAGAAGCTAAATAATGTTCATTTTCTTTTTCTCTTATGTTAAATATTCCCCAATATTCGCCATCAAGATATAATACTGCAGGTCTGTATGCTCTAATATCTAATCCCGTTTCTTTAACCAAGCTTTCAATCATTCCGTCTCTAATCATAGAGTTATTCCAATCTTGACCTGAACTTCTTAGTACAAGAGATTTAAATTTATCAATGGATAAGTCGGGAAAGATCTTATAATTTATTTCGCTGTATCCATATTTACCTCGAGCATGAATTGCCATTGATTTTTGTAAATATTCTCTTGAATAACCACCATGTATTTTTATTCCAGCATCAATGCTAAATCCTTGCGTACCATCAGGTTCATACATTTCAATATGAATTGGTCTTTCCCAATCTTGCCAGAAATTTGCTCTTTTATCAGGATCGCTCGGATTAGGTGGATTTGCAACAGGACCCGACACATAAATTCCTATATTTTCATCAAAAAAGTTTGCAGGATCAGTAGAGATTGAAATTACAGGAAGATTATTTCTTTCATTAATTAAATATGAATTTGTAATTGTTCTGCTTGGTAGTTTTCCGGCTTGATAAGCCTTTGCTCTAACTACAGTTGTTTTTGTAAAAGTTAATGATGAGCTATATACTGGTGATTGCTCTGTCGGTTCAGAACCATCAATAGTATAACGAATTGTTGTTTGCAGTGCTGATAAAATCAATGATACTGTTACTGAACCCGAATAAAATCCTCCGTTAACAGAAAATATTGGCGGACTTGTTAATCCTGCTGCTCCTGAAGAATTATTATTTGAACTTCCAGGTGTTTCTTCTCCGTTTGAAAAGTACAACCAATTTGGACTTCCATCTGGTTGTCTGCCCAAAGAAACATTAGGAGGTATAACCGTAGAAACCATATGGTCAACTAATGTTCCACCAGGAGATGTTAAAGTTATGGGTTCACCTGACTGACTAATTTTAAAATTTGCATGTAAATTTTGTATATCGGATATATTTGAAGTTCCGGAAGCAAATACAATTAAAAATTGGTGAGCACCTAATGTAACATTTGGAAATATCCATTTAAAAGGTAGTAGATCATCATCTGTTAGTCCGTATCCATTTAAATTTACAGAAACATCTGAATTATTATATATCTCCAGCCAATCGGAGTAATTTCCATTATTATCTTTAAATGAAGTAGAATTTGAAGACATTACCTCATTTATTACAATATTTTGTGATAAACTTAGATTAGTAAATAGAATTTGTATCGATAAGATTAAAATCAGTTTAAATTTGTGCAATTTTGTCCTCTTTTTTAACTTCTATATATAAACAAGTTATATGCCATAGAAAAGTTAATTTATAATCTAAAATAGAGACTTTGTTTGTATTAAAATGTATCAGTTTAGGAATATATCTCTAAACCAATCAATTAATGCCTATCAGATTTTCGACAAAAGGTTAAATAACTCAACTAACTAGTTATTCAAAAGGACCAGTTACAGAACCATCTACATCTCCAGCAATTATTCCTTTCAAGTTTTGTAATGATAAATTTGAATTATCTACAGTGATTTGTTTAGTTTCAAATATCCAATCCGGTTTTGAAAATTCTGTAATCAAGTTTGCGAATCTTCTAACAATTAGTAAAGCATCTGTTGAATTTACATCGCCTGAATTATTAACATCTGCTGCTGAAATTCTTAGCGTTGTTAGTGAAACTAAACTTGCAAAATATCTGGTTGTAATTAATGCATCGGTTGCATTTACAAGAGAGGAATTTAATTGTAAAGAAGAAGAGGCTGTCAAATTATAATTACCGGCAATAACATTATTGAAACTATAATTTCCATTTTCATCTGTTAGCACTGTTAGATCATTGCCTCCGCTAATAGGAGTTAATTTAACAGTAATATTTTTCAGAGGAGTTGAACTTGTATTATCGTAAGTAACTTTGCCTGATACTGAATAATATGTAATATTATTTTCAGTTGTAACTCGCCAACTAATTTTTGACGTATCAGTTGAATTTGAAACTACCGCAGTAATAATATAATTTCCTGAAGGTCCAGTATTATTAAAAACAAAATCTGCTGAATTAGAATTACTAATTTCATTTCCATTTATTTTCCATAAATAATTAATGGTTTCACCGTTTGGATCAACCGCATTTATATGAAAATTTAAAGATGGTTCTGAAAGACTGATATTATTTCTATCATTTAAAAAAACTGATTCTTTGTTTATTGTTTTTGAAATAGTTTTACCCGGTAACCATGAAATAATTTCAGGCGGGAAAGTATTCTTTAAAAATTGTTCAATTATATTTTTAGTAATTTTTTGTACATAAACATCATTTGGTAATCCTTTTGCCCAGTTAAGAGTTGATGCGGTAAAAACAGCACCACGATTTTGTGTATGATATAAACCCATAACTCCGTGACCGTTTGGATAATCTTCTAGATTGACAGCTGGAGATAAACCAAGAATTCTAAAATTTGTTGGTGCTTTGTCATTACCGGTAACAGTAGGAATTCCGTTCTGCCAAGTAAAATCATTTCCATCAACTTCAGCACCTACAATGCTGGCATCATATCCAAATTCATCACCGTCTTTTAATCCGGTTCCATTATATACCCAGTAATGTGAATTATAAACAGCATAATCTCCATAACCTTGATTTTTGGATAATGTGCCGTCCTCATAATTTACAATTCCACCTTCTCTGAAAGTTACACCTGTAATTTTTGTTTCAGGATTATAGACAGGATAATCATACCATCGAGTGGTTACTATTTCATTATTTATATTCAACATTGGATCCTTATCCGGATCTTTATAACAAACCATTGTTCTTTCATTATCTTCTAATCTAACCTGCCACCAATATGTGTTGCCTGATAAAATCATTAATCTACCGCCATTATTTACAAAACTTTGCACTTGATCTCTTTCCTGAAGTGTTACATACTCATCGTGACCAACATCAATTATAACATCATAATTTGAAAGCAAATTCGGGTTTTGATAAATATCCACATTGGTTATATATTCAGCTAAAATATTTTCAGTGCTCATCCATTTAATTAAATTTTCTGCCCAATCGTGAAAATCATTTAAACTGCTATGAGTAAAAGGTCTGTCAAACGAAACTTTAAAAGATTTTTGATTATTTGTTGAATTATAATCATATGAACTTTTCCCGCCAAAATTATTATATGCATTCCAATTATTTACAGTTAATATCACTCCAATTTTTGAATATGAACCAAGAGTATTATTTTTTACAATAAAAATTATTTCACCGCTATTATTATAATATTGATCAGAAAAAGGAAATGTTGCTTTGTAAACCCCGGATTCCCAATTGTTTGGGATAATTAGTTCAAAACTTTTATTCCAATTACATCCATTTTTATAAGCATCTGATGGTGTTGATTGAAGTCCGCCCTGTAAAAATGAAGAAGTATAAACTAATCCAGCATTTATTCCTAATTTGTAAATTTTTAATTGGTAAGATTGTTCTGAAGTTGAGATATAAAATTTTACTGTTTCCCCTTTGGAAAACGAAAATTTATTTGTGTAACCACCTTCGTTTGCATAATCAGCAAAGCTGAAATGGTTAAAAATCAATAAAAAAATTAGAATTATAAGAATTCTATTTTTAGTTAAGGTATACATATCACATACATCGTTCAATAGATATGCCACTTAAAAAGTTTATTTTTGAACAATTTTAGAATTATTTGATTACCAAAATGAGACTGAATTTAATTATGTCTATAAATATTTTATTGCCCATCTTTTTCTAATTCTTGATATACAAAAAAAATATTTCCCTGTGTTGAGAATATTAGACAGCAAATGTCTATTCCTTGATTTTAAAAATCTTATTTTCAGCTTAATTTCGTTGTTTTTAGACTAATATACTTTGGTCTATAAATTGTTACTATTGTCTAAAAAATTGAATTATCTACATCTTTTTGTAGATTACAACTGTTAAATTATTTTTTTATTCAAAAAATTATTTTTTAATTAAAATTCAGAGGGAAAAATGCTAAAGAAAATTTTAATACTGGCAATTTTTTTTGCAGCTCCAATGATGTTTGCTCAATCTAAGTCATTAGAATATGTTGGTGTAAAAAAATGTGGAATGTGCCATAAAAAAGCAAAAGATGGTGAACAATTAAAAATTTGGGAAAATAGTAAACATGCCCAAGCTTACACAGTTTTAACAACTGAAAAAGCTGATAAAATTGCTATTGAAAAAGGATTTACTACTAAAGCTGTTGAAACACCTGAATGTTTAAAATGTCACGTAACAGCTTACAATGTTGATGCATCTCTTCTTGATAAAAAATATTCAAAAAAAGATGGGGTTGGATGTGAATCTTGTCACGGACCTGGTGGAGATTATGCTAAAAACAAAATAATGAAAGACAAGAAATTATCTATTGAAAACGGATTAATGGTTTATACCGATTTTAAAAAAGAACTTTGTGAAACATGCCATAATCCTGACAGTCCAACTTTTGTTGCCAGAGATCTAGATAAAATGTGGGAAGAAATAAAACATAATATTCCAGATAAGAAATAATTTTTTCACATATTATTTATTGATTGAATGAAAAAATTATTCATCCTATTTATATTATCGGTTAGTTTTATAACCAGTGTTTATTCACAAAAACTAACCGGTAATATTTCTTCGTCAATATATTCCTTCGAAAGATTCAGTTCTCCAGGTAATTCTGAAAAATCTGTCAGATTATTCCAGCTGTTAAACCTAAATTTCAGTAAAAATGATTTCACAGTAAAAACCTATCTAAACTTAGAAAATGATTTTTCTCAAAATTTAGTTACTGACCCAAGACTAAGACTATATAATTTTTATGTTGAAGGCAGAAATATTTTTGATATTGTTACACTTAGACTTGGAAGACAACCACTATTTAATTCGTTAGCCGGTGGAATTTTTGACGGAATTAATATTGGAGTTAAAACAAATATAATTTCAATTAAGGGATATTACGGAGCAAATGTTCCTGCATATCAAAAATTTGAGGTTGTTTCTAATTGGAGTGATAATTTTATTCTTGGTGGGAAAATTTCAACTGATTACTTAACCAATACAAATATTTCTATCAGTTATATAAATAAAAATTTTAAACCACAGGATTATGTTGCTACAAGACTTGATCTAAATTTAAATCCAATACAAGTTCTGATCAGCAATAAATCCAATCAATACCAATATGCACAAACAGAAATAAATTATAATCTGCCGAATGTTTTTACTTTAAATACAAGATATGACTATGATTTAAATTTCAGTAAAACATCCAGATTCCAAATTGACGGTGAATATACTGAATTAAAAGATTTTACTTTTAGAATGTACTATAACTACAGAGCTCCTAATTTAAGATACAATTCTATTTTTTCTGTTTTTGATTACGGCAACACAAATGAAATTGAAGGCGGTATAGATTATAAAATTAATGATAAATTCACACTTTCAGGTTTGTACGGTGTTGTAAATTATAAAGATGATAAGTCACAAAGATTTACACTTGGTTTAATTTCAAATTTGGGAACGATAAGTTATAGAAAATCAACCGGCTATGCAGGTGAATTAGATGCACTTTCATTTTATTCAGCTTATTCTTTTTTAGAAGGTAAATTAACTCCTTCTATCGGGATATCTTATACTAATTATAAACTATCTGAAAATTCAAGTAAAAATAATTTAACTACAATTTTAACGGGAATAAATTTTAGACCTGAGCCCAGACTTTCATTTGATCTTCAGCTTCAATATTTAAATAGTGAAATTTATAAAAATGATTCCAGATTTTATTTTAGAGTAAACTACTGGTTTAATACAAAACTATAGTAAAGATGAAAAAAGTATTTGGCTACATATTATTTACTTTTATTATTGGAACATTTTTATTCTTAAGTTCTCCTTCAAGCGATGATGATACAATTGCACTTGATAATTCTAAATTAATAAAATTCTCTCATCAATTTCACGTTGAAGATAACGAAATTGAATGTGCTGACTGCCACACAACAGTTACCGAAAGTTTAAATTTAAATGACAGACTATTACCAAATCACGAAAACTGTTCAGACTGCCACGATGTTGAAGATACAGATAATTGTATCACATGTCATTTCGATGATAATTTTGAACCACTAATTCAATCAAAATCTGAATTGAATTTTAATCATAAAATTCACGTAACTGATCAGAAATTAGAATGCGTAAGCTGTCATAAAGGAATTGCTGATTTTGATTATGCATTTGAGGCACCAAACTCAAAACCAAATATGGAGACTTGTTATTCTTGTCACAATGATGGCGGAGTGGCATTTAATACTTTAAATTGTGAATCTTGTCACAAAATAACAGCTAATCTAATTCCACAAACACACAAAAGTTTTTCATTTATTAAAACTCATAAATTTTCAGCTCAAAATATTAAAGCAGATTGTGCAATGTGCCATCAGGAACAAACATGTCAGGACTGCCATACAGCAACAAATGTAATTACGGAAAACAATACAATTGCACAGTTCTTTCAACCTTATTCTCCATCAAAAATAAAAGATGGAATAAAGCAGCAACAGATTACAAGAGTACACGAACTTAATTTTAGAATGACACACGGAATTGAAGCAAGAGGAAAAACAATTAATTGTGAATCTTGTCACCAAATACAAACATTTTGTGCTAATTGTCACGGATCAAATAATGAAGATTTTGCACTTGGCGGAATTGTACCAACTTCACATTTAAAACCAAATTTTAAAACTTTAGGTGTTGGAACAGGTGGTGGTTTGCACGCAACTTTAGCCAGAAGAGATATTGAAAGCTGTGCAGCTTGTCACGATGTTCAGGGTGCTGACCCGACTTGTATAACTTGTCACTTAGACAGCGATGGTATTAAAGGAACAAATCCAAAAACACATCCACCTAATTTTATGAGAGATGTTAAAGGCGACTGGCACAACGATCCAGGTTCAGTTTGTTTTAACTGCCATAGCGGTTCTTCTACTCTGCTTCCTGCACGTTTAGGCTTTTGCGGATATTGTCACGGTTCAACTAAATATATTGATTGATAGTATGAAAAGATTTTTAACATATATTTTTATAATTATAATTACTACAATAGTAATAAGCAGTTGTAGTGATCTGCAGACAAATATACCACAAAAATCAACTGATCTAAAAATTCATGAAGAAGGAATAGCTGCAGTAGGTTCACCCAATTTTCACGGCAATTTAATTAAAGAAAATAATTGGTCTTTTGATCTTTGCATTCAATGCAATTCATCAGATTTCAAAGGCGGAATAACAGGTACAAGTTGTTTAACCTGTCACACAAATACAGGAGGACCTCAGGCTTGCAATACTTGTCACGGTGATTTTAATAATCCAAATTTGATTTCACCACCAAGAGGAATTAATGGTGATACTTTAACAACAAGTAAAAGTGTCGGCGCACATATCAATCACCTGTTTGGAAAAAGTTTAACTGAAAATATAAAATGTGAAAATTGCCACAATGTCCCACAAACTTATAATGCAGAAGGACACATTGATTCTGATCTGCCTGCAGAATTAAATTTTAAAGGATTGGCTGTAAGCACAGTTGCAACAAATGCAAGTTATGATCATACAACCGGTTCTTGTTCAAATACATATTGCCACGGAAATTTTGAGTTTACAAAAGCAAATGCAAATCCTGATAACCAATATATTTATGCAGAAGATAAAATTGTTGGGGCAAATAAAACCGTTGACTGGACTTTAGTTGACGGAACTCAGGTAGAATGCGGTTCTTGCCACGGTCTCCCGCCAAAGGGACATTTAGGGTTTGGAGTGTTACCAATCTCCTCCTGCGTTGTTTGTCACAGTAGTGTTGTAAATAAAGCAGGTGAAATAATAGATAAGACTAAACATATTAATGGTGTTGTGGATTTAGGAATTTAACGAACGTGGTTTTACTTACCTGTCAGCCTTTGGCTGATTAAAGAGATTAGGTGTATTATTATTAACAAGGGACATTTTCTGTTTCTTGTTTTGTAATTTTACTTTCAATTATTTTATTATTTTCTAAATATAATATGCCTTTGTAATGTGTAATTACACAACAATTTCCATCAGTAAATGAAAACTCATATCCTCCTTGTGTCTCTTTCAAAGTGAATGAAATCATTGAACTTAAAATGTCATATAATTTATTTTCATTTGTAGGCTTATATCTT
>Ga0210009_1003407_pt1 | contig 10282 bp, 10 predicted proteins | sample CryGeyCG2114_065_FD_185457 | JGI IMG/M metagenome (GOLD analysis project Ga0210009, IMG submission 185457) | Groundwater microbial communities from aquifer - Crystal Geyser CG12_big_fil_rev_8/21/14_0.65 (SPAdes) (version 2) | ecosystem: Environmental > Aquatic > Deep subsurface > Groundwater ... | reverse complement strand
AAAAAAAAGATGCAGAAATTGCAAAATAATTAAGAGAAAGGGAAGAGTTAGAGTTATATGTACTGAAAAAAGACATAAACAAAAACAAGGTTAATGTTAAAATAGGTTAAATAAATAATTATGTTGTAATATATAGAAAGATTTTGTAAAATTACTAATCTTTAAAATTTTTATAAGATGTTTGGAAATTTTTCTATATACTAGTGAGTAGTAATCGTTGAATAAGAGGGTTAAAATTTAATGGCTAGAATTGCAGGAGTAAATATCCCTGATAATAAGCACGTTTGGATATCATTATCCGGTCATGTATTTGGAATTGGTCGTACTAGAGCTTTAAAAATTTGTGAAGCTACAGGTATCTTACCATCAAAGAAGGTTGCTGAACTAACAGAAGAAGAATTGGCTGCTATTAGGGATGAAGTTGCTAAGTATGATACAGAAGGTGATTTAAGACGTACTATAGCAATGAACAAAAAACGTTTAAGAGATATTAAATGTTATAGAGGTGATAGACATCGCCGTGGTTTACCTTTAAGAGGTCAAAGAACTAGAACTAATGCTAGAACAGCAAAAAGAAAGGGTGGTAAAAGTTAATAAAAACTTATTTAAATAAAATTTAAAGAAAGTTCTTATAGGTAACTTTATCAGTCTTTTTATTTTTAAATTGAATAAAAGTGGTAAATTTTTTTATGGTTAAAGCAAAAAAATCAACTAGAAGCCAGGTAAAGAAAAAAAAGTTAAAAAGTGTTTTAAATGGTGTTGCTCATGTACACGCATCTTTTAATAATACTATTATTACAATCAGTGATCCTCAAGGAAACGTAATCTCTTGGGCTACAGCTGGTGGTTCTGGTTTCAGAGGTTCAAGAAAAAGTACACCTTATGCTGCTCAGGTTGCTGCTAAAAAAGCTATGCAAACTGCTGTTGAGCATGGTATTAAAACTATAGTTGTGAAAGTAAAAGGTCCTGGACCAGGTAGAGATTCATCTATTAGAGCAATTAATGAATTTTGTGATATTACTGCTATAGTTGATGTAACTCCTATACCTCATAACGGGTGTAGAGCAGAAAAAGAACGTCGTGGGTAATACATTTAAATTTTAGGAGTATATACTGTGTCTAGAGATACAAGTCCAAAATGTCGTCAGTGCAGAAGAGAAGGCGAAAAATTATTTTTAAAAGGTACAAAGTGTTATACAAGCAAATGTGCTATTGAAACAAAACCAAACAAAGCTCCTGGTATGCATGGTTTAAGAAAGGCTAAGCGTGGTGATTATTATATTCAGTTACGTGAAAAGCAAAAACTTCGTAGAATTTATGGCCTTGGCGAGAAGCAATTCCGTAATTTCTATAAAGAAGCTGATAGATTAAATGGACCTACAGGTGAAAACTTGTTAAAGCTTATGGAACAAAGACTTGATAACGTTGTATATAGAGCAGGCTTCGGTGTTTCTCGTACAGAAGCTAGACAAATAGTTTTACATAAGTTAATCACTGTTAATGGTAGATTAGTTAATGTTCCTAGCTATCAAGTTAAAGAAGGTGATGAAATTGCTGTTTATGAAAAGGCTAAAGATCATTTAAGAATTAAATCTTCTTTAAATTTTGCCAATGAAAAAGGTATTTCAGAATGGATTGATGTTAATCCTAAAGAAATGAAAGCAGTTTTTAAATCTATTCCTGAGCGTCAAGATTTACCTGCTTCAATAAATGAACAGTTAATTGTAGAGTTATATTCTAAGTAATTTAACATTTTTTAATATAACATTTTTTAAAAAATTGTTTTTAAGTAATAGAGGAAATATTAATGTTAGCTACAAGCGAACAGTATTTGCAACCAAAAATAACTTCAGTAGAGCAAATTGGTAAAAACCGTACTAGAGTTGTTTTATCTCCCCTAGAAAGAGGTTTAGGTCATACCATTGGTAATTCTTTTAGAAGATTACTTTTATCTATGATACCTGGTGCAGCAATATCTGAAGTACAGATAGAAGGTGTTACTCATGAGTATACAACAATACCTGGTATTACAGATGACGTGGTTAACATTATATTAAACTTAAAACAAGTTTCTGTTAAATTAGCAGACAAAGCTGAAGAAATTATTCATATTGAAAAACAAGGTTCAGGGCCTGTTTATGCAAGTGATATACAGTGCTCTGATCATGTTACAATTATTAATCCTGATCAGGTTATAACTAATATTACTGGAGACAATGTTTTCAAAGCTAAGTTAAAAGTTAAGGTTGGTAGAGGATATGTTCCTGCTGCATCTGGAACTACAGTTAATGTTAATGATATTGCATTAAATGTTATAGAAATTGGTAAGTTGGGCATAGACGCTTCATATTCCCCTATTAAGAAAGTGGCTTATAGAGTGGAAGCTGCTCGTGTTGAAAATCGTACTGATTTAGATAAATTAATCTTAGAACTTGAAACTAATGGTTCTATTGATCCTGAAGATGCAATTAAATATGCTGCTTCAATTCTTATCTCTCAAATTTCAGTTCTTGCTGATATTAATTTAATACCTCAGAAGACAGAAGAAGTTGAGAAACCTAAGTTTGATCCAGTGTTATTAAAACCAATTGAAGATTTAGAGTTAACAGTAAGGTCTACAAATTGTTTAAAAGCTGAAAGTATTATGTACATTGGTGACTTAGTACAAAAAGCTGAAAGTGATTTATTAAAAACACCTAATTTAGGTAAGAAATCTCTTAATGAAATTAAAGGTGTTTTAGCTGATAAAGGTTTAAGCTTAGGAATGTCAATAGCTGATTGGCCTCCTCAAGAATTATCTTAAAGAGATATTAATTAATTTTATTTAGGGTGTTGTTATTTTATGCGTCATAAAATGTCTGGAAGAAAATTAAATAGAACGTCTAGCCACAGAACTGCAATGTTCCGTAATATGGCTAATTCGTTAATTGAACATGAAACTATTAAAACTACTCTTGCTAAAGCTAAAGAGTTGAGAGGTATTGTTGAGCCTTTAATTACTAAGGCTAAGAAAGACTCTGTAGCTAACAGAAGATATATTTTTGATAGAACTAGAAGTAAAGATACAGTTGGTAAATTATTTACTGAAATTGGTCCGTTCTACAATGAAAGACCAGGTGGGTATACAAGAGTAATCAAAGCTGGATTTAGAAAAGGTGATAATGCACCTATGGCTATAATCCAATTAGTTTCTCGCGATGAGCAAGTAGCTGAGTAATTTATACTAAATTACTTTTAAATTTGAAAGCTCTATGTCTATAGTAATAGCATAGAGCTTTTTTTATGGAACAAAAAATGGATTTTTATTTTATAGAAAATCCCAACTCATCTAAAGTATTATTTTTTTTACATGGTTGGGCATGTGAACCAAAGGATTTTAAAGAGCAGGTTAAATATTTCCAAACTAAATATTCTGTTCTTACGGTTGATTATACCCAGTTAATAATTTCTTCTAGTCAAAGAAATATTAAAATAAAAGATGCTTTTCAATATTGCTTTTCTGAAATTATAAAAGTAATTAACAAATTGAGACTTACTAAAGTTTGTTTTATTGGCCATAGTTTAGGAGGGGCATTAGCTTTATCCCTATCAGACAGTTTAAGAGAAATCACTTCAGCTCTTATTATTATTGATACCTCTTTATTTGCACCTTATAATCAATCAAATTTTAGGTTATTAAAAACTCCTATTTTGGGAGAGAAATTTATAAAGGATTATATTAAAGGGATGAATAGTAAGCTTTATGATAATGCTTTAGTTAATGAGCAAAAATTATCTTCAATGATTCATAACTTTAAACTTGCGCCAAATTTATTTACTAATCTTTTAGAAGAGGCTGTAAAATTAGATAAATCTAATATTTTACATAAATTAGATTTGCAATTTATGTATATCGCTCGGCAAGAAACTAATTTAGATTTTTTTAGATTACAAAATTTATTATCATCAATTAAAATCACAAAAGTAAAGTCTGGCCATTTCATAATGCTACATGCTCCAAATCAATTAAATTCTATTATAGAAAGTTTTCTTTTAGAGAGTAGTTAAACTATATATTTGTTGAACCAAACGGAAAGTAGCTAGCTGTCATTCCTGGCAAGCTTTGGCTTTGTGTATCTAATAAAATCAACTATATTAAGCGGGGCATTAATAAATTTATTTAAAATAAAATATTAATTTAAAAGTCCAATAATCGTTGCTGTAAGGCAGGTTGCAATAGTTCCAGATACTAGAGATTTTAATCCTAAACTTACGACTTCAGCGTGTCTTTCTGGAACTAATGTGCCAAGAGCTCCAATTGTAATACCAACACTGCCAAAGTTTGCAAAACCGCATAAGCCGTATAACATGATTAGTTTTGAGTGGTCCGATAAGCTTGATGCATTTACGACAAACTCTTTATAAGCAAATAGTTCATTTAATACAAGCTTAGTTCCCATTAAACCACCAGCCAAGTTTACCTCGCTCCATGGAATTCCCATAAACCACATAAAAGGTGAGAATATATATCCAAAAATACTTTGTAAGGTTAATTTTGCGCCATATACTTCAGGAAGAATGGCACCTAAAATTTGATTTGCAAGATATACTAAAGAGGTTAAAACTAATAGCATAGCTGCAATACTAATTAATATATTTACACCATCATTTACACCTTTTGTAATGGCATCCATAAAGCCAGACACTTTTTCGCCTTGAGTTAAATGTCCGCCTGTATTATGACCTAATTGTGGAAGCATCATTCTTGAAATAATTAATGCAGAAGGAACGTTAATTAAAGACGCTGAAATAATATGGCCTAATATATAACCAGAATCTGGGAATAATGGTTTTAATATTTGAACATAGACTAGCATTACAGCGCTAGCTACAGTTGCCATTCCACATGTAATTAGTGAAAATAACTCTGATCTAGTCATATGTTTTAAATGAGGTTTAATTAATAAAGGTGTTACATCCATCCCAAAAAATACAGAAGACGCTGAACCTAAACCTAAAGCACCGCCAATACCTAAAGTTTTTTCTAGAACTTTAGATATTGATTTAATTACTATTGGAATAACCTTCCAATAAAATAATAATGAACTTAAAGCACTTGCAACTACCATCAATGGTAATGCTTGAAATACTAAAATAAATTTATGAGCCATTAAGTCTGAAGGAACATCAAATGGAGTAGGGCCTCCACCTAAATAACCAAAAACAAAGCTTGTTCCTTGCTCTGTAGATTGTTGTAGAGCTACAATTGCCTGATTTAATGAGCTAAATATATGTTGGAAAACTTTTACTTTTAAGACTAAGACCGCTATTATGAATTGGAAAATAAGGCCAGAGATGATGTATCGTACTTGAATGTTTCTTTTATCTGAGCTTAAAACAAAAGCAAGGGAAAGAAAAAAAAGTATTCCAACAGCAGCCTGTATTTTATAGTGCATTAATATAGCCTTAACATATTTTTTAAATTAATTACTATTTATTAATTATCATGATTATTTTCGCTTTCTAAAAGCTCATTCATTTTTGCTTTAATCATATCAATGGCGATTCTGTTTTTACCACCTTTTGGAACAATAATATCTGCATATTTTTTAGAAGGTTCAATAAACTGTAAATACATTGGCCTTACAGTGTTAGTATATTGATTTATAATTGACTCTACAGTTCTATTTCTTTCAATAGTATCTCTTTGTAATCTTCTTATGAAGCAAATATCTAAGGGAGTATCAACAAAAATTCTAATATCCATTAATTCTCTAAGTAACGGATCAGCAAAAAGTAAAATTCCTTCAAGAACTATAATAGAGTGGTTCCCAACAGATTTGGTTTCTTTTAATCTTGAATGAGAGGAATGATCATATTGAGGTACCTCTACATATTCCCCTTTTTGTAATAGAGATAAGTGCTCAGCTAACAATTTATGATCTAATGCTTCTGGATGATCAAAATTCATTTTTTTTCTTACATGCTGGGGAATATCTGATAAGTCTTTATAATAAAAGTCTTCAGAGATCACAGCAACCTTGCTTGAACCTAGCTCACGGATAATCGTAGAGGCTAATAAACTTTTTCCAGATGCTGATGGGCCAGCAATACCGATAATTATAGCTTTTTTTTCTTGCATATTTAAAAAGTTCTATCAAACATAAAGCAGGTGAAAATTTAAAATTAATTATACTATATAATTCTCTATGATAATATAATTATTTTAATTAAATTAATAAATTTATACGAAGGAATTAAAATGACTTTTGTTGTTACTGAAAAATGTATCAAATGTAAATATACAGATTGTGTTGAAGTGTGCCCTGTAGATTGCTTTAGGGAAGGGCCTAATATGTTGGTTATTGATCCAGATGAATGTATTGATTGTGCTTTATGTGAACCTGAATGTCCTATTAACGCTATACTTGCTGAAGATGATTTAAATGAGAATGATAAAAAGTATTTAGACCTTAATGCAAAGCTTGCAAAAAAATGGCCTGAAATATCTGAACAAAAAGAAGCTCCAGAAGATGCAAAAGAATGGGAAGATGTTGAAGACAAATTAAAGTATCTTGAAGAATAAAGTTCTTAAAAAGCTGGTTTGTTTGTGAGACATTTCCTATATGACTTTTGAGAAATATTAGATTAAAAATGTTAAATAATCTTAAAGCCAGCTTTTAAAGTATTATTTGTACAAAGTAACCAGTTGAAATATAAAGAAAAATGCTGGTTGTTTAAACCCGTTAATAATTAATCAAAGTTTCCATTTTTAGTTTTAAGCTTCAAATTATGTAGATTGACCTAGTTGTTTTGTTTTATGGAGATGTTATGATTTTAAACATGAAGGCACGGACAAGCTTTCCTAAAGCAGGGAGATGAACTAGGATGGTTCAGGACATGGAAAGTCAAAAGGAATATCAATAAGGGCAAGGATGTTCTACTTAGCAGGTAATTTTGATAGATAAGTCTTTATATTTATAAAGGCTTATCTTTTTTATTCTTAACAAACTATGTCCTGAATAGGACATTATCTATTATAAAAATCATAAAATCAATATATAATTTTTAATTAGTACCATTTTTTAATACATTAGCCGTACTGTTTGTAGTTGCATTTGACTGGTTATTTGTATTATTATCGCTGCTTGAATTTATTTTTTCTATTAAATCTAATATATCATTGTCATTTAAATAAAACTTACCTTGTTTATAGTTAAACTTAAACATGTAGCTGTTATTCTTAGCTGTAATTATTGAGTTCTCTTTAATGTATTTTAATAGAGATGGTAATGATTTTTGTAAAGATTCTGGCATATTAGAAGATTGCTCATTTACGAAAGCTTGCAATTTACTATACAAAAAAACTGGTAAATTTATATCAAAATTAATAAGACTGTTATTTAAGATCAACTCAGATAACTCATCTTCAGACAGATTACTTACCTTATCTTTATTATTTGGTTGTAGATTAAAACTAAATTTTGATATAAGCTTTTGGGCATTATCATTAGGGAAAGTCATGGTAAAGTTTTGATTCACAAAAAATCCTTTTTTGATTAAATAAATTAACATATCTGTGGATATTTTGTTTTTGTATACTTGAGTTTCATCTTGTGCTGAATCTGCAAGTTTTGAGATATTTGATATTTCATTAAAATTACTCATTAATGTAGAGAAGGTTAATGAATTTAAGTTTGTCATTACAGAATCAAATTTAATATCAGAAAGTAAATTTTCATTAAATTTAATGCTATCAATAGTAACTACAGTATTATCATCATTTGGATTCCCTTTTCCGGTTAGCTTCAATTTAATTAAATTAAACTCATCATTAGGTAGGTTAATTTTAATATTAGGAAAGTCTGCTTCTGATTTGTACATTACTTCAGAATTTTGTCCTAAAATCATATTAGATAAATTAAAGTTAGCATGAATATTAGCATTAGATTTCTGTAAGCTACCTGTAATATGATTGACTCCTGGAGACGTTTTATTCCATTCTAAATTGTTCAAAATAAATTCTCCGCTTAAAAAAGAATTGTTATGATTATTATCTAAACCATAACTAACCTTAAATTTATCAAAATTAATCATACCTAGATTAGGACCTTGCGCTTTAAATTTATCAGTATCTAGTGAGATTAAAAACTTTTGAATTTTTAATAAATACTCATTTAATTTTTCTTCCGATACATGTAAATTATTTTGTTTCGCTTGATTAATTAAAGTTGGAATATCATAAAATATTAAGTCTTTATTAATATTTATACTAGTTTCGAATGTTGATTTTTGAGTACTAAAAAATTTGGTATTAATATCATTCAAAATAATATTGAATTTGCTTTGTAAATTATCTTGTACACCATTAAATAAAAAACCTAATTTGATTTTTTTTGCAGTAGAACTAGTATTAGCTATTGGTGGAGCTGTAAAGTTATTAATTTCTAGGATAAAATCAGCATTAATAAGATTTAATAAATTAATTGGATTTCCAAAAACTGCTTGCATAATAACACTTGGAGAAATGCTTTGAGGTTCAATTTTTAAATTTATTTTAATGTTTTGAACATTGGTTTTCATTGAAGGTAAATTTAATTTATCTATATTAAAAATAATATTTGTCTTATTATTTATTTCATCTGATGTTTTACTTTTTTCAAAATAAAAATCTAAATCTAAAGAGGCGTCATTAATGTTAAATTTAACTGGAAGAAGCATATTTGAAGAAATATTTTTTAAATCAATTAATGATTTTAATTTTGCTTTAATAACTTTTGGATCTGAGGCATTAATTACTAAACTTCCTGTTATCGCGTCATCCGGAAGATTTGTATTAATTGATTTTAATGCTTGGACAGCAGGTGCGGGTAAAAATACTTTAAATCTTGTATCAATGTCGCCATTTAAGTTTACTAATACTTCTTGTGATGAAATTTTACTATTTTTATTAAATAAAGTTACATGCCCAAAAGCTTCAAGTAAAAAAATATGCTTATCAAATAAGTTATTAAAGCTAATGATAATAGGCATGTGAATAATATTAATCTTAGCAACATCCATGGGGCCTATTGATAAAGTTAATGATGATGTGAAAATTCCTTTCTCATATTTTTTAATTCCAATCCCTTTGTCAGAAAATTGTCTGATCGTATATTGTAAATTTTTCTCAGCCATATTTCCCATAAGGTATGAACCAGAAATAAAAAGAGCTATTAATATTATTAATATAATGATAAATGTTTTTGCTATCGAGATTCTTTTCATAATATAATATGCTTGTTAGGTTTGATTAATACTTACTATTTATAGATAGATAGTTTTACAATAGCAAATGTTCAGTGTTATTTCAAACTAACATGGATGGTCTAATTTAAATAAAGAATAATATTATGTCAAAGGGAATTGCATTTTTAGATTTGAAAAATAAGGAAATATTATTTTCAGGTAATTGGACTATATGGTCTGATATTCAGGCTATAAAAAAAGTTTCTGACGACATAAAAAAAATAAATTTATCAAGTCTTACAGTTAGGCTTGAAAATAATTCCAAATGGGATAGTGCGTTTGTTGTTATCTTACTAGATATATTAAAACTTGGAAATAAATATAAAATAGAAATTAACTTAAACTCGCTTCCAGAAAAGGTTTTAAAGTTATTAGATTTATCAAAAGAAAAGTATTTAGAGCAAGAGCAATCTTTGCAAGATTCATCCAAATCTAAAGCTTCTACTGAAAATATAGATATTACAGAAGCTAAGACTGAAGAAACTTTATTACAAAAATTTATTAAATCAGACTCAGGAAAGAAATTATATGATTTTATATCTTTTTTTGGCGACTGGTTATATGCACACTTATTATTATTTCAAGGTAAAGTAAAGTTTAGGTCTAAAGATTATTTCGAATTATTAAGAAACTCTAGTGTTGAAGCATTGCCTATTATTACGTTAATAAGTTTTTTAAGCGGTGTAGTTTTAGCTTATGTCGGGTTAGTTCAATTAGAAACTTTTGGAGCAGAAATATTAATTGCAAACCTTATTGGGTTTGGTGTTTTGAGAGATATGGGGGCTTTAATGGCAGCTGTGGTTATGTCAGGACGAACAGGAGCCTCATATGCTGCGCAACTTGGGACCATGAATTCAAATGATGAAATTGATGCATTAAGTAGTTTTAATATAAATCCAATGCATTTTTTGGTTTTACCAAGGACGCTTGCTTTAATTTTCATGATGCCATTATTGACCGTATATGCAGACATAATTGGTTTAATAGCTGGTGCAGTGATAGCCTGTTCAACAAC
>Ga0210009_1003404_pt1 | contig 10291 bp, 5 predicted proteins | sample CryGeyCG2114_065_FD_185457 | JGI IMG/M metagenome (GOLD analysis project Ga0210009, IMG submission 185457) | Groundwater microbial communities from aquifer - Crystal Geyser CG12_big_fil_rev_8/21/14_0.65 (SPAdes) (version 2) | ecosystem: Environmental > Aquatic > Deep subsurface > Groundwater ... | reverse complement strand
GCCTTCTCCGCCAGGCGCAGCATGACGATGGAATCCTTGCCGCCGGAGAACAGCAGCGCCGGATTTTTACATTCCGCCGCGACCTCGCGCATGATGTGGATGGATTCGGACTCCAGCGTATCCAGATGGGATAAAGTTTTTGTGCTCATGTTGTGATCTACCAGTTTCATTTTTCATCACTCCTACTTTTACAACCCTTTTGCCACAGAGAAGGTATGCGGTTTTCTCTGTGGCCTCTGTGTACTCTGTGGCTAATTGGTTTTGCTTTTACCAAGCATCCACGCAATCTCTTTTTACACAGTCGATTCCTGCTTCTCATTGGCATGCAACGCGATTTCGATGATGCGTCCACGTGTCGCTTGCAAAGCAGTCTTGCTCACCGCGTGTACCCCGGTTCCGTGCGCCACTTTCGAACCGTGGCTAACGTGCAAGCCGCACTCTTTATTCCTGGGATCCTCCCACCACCAGCGTCCGGCGCGGATGTCTTCGCCCGGCGTAACGGAACGGGTGCACGGCGCGCAGCCGATGCTGGGATAGAACTGGTCGTGCAACTTGTTGTACGGCACGTCGTTCTGGCGGATGTAGGCCCACACGTCGTTGTTCGACCAGTCCAGCAGCGGGTTGATTTTTTGCAGGCTGTTGTCGCTATCAAAAGAGGACACTTCGAGCGTGCCGCGCGTCACCGCCTGATCGCGGCGCATGCCGGTGATCCACGCGCCCTTGCCCTTCAGCGCACGGCGCAGCGGCTCCACCTTGCGCACAAAGCAGCAACCTTTTCTATTCTCCACGCTGTCGTAGAAACCGTTAATACCGTGCTGCGCGACGAATTCCTCGACCAGCCTTGTATCCGGAAAATAGACCTGTAAAGGGATCGCATAGCGCTCGCCGACCGCCTGGATCAGGTCGTAGGTCTCTTTCGGCAGGCGCCCGGTGTCCAGGCTGAACATGCCGATGCCCGGCTGATATTTGGCGATCAGGTCGGTCAGCACCATGTCTTCTGCGCCGAGACTGTTGGCGAAGACCACCGGCGCAAACCCGGCGGCGGCCTGCTGCAACACCACGAGAGTGTCGGCAATCTTTTGATTCAGGTCGGTATTCATTTTGGCAATGCCTCCTTCAAGTCCAGTTGTCCATCTTTCCCGGTGGCGAACGCCGCCACCCTGACCGTCCACGCATCGACTTTGGCGCTGGCGGCGGCGACGGCGCTGTCGTCCAACTCTGCGCTGCCCGCCGCTTCCCGCGCAGCATGGGCGAACTCGGCGGCGATCTCTTCCGGTGCCAGCAGGTTGAGCTGTTCAGCCAGCAGATGCAGATCATCCAGCCGTGCGCCGCCCAACAACTGCGCCACACCAGAGCCGAGCAAACGCAAAATGGACTCGTTGCACTGTGCCGCTTCGGCATATTTGCGCTGGAACACCAGCGCGTTGCGGTATTCGCGTTCGTGCGCCGCTTCGAAGAAGTTCGCACCGATCAGCACCTGCGATGCACCCGCGCACTCGCCACCGCCCAGATTCAGCACGCGAAAATCGGTCTTGTCGCCGAAGTCGTGCATCACGCTGTGCAATTCATCCGCCTTCACCTGTGCCAGGTCGGCCAGCAACTCTTTGAAATATGCCGGTGCCTGCTGCCGTGCCCACACAAAGAAACTCGGTTCGCCGCTGGCCAGATGCGCCTGCTGCACCCGCTCAATGGCTGTCTTGATGCGTGCTGCCGGCAGGGCCGGGCCTTTCAGTGCCAGCGCGCCGCCCGCCGTGCCCTTACCGGCGAAATACATCTGGTAATGCGGCACCAGCTTGCCGTGCACCCGCTTGCCTTCACCGTAGATGCCAATATCGCCGGTCTCCGGCTGGGCACATCCGTTATGGCAACCCGACACACGGATATGCAGATCGGCACGTCCGCCGGACAACAGCGGGGCGACCACCATGCTGCTGGTGATGCCGAGGCGGCAGGTCGAAGAACCGGGGCAGGCCACCACGTTGTCGCCCACTTTCGGTTCAGACAGACCCAGCGAAGCGATGCCGCTGCGCAATGCCAAGACCTTGTCCTGCGGCACATTCAGCACCGCCAGATTCTGATCCTGCGTGGTGTTGATCTCGTTCAATCCCAGTTTCGCCAGCAACGCCGCCAGCCCGCGTAACTGCCCCGCCTTGATATCGCCGATGGTCAGCGCGATCGGAAATACATAGCGGCCCTCCTGCTTCTGTGCGAACAGGCTGCGCGGTGCGCCCTGGCCCGGTGCTTCGCCACCGGTTGGGGTGCGCCACTCGCCCTGCGGATACGACTGATCCACCAGCGCCTCTTTGGTGCGCGCGAACTCCTCGCGGTATTTCTCGATGAAGCCTTCTGCGCCGAAACGCTCGACCAGGAACTTGAGGCGCGACTTCGCCCGCTTGGTGCGGTCGGAGTATTTGTTGTGCAACGCAACCAGCGCTTCCAGCGCGAACAGCAGCTCCGACTCGGGAATGAAATCATCGACCACGATGGACTCGTGCGGCTTGTGTCCCAGCCCGCCGCCAGCGCGAATACGGAAGCCGTGCCGGCCGTCCTGGTTCACCGCGATCACGCCGCAATCGTGCAGCAATGACTGGGCGCAATCCGCCTCGCAGCCGGAGAAGGCAAACTTGAACTTGCGCGGCAACTGCTGGTTGAGCGGGTTGCGCAGGAAATGCACGACCGCGCCATCCACATGTCTGGATACGTCCACATGCTCTTTCGGGCACACGCCCGCCAGCGGGCAAGCCGTTATGTTGCGGATAGTGTTGCCGCAGGCTTCGCGCGTGGTCACCCCTACACCGGCCAGACGGCGTATTGCCGCCGGTATGTTCGCGAGCGGGACGTAATGAATCTGGATGTCCTGGCGCGTGGTCAGATGCGCGATCTGGTGCTGCGAAAATTCAGCGGCGATTCCGCCGATGATGTCCAGTTGCCGCGCCGTCAGCCGACCGCCCGGCACCTTGATGCGCAGCATGTGCACACCCTGCTGGCGCTGGCCGTACACGCCCTGCTGCAAACGGATCGCGGTGAAACGGTCGGGATCAATGTCGCCCGCGTTAAAAGTGGCGACCGCTTGCTCGAAGCGGTCGATCTCTTCCAGGTCGGACAGGTTGCGGTTATTCAGGCTCATGACTATTTCCTTTCAAATAAATCCTTGATTCAAGCCACAGAGCACACAGAGAAAAACCTGCGAATTATTTGCCTTTCTCTGTGTTCTCTGTGTTCTCTGTGGCTAACTGGTTTTTTTGTTCAATTCAACACCAATCGAACACCAATGATCAGCAGCATGGTTGCCAACATCGGGCGTAAAACTTTTTCCGGAACTTTCGCGGAGAGGTGGCTGCCGATGAATATGCCCGGCAGCGAACCCAGCAACAGACTGCCGAGCAGCACCAGATCGACCGTGCCCAAGGCCATGTGTCCCAGACCCGCCACGGCGGTCAGCGGCACCGCATGCGCAATGTCGGTGCCCACCACCTTGGCCGCCGACAGGCGCGGGTAGAGGAACAGCAGCGCCACTGTGCCCAGTACCCCGGCGCCAACGGAAGAGATGGTCACCAGCACACCGACGATGGCGCCGGTAATGATCGTGGCCGCTGGCAGATGGCGATGGTGCAGTTCGTAGACCGTGCCGTCGTCGCGCCGCGCGATCTTTTTGATCCAGTCTTTCAGCAGCAATACGACTGCGGTCAGCAACAGGGCGACACTCAACACGGCGGTCACTAGGCCGTGCAACGACTTCTCATCCAGATCGAGATATTTGAACAGGGCGATGGTGAACAGAGCGGCGGGCAGACTGCCCAGACCCAACAGCTTGACGACTTTCCAGTCCACCGTGCCGTTGCGGCCGTGCACCCAGCCGCCCAGCGACTTGGTCAGCGAGGCATACAGCAGATCGGTGCCGACGGCGGTCGCAGGCGACACACCAAACAACAGCACCAGCAGCGGCGTCATCAGCGACCCGCCGCCGATGCCGGTCACCCCGACGATCAACCCGACTACAAAGCCGGAAACGGTATAAAGCCAATCCATGGTTGCCTCACTTCACTTGAATGAAGCGCATTCTAGGCGGGCAGCTTTATATTGCTAAATACTTTTATGTTAGTATCTTATAACCCGATGACATATAGCAGTCGTAGGTTGGGTGGAGCGCAGCGATACCCAACAAGCCCATATCCCCACAAAGCGCTTGATGGGTATCGCGATGCTCCACCCATCCTTCAAGTGCTGACCCTTACTAAAGGAATCACCATGAACCTGCAACAGTTAAGGTATCTGAACGAGATCGTGCGTTGCGACCTGAACATCTCGGATGCCGCCGGCGCACTGTTCACCTCGCAACCCGGTATCAGCAAGCAGATCAAACTATTGGAGGAGGAGCTCGGCATCGACATCTTCGTGCGCAACGGCAAGCGCATCGTCGCCCTCACCGAGCCGGGCCGTGCAGTGCTGGAAATCGCCCGGCGCATGCTGCACGAAACAGACAACCTGAAGCACGTCGGGCAGGAATTCAGCCAACAGGACAGCGGCAGCCTGACCATCGCCACCACGCACACCCAGGCGCGCTATGCCCTGCCGCAAGTCATCAAGGCATTCACCCTGAGCTACCCGGAAGTCAAACTCGGCCTGCACCAGGGCAGCCCAACCCAGATCGCCGAGATGGTATTGAGCGGCGAAGCGGACATCGGCATCGCCACCGAGAGCATCGCGCTCTACGACGAGCTGGTCACCCTGCCTTGCTACGAATGGCATCACTGCGTGGTCGTGCCGCCGAAACATCCGCTGCTGAATGAAAAACGTCTGACGCTGAAGAAGCTGGCGCAATTCCCCCTCATCACCTATGACTTCGCCTTCACCGGACGCAACAAGATCAACCAGGCGTTCAGCGGGGCCGGGATCGAACCCAACATCGCGCTCACCGCCATCGATGCCGACGTGATCAAGACCTACGTTGAACTCGGGCTGGGGGTCGGCATCGTGGCGCAGATGGCATTCATTCCGGATCGCGACCGCCACCTGCGCATGATCGATGCCGGGCACCTGTTCCAACCGAGCACCACGCGCGTCGCCATCCGCCAGAACCAGTACCTGCGCGGCTTCGGCTATCACTTCATTGAACTTTTCGCCCCCCAGCTCACGCATGACGTGGTGGCGCAAGCGCTGCATCTGACCCGTTAAAGCTATATCGCGCGCAGAGTGCTGAAAGCAGACGAACCCCCGTGGGTCGGGTTTCAACCCGGCAGCGAACAACCTGATCAAACCAGTCGGGTTGAAACCCGACCCACACTAACCGCATATTTTTCCGAGGTACGGGCACGTGGCTGGATTAAAATGCTCTCTGTCCGCATTTCATTCAATCCCGCTCCAAAATGAACCTCATTCTGCAAGCCCTGCACGACATTCCTGCCGCCCAAATCGAACATCTCGCCGAACTTTCCAGTGCCGCACGCATTGAGCCGGTCAGCGCGCGAGTCTGCCGCCTGCATGAAGCAAAACCGCATGACGATGTTGCCGCTTATTGTCTCGAACACCAGATCGACTTCGGTTTCGTGCCGCCGGACCGGCACCTGTCCGACTTCGGCCTGCTGGTGATGGACATGGATTCGACCCTGATCTCCATCGAGTGCATCGATGAGATCGCCGACATGCAGGGGATAAAGCCGCAGGTGGCGGCGATCACCGGGGCGGCGATGCGCGGCGAGATCGACTTTGCCGAAAGTCTGAGCCGGCGCGTAGCCTTGCTGGCCGGGCTGGAGGAAGGCGCGCTGCAACGGGTGTATGACGCGCGCTTGCAGTTGAACCCCGGCGCGGAAACGCTGCTGGCGGCATTGCAACAACACGGAATCAAGACGCTGCTGGTGTCCGGCGGTTTCGTGTTCTTCACCCAACGCCTGCAACAACGGCTCGGACTCGACTTCGCCCACGCCAACGAATTGGGAATCGTGGACGGCCGACTCACCGGCGCAGTCTGCGGCAAGATCATGGATGCACAGGGCAAGGCGGATTGGCTGAACCGGATTCGCGTTGAGTTGGAGCTGAAGCCGGAGCAGGTCATCGCGATGGGCGACGGCGCCAATGACCTGAAGATGATGGCAGAAGCTGGTATCAGCATCGCCTACCACGCCAAGCCCGTGGTCAGGGCGCAAGCCAGCTACGCCCTGAATTTCGTCGGGCTGGATGGACTCATCAATCTGCTTGGCCGTTAAACCTTTTCGAGCCTGCGGTCAATGCCGAAATAACAATAATTCCGCTTGCCAAAATCCGCTTCACCCCCTAGAGTTAGTAAAAATCGCAACAGACAACCACTACCTGTAGTGGTTTTTCCTTACCACCCAAAACAAGCTGTACAGTTAACTAGGGAGCCATATCGTGCCTGATACCAAAGACGTTTTGTCATCAACTTCCGCCCCCAAGACGCACCTGACCGGGCAAGAATTTCTGGATAAACTCACCCACAACCTCTCCATCCAACCCACCACGGGAGAAGTGATCGTGGCAGCGCAGGAGATCAGCACCGAAGTGTTGCTGGAAAAATACGCCGAACTGGATGAAAAAACGGTACAGGATGTGCGTCGCCGTGTCGCACGCGGCCTGGCACAAGCAGAGAAACCGGAGCAGCGCGCCAAGTGGGAAGAAGCCTTCTTCCTCGCGCAGGAAAATGGTTTCGTGCCCGCCGGCCGCATCAACTCCGCCGCCGGTTTGAAGATCCAGGCCACGCTGATCAATTGTTTCGTACAACCGGTGGGTGATGCGATCTCCGGCATCAGCGACGGCAAGCCGGGCATCTACGACGCATTGCAGCAAGCCGCCGAGACCATGCGCCGCGGCGGCGGTGTCGGTTATGACTTTTCCTCCATCCGCCCCGAAGGTGCACATGTCAAAGGCACCAACTCGCGCGCCAGCGGCCCCATTTCCTACATGCGCGTATTCGACCGTTCCTGCGAGACAGTGGAGTCGGCGGGTGCACGGCGCGGGGCACAGATGGGCGTGTTGCGCTGCGACCATCCTGACATCGAAAAATTCATTCGTGCCAAGGACCAGGGCGATCTGCGCAACTTCAACATCTCGGTCGGCGTGACCGACGCCTTGATGCAGGCAGTGGAAAAAGACGAGGAGTTTGAATTGGTGCATCGCGCGGAACCCTCCCCCGCGCTCAAAGCAGCGGGCGCGATTCGGCGCGCCGACGGCAAGTGGGTTTATCGCAAAGTGCGCGCTGCCGATCTGTGGAAACAGATCATCGAGAGCACTTACGACCACGCCGAGCCGGGCGTGCTGTTCATCGACCTGATGAACCGCGACAACAACCTGTCCTATTGCGAATTGATCGAGGCGACGAACCCATGCGTCACTGCCGACACCTGGGTGATGACCGACCAAGGCGCACGCCGGGTAAGCGAGCTGATCGGCAAGCCGTTTACTGCAATGGTGGATGGCAAACCCTACGCCACCGAATCACAAGGCTTCTTCTTCACTGGCACAAAACCTGTCCTGCGCTTGAACACGACCGAGGGCCATTCGTTGCGCCTCACCGCCGACCATCAAGTGCTGCGTGTTTCAAAGCTGACGCGTTACGTGCGTGAAACGGAATGGGTCAAGGCGGACGAACTCAAAGCCAACGACCTAATCGTACTGAATGACCACCGCGCGATGCCCGCATGGAGCGGCAAACACAGCGAAGCGGAAGGTTATTTGATCGGCCTGTTGATCGGCGATGGCACCCTCAAGAATGACAAAGCGGTGTTGAGCGTTTGGGATGCCGCAGCATTGAAAATTGCCAACGGCGCGGACATGCTTCCCTCCGCCGGAATCGCTGGTGTCATGCTCGCAGCCGAACACGCGGCGCGCTCATTGCCGCATCGCGCCGATTTCAACGGTTGGCAAAAGCCCATCGACGGACGCGGCGAGTATCGTCTGGCGACAGGTGCACTGCGCACGCTGGCACTGGAAATGGGCCTGACGCCCGGCAACAAGCGCTTCACCCCCGCGCTGGAGACCGCCTCGTCCGGCTTCTATCGCGGCCTGTTGCGCGGCATGTTCGACGCCGACGGCTCGGTGCAAGGCTCGCAGGCAAAAGGCATCAGTGTTCGCTTGACCCAGATCGACCTTGGCAATCTGCAAGCTGCACAGCGCATGCTGCAACGTCTCGGTATTGTCTCCACCCTTTACCAGAATCGTCGCCCCGGCGGCCTGAAGACTTTGCCTGACGGCAAAGGCGGCGCAAAAGAATATGAGTGCCAGGCACTGCATGAACTCATTATCAGCGGCGAAAACATCGTGCGTTATGCCGGCCTGATCGGCTTTGCCGATAGCGACAAGATGGACAAACTGAATGGCCTGCTCGCCGATTACCAGCGCAAACCCGGCGGGCACGCCCGCCCCCTCTCTCCTATCTCTCTCCCGCAAGCGGGCGAGAGGGACGTAGTCTCGCTACGCGAGCATCTGTTTGATGCTGAGCGCTTCGTCGCCACCGTGCTATCGCTGGAAGATGACGGCGTGGAAGATGTGTACGACGTGACGGTTGCCGATGTGCATGCCTTCGATGCCAATGGCTTGTATGTCCACAACTGCGCCGAGCAACCCCTGCCCCCTTACGGCTGCTGCTGCCTTGGCTCCATCGACCTGACGCGCATGGTGAAGAACCCGTTCTCCCACCACGCCGGGTTCGACTACGAACCGTTCAAGCAACTGGTGCACACGGCGGTGCGCATGCTGGACAACGTGCTGGATGTCACCGCGTGGCCGCTGCCGGAACAGCAGCAGGAAGCGCACAACAAGCGCCGCATCGGCCTCGGTTTCACCGGGCTGGGCGATGCGCTGGTGATGCTCGGGCTGCGTTACGACACCGACGCGGCGCGCGATTTTGCCGCCGACATCACGCGCATCATGCGCGACGAGGCCTATCTCGCTTCGGTGGATCTGGCGCAGGAACGCGGCGCGTTCCCGCTGCTGGATGCGGAAAAATATCTGGCCGCACCGCGCTTCGCTTCGCGTCTGCCGGATGAGCTGAAAGACAAGATTCGCCAGCACGGCCTGCGCAACAGCCACCTGCTGTCCATCGCGCCCACCGGCACCATCTCGCTGGCCTTCGCCGACAACGCCTCCAACGGCATCGAGCCGGCTTTCTCGTGGTTCTACACGCGCAAAAAACGCATGCCGGACGGGACGAGCAAGGATTACCCGGTGGAAGATCACGCCTGGCGCGTGTTCAAACAGCAAGGCGGCGATGTGGAGAATCTGCCATCCACCTTCGTTTCCGCGCTGGATATCAGCGCCATCGACCACATGAAGATGGTCGCCGCCGTCGCGCCCTACATCGACACCTCGATCAGCAAGACGGTCAACGTGCCCGCCGATTATCCGTATGAGGATTTCAAGGACCTCTACACCGAGGCGTGGAAGGCCGGACTGAAGGGTCTGGCAACCTACCGCCCGAACAGCGTGCTCGGTTCGGTGTTGTCGGTCACGCCGGAGAAGAAAGAAGAACAGCCACAGGACTTCGTGTTCGACCAGGACCGCCGCATCCTGCTGGAAGCCGCCCCCAAACCGGCGCTCGCTTCGTTGCGTTGGCCGGGTCGTCCTTCGCTCACCGCCGGCAGTGAAGGCTGGACATCACCCGTGGTGAAACATTCGCTCGGCAGTTTCGTCGCGTTCGTGTCGCACACGAGCAACGGTTGCAACCATCCGTTCGAGGTGTGGGTGAACGGCTCCGAGCAGCCGCGCGGCCTCGGCGCATTGGCGAAATCGCTGTCGATGGACATGCGCACGCAAGACCCGGTATGGATCCGCATGAAGCTGGAAATGCTGATGAAGACCGCCGGCGACGACGCGTTCGACATGCCGATGCCGCCCGACGGCGAAGTGAAACGCATGCCGAGTCTGGTCGCCGCCTTCGCCTATTTGCTCAAATACCGCATTGAGGCGCTGGGTGCGCTCGAAGTCTGCGACGGCGTGACTACGCCGATGATGGATGCGCTGTTCTCCAAAAAAGAACCCAAGACCGGGGTCGATGGCACCATGAGCTGGACCGTGGACATCGCCAATGCGGGCAGCGGCGACGACTTCGTGCTGGGCTTGAAAGAGTTGGTGTTGCCGGACGGGCAGCGCCGCCCCTATTCGATGTGGCTGTCCGGCGTGTATCCGCGCGCGCTCGACGGATTGTGCAAAGTGCTGAGCCTCGACATGCGCGTGATCGACCCGGCGTGGATCGGCATGAAGCTGCGCAAGCTGCTCAACTTCGGCGAACCGCTGGGCGATTTCATGGCGCGCGTGCCGGGTAGCGTCAAGATGGAAAGCT
>Ga0210009_1003401_pt1 | contig 10300 bp, 7 predicted proteins | sample CryGeyCG2114_065_FD_185457 | JGI IMG/M metagenome (GOLD analysis project Ga0210009, IMG submission 185457) | Groundwater microbial communities from aquifer - Crystal Geyser CG12_big_fil_rev_8/21/14_0.65 (SPAdes) (version 2) | ecosystem: Environmental > Aquatic > Deep subsurface > Groundwater ... | reverse complement strand
TTGAAAATCTTGAATGGATGAGTGATGTTACAAAAAAACAAGCATTACATAAACTAGATGCATTCGGTGTAAAAATTGGTTATCCTGATAAATGGAAAGATTACTCAACTTTAGAAATTAATAGAGATTCATATATAGGAAATGTTTTAAAAGGAAGTATGTTCGCATTTAAACGGAATATGGAAAAATTAGGAAAACCTATTGATAAAACAGAATGGGGTATGACACCACAAACTGTTAATGCTTATTACAATCCAACAAGAAATGAAATAGTATTTCCAGCAGCAATTCTGCAGCCACCCTTTTTCAATCAAAAAGCAGACGATGCTATAAATTATGGTGCAATGGGTGCTGTAATTGGACACGAAATAACTCACGGATTTGATGATCAGGGAAGAAAATTTGATGCTGATGGAAACTTGAAAGATTGGTGGACAAAAGATGACGGTGAAAGATTTGAAAAAAGAGCACAAAAAATATTTGATCAATTTGATTCTTACTACCCTATTGATTCTCTTCATATAAACGGAAAGTTAACTGCAGGTGAAAATATAGCCGACTTAGGTGGGTTAACAGTAGCTTACACTGCATTTAAAAATACTGATCAGTACAAAAAAAATATAAAGCTTGACGGTTTTACTCCTTCACAAAGGTTCTTTTTTGGCTGGGCACAGGTATGGGAAAATAATATAAGGGTACAGTCTCTAAGATTAAGGATTCAAACAGACCCACATTCTCCAGGAAAATATAGAGTTTTGGGTCCGTTAAGTAATATGCCTGAATTCTGGAATGCATTTAATGTAAAACCGGGTGATAATATGAGAATGCCTGAGGATAAAGTTGTAAAAATCTGGTAATAAAATTATGCCTTTAATAAAAACCCTGTCTAATAATAACAGACTGGGTTTTTAGTTTTAAATAGATTTATTTTTTGTTTTGAAGCATTTCAATTTTCTTTTTTATTTGCGGATTATTTGGAGCAAACTTCATAGCATTTGCATAAGCTTCTATTGCTTCTTTTATATTTCCTTTTGCTTCCAGAGCTTCACCCATAGAGTAAAGTGAAAATATGGAATTAGGATACATTTCAACATTTAGTTTACTTATAGTTACAGCTGCATCAAATCTTTTACTTTTGATTAACATATCAGTAAGGTTTGCAAGAGTTCTAACCTGAAAATCATAAGTAAATCCACCGTAATATTTTTCTTTTAACTTTTTATATCTTTCTATTCCGGAATCAATTCCTTTCTTTTCAATAACTCTCATCAAAATATCTTCTAATAATTTAGGTTCATTTTGTCCATGATGACACGTCATGCAATTTACTTTCATTATGTGGTCTGAATATTCAGATAATTTTGATAAATGATCTTTATTTATAGAATTTACCATACTCATCATAATTCTTGCTTTCTCTTTACTAGTTTTTTCATCTGATGCAAATTCGAAAGTACTTAAATCTCTTTCATTTGTCCCAACATGACAAAAAATACATCTTACTCCCAAAGCTCTTGTAAATCCCTTCATAGTTCCGATTAGTTCACCCTTGCTTATATTCTTTGGAAGAACTTTTAGGTTTTTAAATTTATCCGGAATCTGTCCATTTGCAATTCCAGATAAAAAGATTGAAAGAATAAATATTGCTACAAACATACTTTTGTATGAATATTTAAACTTTTTAATAAAGCTGTACATAATCACTCCTTTTTTAATTAAAATAAAGTTAAAGTTTAGTTCTTGTTTTTTTTATTGGCTATTGAATGGTGTTAAAATATTATAGAAAATATGTTAGAGCAATAAATACTTGATGAACGGTAGTCAACTGGTTTACAATAAAAAAATTCCTTCCCCTAAAAAAGGAGAAGGAATTCTTGCAAGTAGTGTTAATTTAATTATAATTTAGTTTTAGTAACCAAAAGCAGCACCTGTTAATTTATAGTCATCATCCCATCTGTTTTTATAAGCATCACCAATATCTGATCTTGATTCCATCCAATTATATGCTTGTTTCCAAAAGCCAGTACCTTTAGCAAAAATCATGAACCAGGTTCCATCACCATAAGCCATATCTGTAATTCTATAATCATCGTCCCAACGTTCTTTAACTTTATCAATTGCATTATCAAAACCTTTTTGTGTCCAGTTATATGCTTGTGTTGTAAATCCTGTACCTTTAGAGAAAATCATAAACCAATAACCATCGCCATACTCTAGATCAGTAAGGTCATAACCTTCATCCCATCTTTCTTTAATCTTTTTAGCAGCATCTGCAACACCTTTACCTGTCCAGTTGTATGCTTGATTAGTAAAGCCTGTTCCTTTAGAAAATATTAAAAACCAAGTGTCATTTCCATATGCAATATCAGTTACATAATAGCCACTATCCCATCTATCTTTTAAAAGATCAGATGCTCGGCTTATTCCTTTTTGTGTCCAGTTATATGCTTGTTTTGTAAATCCACTTTGTTTTGCAAAGGTGATAAGCCAGGTAGAGTTACCGAATGCGAGGTCTACTACATCATAACCTTCATCCCATCTATCTTTAATAGTGTTAGATGCATCACTTACTCCTTTAGCAGTCCAATTATAAGCTTGTGGCCCAAAACCGGTTCCTTTAGAAAAAGTAAGCATCCATTTTTGACCAAAACTTTCTGTTCCCATTAACAAGAAACAAACTAAAAGTAATAGTCTAATGGAATTATTAATTATTTTCATTATTCCTCCAGAATAATTTTATATATAAATGATTATAAAGTAAATCTATCATCTAAATAAAATAATTTTTGTTATTTATGTCTATAATAAAAAGATATTATTAGTATAGCAAGAAAAAAATAAACCGTTATTATTTTTATTGAATATTGATTCAATTTAATACTTATTCAATACCCCAAATGGGGCATTTGTTTTAAATAAATATATTTATTCAGATATAAGTAAAAATCGTTTATTTAAAGGCTGAATTGGACGATTATTATTTCCCATCACATTGTGAAATTGATCAAATTGGGTTTTTGAAATTTCAATATGTGTAGTTAATACACTCCAATTAACACCTTCAGCACAATTAGGTGTAGTTAGAGAACCATAATAATGATAAAAAGACTTATTTCCCGGCAGTATTGAGTTTACATCTACAATTTCATCAAAATCCATTGCATCTGATTTGTGAGCTGAAATATGTTTTACAATATTTGAAAAATTAGGATTCTCTTTCCCTATCTTTATAAGAATACCTACAACCGCTAAATTTCCATCTTTGTCTTTGTGAACCATATGCATTTCCATATCAAAATGTTTCCCATTTACAGTATGCTCAGAAGGCGTATGAAAATGAAATTGTAATAATGTATATTTTTGACCGTCAATCATTGCATAGCTGCCATTTGAATAATTAACCTGAATTGTATGCCCATTATTAATGATATTTAATAAAGAGGGTTTATAGTTTGAATTAATACTGGTCAATGAAGAAGAAATAGGATTGACAAGATCTATTGGACTTTGGGAAGTGCCATTTCCACATAATTCATAATCTGGTTTTAATTTGCTCCAATTATCAGGTTTGTATTCTCCTGTATAACCCCAATGCACTTTATGTTCTTTTTTGTGGTGTTCTTGACCGAAAGAAAAAAAACTTATTAATAAAACAGAAGTTAAGATTATAAAAAATTTATTTTTAAAAGATTTCATTTTATACCTAATATTTTGCGGTTTTTTAAGGGCAAGTAAATTGTTTATGTAATTTAATAAAAGTTCTTTTTCCTGCAAATTTTTTTATTAAAAAAGTAACCTTTTAAAAAATTATAAAGTCTAATAAATATAAATAAAATTAGGAGTTAGCTATGCGTAAAATAAATTTTTCTTTATTACCTGTAATTATAATTTTAGCAGTATTTATCTGCACTACAGGGTTTTCCTGCGATTATAATGATCACGAATATTTCAAAGATAATTCAACTCTAAATACACTACACGAAAAAACATTCAAAACTCAATCAGGTAAAATGATCGAATTAAATGCTTCTATGGCTGATGTAAATATTTCATCTTGGAACAAAAATGAAGTTTACATAAAAGTGCTGGGAAATAGCAAAGCAGCTAATAAATTGGATTTTTATTTTAATGAGGAAAATGGAAATATAACTGTAAATGCAGAAAAGAAAGGGGTGTTTTCAAACTGGTTCTCTCATGGTATTCATCTAAGATTCGAAATTAAAGTACCTAGTAAATTTAATACTGAATCAAATACAAGTGGCGGTGATGTAACAATAATTGCTGTTGACGGAAAAACTTATATTAAAACATCAGGTGGTGATATTGCTTTACAAGATATTACAGGTGATATATATGCTTCAACTTCAGGCGGTGATATTACAGGTAAATATTTAAAAGGAGTAATGGTACTTAAATCTTCAGGTGGAGATATAAAAACTTCAAATACAACAGGCGATCTTTCAGCAAAAACTTCAGGCGGTGATATAACTTTTTCTGCAAATAATGCAAAAATAGATGCCAGTACTTCCGGCGGCGATATTATAGGAAGTTACAAAGGTGAAAATTTGGGAATAGATGTTCACACTTCAGGTGGAAGCATTTTATTAAAATTACCTGAAAATTTTAATGCTTCGGCTAAATTATCAACTTCAGGTGGTTATATAGAATGTGATCACTTTCTTGCAAATGTAGAAAAGAAATCAAAATCTAAAATAATTGCTGATTTTAATAACGGAGGACCAAGATTAAAAGTAAGTACTTCCGGTGGTGATATCAGCATACTGAAAAATTTATAATTATTTTTTTTTGATTTACAAAAACCCAGTTTGTTTTAAGAATGAACTGGATTTTTTATTTTATTAAATTTTGCAATAAGCTGTTTTCTTCTTTAAGTTTTGTTAATAAAAAAATAACGTATGCAAAAAAGACTAATATATAATTACCTTTCTGACGACGATTTACTTCGTATTTCCAATAAAATTAAGAAAAAAGAAAAATCTACTGCAGGTGAAATATGTGTAAGTATAAAAGAGAAAAAACCTATTTTTAGTTTTAGTTCTTTAGAAAATCTTGCAAAAGAAGAATTTTATAAATTAGGTGTAGATAAAACAAGAGATAAAACCGGAATATTGATCTTCATTTTATTAGAAAAAAAACAATTTTATATTCTAGCAGATAAAGGAATAAATGAAATTGTACCCAAAAATACATGGGATGACATAAAAGAAAAAATGCAGTTAATGTTCAGACAAGGTAACTTTTGTAAAGGGATACTTAATGGAATAGATGAAGTAGCCGCACTGCTAACCAAACACTTCCCTATCAAACCTAATGACGTTAATGAACTTTCAAATCAAGTTATTTTAGATTAATTACTGTTAGCTAAAGGTTCTAAATTTTTATTTCTTTTATTAATCTTTTTAAAAATAGATTTAATTTTATCGGTCCATTGCTCTACATAGATATACATTACAGGGACTAATACCAGAGTTAAAAACATTGAGCTGATCAGTCCACCGATTATTGCCCAAGCCAATCCTGATTTCCATTCAGAACCTGAATCTGTAGACAAAGCAAGTGGAAGCATACCAAAAACCATTGCAGTTGTAGTCATTACAATAGGACGAATTCTGCTTTTCCCCGCTTCCATTAAAGCTTCAAAAGTATTAAGGTTTTTTTCTTTTTTAACCTGGTTTGCCCGGTCAACAAGCAGGATTGCATTTTTCCCAACCAATCCTATCAGCATAATTATACCAAGTATTGAAAAAATACTAAGCGTTTTCATTGTTAAAGCTAAAGCAAGTAAAGCTCCAACCATTGCAACTGGAATTGAAAATAAAACTACAAATGGATAAATATATGAATCATACAAAGCAACCATAACCATATAGACAAATAATATTGCAGCTAATAAAGAAAAACCTAAGCTGCTGAATGAGTCAGCTTGATTTTTTAAAGAACTTCCATATGATACATCAACTCCTTCAGGCATTATTCCTTTGGCTAAAACTTTTTTTATGTCATTTCCAATACTTCCACTTGGTCTTCCATTTACCTGAGAAAATAATTGAATTGAATTTATTCTGTTTCTTCTCTCAAGTTTTGTCGGACCTATAGATTGATAAACATCTGCAAATTGTTGTAATTCTATTGACTGACCCAAAGGATTTACAAAAGTAAGTTTTTTCAAATCAGAAATTTTTGTCCTATCAAATTGATCTAATCTTACTCTAATATCATAATCATTATCACCATCTCTAAATTTTGAATCATCATTACCTGTAAGAGCTATTTGAAGCAATGACCCAACTGATGCAATTGTAAGATCAAATTTTGCAAGTTTTTCTCTATCAATATCAATTCTTGTTTCAGGTTTTCCTTCAATAGATGAAAGTCTTACATCTGTTGTACCGGGTATTTTTTTAACAGCATCCATTAAAATTTGAGCCCCTTTATTAACATCCTCTCTATTTGATCCGCTAATAAACAGCTGAATGGGGGTTTGATTTGCAGTACCAAAAAGTCCAATTGGATTTACTCTTACTTTTACACCGGGAATTTGCTGCGCATATTCTCTTATCATCTGCCCAATTTGATCAGTGGTTGAGCTTCTTTTTTCTTTATCGATTAATGTAACATCTATTTCAGAAGAATTATTTGAAGACTGACCAACTAATCCCTCATTAGAAGCTCCGACGGTTACAAATGCTTTTTTTACATCTGGTAAGGTTGAGATATATCTTTCAATTTTTTGAGTAATAAAATTTGTATTCTCTACGGTAGAACCGAGAGGAGTTTCTAGTATTACAGCAAATTCACCTCTGTCTGACTGAGTAATAAATTCACTTCCAATAAAACCAAAAGGTATTAATGTAAGTGATGAAATAAAGAGAACTGTTATTGCCAAAATAATTTTCCATTTATTTCCTAAACTCCATTTAAGAAGCTTTAGATATTTTCCAATAATATTTTTAAATAATTCTTCAAACCTTATTGTGAATCTCCCTATAAAAGTATTCTTCGTCATTTTTTCAATTTTACTTATTCTGGAGGCAAGTAGTGGAGTTACAGTAAAGGAAACAAACAAACTCATTAGTGTTGAAATAACAACTACAACGGCAAACTGTCTTATTATATTTCCAACCAGACCTCCTGTTAATGCAAGCGGTATAAAAATAACTACATCAACTAAAGTTATTGCAAGTGCGGCAAAACCTATTTCGTTTCTTCCTTTTAAAGCAGCTACTCTTTTACTTTCTCCATTCTCTAAGTGATGATGTATGTTTTCAAGAACAACAATTGAGTCATCAACCAGAATTCCCACAACCAAAGAAAGTCCAAGTAAGGTCATTAAATTTAAAGTGAAATTTAGAGCATACATAACCAGCAAGGATGAGATAAGAGAAGCGGGTATGGCTAACATTACAATAAAAGAATTCCTAATGCTATGAAGGAAAAGCAACATTACTAACCCTACTAAAATAATAGCCAGCATTAAGTCCAACTTTACACCATTTGCAGCATCAATTGTAAACTCAGATCCATCTTGCGCAATATCGAATTTTAGATCATCTGACCTATAGTCTTTTTCCATTTTATTTATTTCATCTCTAACAGATTTACTTACTTCTACAGCATTTGCATCGGTTTGTTTTTGTACTAAAATTCCTATTGAAGAAATCCCGTTTACTCTGTTTAATGTTGTTAACTCTTTGTGTCCGTCTTCAACTTCTGCTATATCTGAAAGTTTTATTTCACTTCCATCTTTATTTTTATATATAAATAAATTTCTAAGCTGATCTAAAGAACTAAATTTACCGGCAACTCTTACAATTAGTTGAGTTGTGTTATCTTTTATTTTACCTGTTGGGAACTCTAAATTTGATGAATTTATTTTTTGCACAACAAGAGGTATTGAAAGTCCGAATGTTTTAATTTTATCAACATTTAGGTTTACTTTTATTTCTCTTTCTTTTCCACCGACTAATGTAACTTCACCAACACCTGCTAATTGAGAAAGTCTTGGTTTTACTCTGTCTTTAACAAATTGATAAAATTCGGTATCACCTAACCTGCTTGTTAAACCCATTCTCAATATTGGTATTTCATCAAGCGCAAATTGTAAAAGCACAGGTGTCTTTGCATCTTTTGGAAGTGTTGCAAGAATTTGATTTACTTTTCTTTGTGCATTTTGCAAAGCAATATCAACATCAGCTGACTGACTAAATTCTACAAATATGAATGATACACCTTCAAATGATGAAGAGTTTACAGATTCTATTTCATCTAATGAAGAAATTGCATCTTCAACAGGTTTTGTAACTGAAGTTTCAACTTCATTAGGAGCTGCTCCAGGGTATATTATACTTATTGTGATTACAGGAGGTGTTATTTTTGGTAATAGTTCGTAATTCAATTGTTGATAACTATATAAACCTAAAACGGTTAAAGCTGCAAATATTATTACAATTAATGTTGGTCTTTTTATTGCTAATTCTGTTATTGTCATTTTAAAATTTCCTTGGTAAAAATCTGTTTAAAGATTCAATCAATTTCATGTTTACTTAATTATTTCAATCGGGTAATTATCTTTTAAGTTTGATTGACCATCTACTATTACATTTTCTCCTTCTTTTAATCCTTTCAATACTTCTAATTTATCATCATAAATTCTGCCTAAAGAAATAGAAACTAATTTTGCCGTATCATTTTTTGCAATAAATACCGAAGGATCTTTAATACTTCCATTTAAAGCAGTTCTTGATATCAATAAAGTTTTTTTATTATTTGAGGAGTTAAATATAACACGTGCGAACATTCCGGCTCTCAAAGGAAATTCTTTGCTGTTATTTAATAAAACTTCCACCGGATATTTATGGGCTTCATCTCCTTTTACACTTATTGTATTTATAATTCCTTTAAATGAATGATCCGGATAAACATTTACTTTTATGCTTACCTCATCTCCCTTTTTAAGATTAAATACAACTGCCTCAGCTACATTAATTGTAATTTTAAAAGAATTATTATTTACAACATTACCAACCGGTTTACCAATTTTTATGTATTCACCAAAATCAAAATACCTGGCAGTTACAATCCCCGAAATTGGAGATTTAATTTGCGTGTTTTCCCAATTTCTTTTAGCAGAGATATAATTTGCTTCTGCTGTTTCATAGTTTTGTCTTGCAAATTCTAATTGGGAATCCGTAATTGATTTACTACTGTTTAATACGGTATATCTCTGTAGATCATTTTTAGCTTTATTGTATGCAACTTCAGCGGCCTGATAAGCAGCTTTCTGTAATACATCATCTATATAAATAATTACATCATTTTTATTTACATAGTCTCCAACCTTAGCACCAACTTTAACAACTTTCCCCTGAGATTCTGAAACTAATTCAACATCTTTTTCTGCTTGCAAAGTACCAACCAAAATGTAAGGTTGAGATATATTTTCGTACATTACTGATTCTATCTTTACAGGATAAGCTGAAAGCTCTGATAATGTAGCTTGTGCTTTTAATTTTGATTTATTATAAAATAACACTGCTAGTATAACTATAAATATTATTACTACTATTGAAATTACTTTTGTCTTTTTCACTTTAATTATCCTTTAATCTTTAACTAATTTCCAATTGCTTTATTTAAATTTGCTGCTGCTATTTTATTGTCAACTACAGCATTAATATTATTTGTTTTAGCTTGCAACAGTGCAACTTCTGCATCTAACAATTCCGAGTTAGAGATAAGCCCGTTATTAAATTTATCTTTTGTTACACGATAATTTTCTTCAGCTTCTTTAACACTGTTTTCAGCTACAATTATTTTTTGTTTAGATTTTTTAAAATTCAAATAACTGCTAGTCACATCAAGTTTTACAGCATCTTTTAAAGTGGAATAATAATCCTGAGCTTGTTTGAATTGCATTTCTGCTTGTGTTTTTCTGTCACCTGTAGCTCCCCAATTCCATAAGTTAAAAGAAAGTGATAGTGATACATCCCAGGTTCCATTGAATTCGTCTACTGCAGGTAAAATTCTTGGGTTAGGATTTGAATAATAATAATTACCTGAAACATATATTTGAGGATACCAATCAGATTTTGCCAAATCAATCGCTTCGTTACTTGCTTCAACTTTGTAATTCATAGCTCTTAGATCGGCCCTGTTCTTATAAGCTATTTCTAATAATACAGATATTGATTTAAACTCAATATTGTTATTAGTTACTTTTTCAGAAATATCTACTTTTGTTGTAAGAGGAATTCCGATCAAATTATTTAAAGCTACATTA
>Ga0210009_1003394_pt1 | contig 10320 bp, 7 predicted proteins | sample CryGeyCG2114_065_FD_185457 | JGI IMG/M metagenome (GOLD analysis project Ga0210009, IMG submission 185457) | Groundwater microbial communities from aquifer - Crystal Geyser CG12_big_fil_rev_8/21/14_0.65 (SPAdes) (version 2) | ecosystem: Environmental > Aquatic > Deep subsurface > Groundwater ... | reverse complement strand
ACATCGGAATCAATTTGTCTTAAATGACTAATGTCATTTAATATCCAAATTCCTCTTCCTTGTGTACCGGCAATTAAATCTCTTTTGTGGATTAGTATATCTCTAACTTGAGTTGTCGGTAAATTTAAAGTAAGAGGTTGCCAGTTTTCGCCATCATTAAAAGATACATAAACACTTCTGTTAGTAGATGCAAACAATAATCCATCTTTAACCGGATCGCATCTAACTGAATTAATATATTCATTATCTGGCAAACCATTAATTATTGTCTTCCAGGTTTTACCTGCATCTTTTGTTTTTAAAATAATTGGATTTAATTGATCAAGTCTGTGAGTGTTAACACCAACATAGGCTGTATTCTCTGAAAACATAGAAGGAGAAATTGCGTCAACTCTTCCCCATAGAGGAATTTGTGGGGGAGTGATATTATTCCAGGTTTTGCCTCCATCTTTTGTAAGTTGAATTAATCCATCATCGGTTCCAATCCAAATCATATCTTCTTTTATTGGAGATGGAGCAATTGTATAAATAACACCATAACCACAGTCACGAGCTTTTTGCAATTCTTGATTACAATCTTTTGCATCTTTTTTCTTTCCGCTTAAATCCGGGCTAATTATTTCCCAATGGTCACCGTCATTATCAGATTTAAATAGAACCTGTGCTCCAAAGTACATTGTATGTTTTCCGATTGGAGAAAATGCAAGTGGAGTAATCCACGTGTATCTATATTTAACTGTAGTCTGAAGTGCACCGTAACTTGAAACCGGCCAAGGAGAAATTTCAGCTGATTGTCTGGTTAAATTGTTAAATCTTGTAATATGTCCACCAAGTCCTGTACCAAAAACAATATTTGGATTACCAGGTTTCGGTACTTGGTAATCTCTTTCATCTCCACCAACCGGATGCCAATCTCTTTCTTCAATTACTCCATAAGGACCTCTGCTTAAGATAGAAACTGTACCGTTATCTTGCTGTCCACTGTAAATTCTATATGGAAATTGATCATCGGCTGCAATGTGATAAAACTGCCCTGTTGGCTGATTGTACCAGCTCGACCAGCTTTTACCTCCGTTTACTGTAACAACTGTTCCTTGGTCAGAACCGGTTATCATATATTTTGAATCTTTTGGATTTATCCAAATGTGATGATAGTCATCACCACCGGGTGAACCTTTAAATATAGTATAAGTTTTTCCACCGTCAATTGATTTTCTAATAGACTGACCTGTAAAATAAACTATTTCAGAATTTTGAGGATCTACAGTAAGTTTGCTAAAGTAATTTGCGGAAAGAACACCATCGTTATTAACATGTGTCCAGTTTATACCTCCGTCATTTGATCTGTAAAGTCCTTGCTTATCATTTTCTGCATCAATAGTTGCGTAAATTATTTTACCTTTATTACCTTGTGCAACAGCAAGTCCGATTCTTCCAAGTTTTCCCGAAGGAAGACTTTCGTTTTCTAATTTAGTCCAGGTTTCTCCACCATCAATACTTTTATAAATCCCACTTCCATCAGCACTTCTTTGTGGTAAATAATAATCCAGCCAAGGATGCATCCTTAATTTCCAGAACGCTGCATAAATAGTTGAAGGATTTGAAGGATCACTGGCAAGATCAATTGCACCTGTATTTTCATTTACAAATAATACATGTTTCCAATTTTTTCCGCCGTCTTTTGATAAAAATAATCCGCGTTCTTTATTTGGTCCAAATACATGTCCCAAAGCTGCAACTAAAACATTATTTTCATCATTTGGATTTACAATTATTGCCCCGATATGACGTGAATCTTTTAAGCCAATATTTTTCCAAGTAATGCCGCCATCAATAGTTTTATAAACACCATCACCGGCTAAATTATCATAACGATATGTAACTTGCCCTGTACCGGCATAAATAACTTTTTGATTTGATGGAGCAATTGCAAGTGCACCAATAGCTGCAGAACCTTTTTGCTGCATAAGAGGCTGCCAGGTTCTTCCGGCATCAATTGTTTTCCAAACACCACCACCGGCTCCACCAAAATAATAAGTATTTGGATTATCAGGTATTCCTTCAGCAACCGTACCCCAGCCTCCACGATATGGTCCAACTTGTCTCCATCTTAGGTCTGAATATGCATTTGCCGGAATTGTTTGTGCGCTTAAAGATGCAAAAACATATAACACAATTATAATAATAATAGTATTAATTATAGATAGAATTGAATAGTTTTTTACTTTCATTTTATTGTTCACCAAAATTTTTATTAATAATTGAGATAGTAAGATTTTAATATACGATATTATATTAAAATGAGAAATGGATAATTTTAAATAAAAAAGCCCTTTCATCAAAAGATGAATGGGCTTAAAGTAACTTAAAGGATGAAACGAACTATTAATACATTCCGCCCATATCACCCATACCTCCACCTGGCATTGGCGGCATAGCTGGTTCTTTTTCTTTTTTCTCAAAAACAACAGCTTCTGTCGTAATTAATAATGCAGCAACAGATGCTGCATTTTCTAGTGCTGTTCTAGTAACTTTTGTAGGATCTATAACTCCGGCTTTTATCAAGTTTTCATATTTTTCACTGAAAGCATTGAAACCGAAATCGTTTTTACCTTCTAGAACTTTTTGAAGAACTACAGAACCTTCTAGTCCGGCATTGTTTACTATTTGTCTTAAAGGTTCAGTAAGAGCTTTTATAATAATATTAATACCGGTAGTTTGATCTAGATTTTCTCCTTTAACACCATCAAGAGCAGAAATTGCTCTTACAAAAGCAACACCACCGCCAGCAACTATTCCTTCTTCAACTGCTGCACGGGTTGCGTGAAGTGCATCCTCAACTCTTGCTTTTTTCTCTTTCATTTCAACTTCTGTGGAAGCACCAATTTTAAGAACAGCAACTCCGCCAGAAAGTTTTGCTAATCTTTCTTGAAGTTTCTCTTTATCATAATCTGAAGTTGTTTTTTCGATTTGAGCTTTTATTTCATTAATTCTTTTTTTGATGTCAGCTGTTTTACCTGCACCTTCAACAATAGTAGTATTGTCTTTATCAATAGAAACTTTCTTAGCTGTACCAAGATATGAAACAGTTGCATTTTCTAATTTGAATCCTCTTTCTTCAGAAATTACTGTTCCTCCGGTTAGAACTGCAATATCTTCCAGCATTGCTTTTCTTCTGTCGCCAAATCCCGGTGCTTTTACAGCAGCAATTTTTAATGTTCCGCGTATTTTATTTACAACTAAAGTAGCAAGAGCTTCTCCTTCAAGATCTTCAGCAATTATTAATAATGCTTTACCTTGTTGAGCAACTTTTTCTAAAATAGGAAGCAGATCTTTCATTGCCGAGATTTTTTTATCGTGAATTAAGATCATAGGATCTTCTAATTCAGCTTCCATTGATTCTGTATTAGTAACAAAATATGGTGAGAGATATCCACGATCAAACTGCATTCCTTCAACTACTTCTAATCCTGTTTCTGTACCTTTAGCTTCTTCAACTGTGATAACACCATCTTTACCAACTTTTTCCATAGCATCAGCAATCAGTTCACCAATAGATTTATCATTGTTTGCAGAGATTGCACCAACTTGTGCAATTTCATTTCTTCCGCCAACATCTTTACTTACTGATTTTAAATTTTCAACTACTTTTGTTACAGCAAGATCAATTCCTCTCTTAAGATCCATTGGATTTGCACCTGCAGTAACATTTCTTAACCCTTCACGATAAATTGCCTGAGCTAATACAGTTGCTGTTGTTGTTCCGTCACCGGCTACATCACTTGTTTTAGAAGCAACTTCGCGAACCATCTGAGCCCCCATATTTTCTACAGCATCACCTAGTTCAATTTCTTTTGCAACTGAAACACCATCTTTAGTAACGGTTGGTGCTCCGAATTTTTTTTCTAATATAACATTACGACCTTTTGGTCCTAAAGTAACTTTAACAGCGTTAGCAAGTTTATCAACACCGGCTTTTATCTTGGTGCGTGCTTCGCTGTCATATTCAATTAATTTTGCCATTTTATTTTCTCCAGATTTATTTTTAAAATTTATTATCCAATAACTGCGAAGATGTCACTTTCGCGCATAATTAAGTAATCTGTTCCTTCTACAGTAACTTCAGAGCCACTGTATTTACCGTAAAGAACTTTATCACCTTTTTTTACTGACATAGGAACAACTTTACCTTCATCAGATGTTCGGCCGGGACCGGCAGCGACAATAGTTCCTTCAACTGGTTTTTCTTTAGCAGTATCAGGTAGAATAATTCCGCCTTTTGTTTTTTCGTCTGCTTCCATTGGCTTTACAATTACTCTGTCAGCCAAAGGTTTTAATTTAAGGTTAGCCATTTTTTTAACTCCTTTTAATTTTGAACTTTTAGATTAATTTATACTTTGTGATTAAATTTTGTTAGCACTCTTACACAACGAGTGCTAATTTAATGTTTTAAGATATCTTAGTCAAGAGTTTATTCTATTTTTTTTAATATTTGCTGTGAAATCGAAAGATTTATAGAAATATATAGATTTAATTTATGTCAATTTTAGGGGTTATTATTTGGACATTCTGGATACAAGATAGATACTTAATGATTATTTGCAGTATAAATATTTAATAATTACTATAACCATTTCTTAATAGTTTTCTAAGTGTGATTTTTCACCTTTTATAATAAATTTATAAAAATTCTGAATATCGTTCTTTAAGAAAAACTCCTGCTTCTTTAACAATTGCCACCAAGGAATTCTTCTTAATCGTTTTGATGCTTTACGGGCTATAAAAATTTCCTTGATATCTCTGAATAAAATTCTTCCCAAAGCTGCGTAAAGAATTTTTAAATATCTGAACCGAAAACTGAAAATTCCTATAAGTGTAATTAACAATAACCTTAAAATCCAAGGAATTATATTAATTACAATGATTTGCCAATGAACTAATTTTAGATAAGTATAGAATATATTAACCTGCGTTTTTAATGCATGTTTATAATCAAAAACTTTTTTTAGAGATTGTCCGATCTTGTGATAAAATTCTGCTTCCGGTTTGTAATAGCATTTATATCCTGAAACAAAGGCTCTTAATCCAAGTTCAGCATCCTCATAACCAGTTTCAAAATAGTCGTCAAATATTCCTATGTCTTTTAACATTTCAGTAGAATATAAACCTGCTCCGGCTGAGGCTCCGATATTTTCAAAACCAATATTATATTTTTCAATATTTTTATTATGTCCTATCGGGATTATTTCTCCGCTTGATAACATTTTATGACCTGCTGAATCCATTAAGTTATGATTTTGAGATTTGATCATTTTACAACTTACCAAATCCATATTGAAATTTTGGAAGTTTTCTTTTAAAAAAGTGATACTTTTTGGTATTACTATCGTGTCGTTATTTAAAAGAAAAATATATTTATATCCTTCATTGATCAGTTCTTTAAGTATCAAATTATGTGCTTTTGTGTACCCTATATTTTTAGGGTTAAATGTAATTTTGATTTTAGGATTATTACTAAAATGTTTTTGAATTGCTAGTACATCTTCTTTTTTTGAACCATTGTCTATCAAATAAATGATAATGTTTTCAGAGTTTTCTGCAAGTAGAGAACTGATACATTCTTTTGTATCAATAAAACCATTCCAGTTTATTATTACAATAGGTAATATTTTTGAATTATCGGTTTTCATAATTTGTTTCTAATATATCAGCGATTGTGTCTTTATATTCTGAATAAGAAAATTCTTTTTCAATTTCTTGATAAGCATTTTTTTGAATTCTTTCCCACAGCTCTTGATCGTTATACGTTTTAATTATTGCATCAGCAAAACTTTCAGAATTTAATTCAGATAAAATTATTGTCTCTTTATTCTTCCAACCTAATTGTTTTCCTAAAATATCAGTGGCAATAACAGGTAAACCGTTAGCTGCAGCTTCGTGAATTTTATACGGTATTCCCGCTGCAAAACGGGTAGGTGCAATAAATAATCTGCAATTATCATAAAATTCATCCAGTTCATTCAACTGTCCAAGCATAAGAATTCCCTCTGAATTTAATAAGCGAACATTTTTTGATTTGCAAGAACCGATAATGTTCAATACAATATTCGGAATTGATCTTTTAACTTTTGGTAATACTTCCTGAGAAAACCAAATTATCGAATCAGTATTTGGTGAAGCCTCATCATCAAGATTCCCGACAAAAAGCAGTCCTTTTCTGTTTTCAAAATTGTTATTGGATTTTCTTGTTTTTAAATAATGACCAAGTACACATACATTTGCAGCTCCATATTTCTCAAATTTTTCTGCATCAGTTTTACAAACAGCAATTGTTGTATCAGCCATTTCAGAAACACGGATTTCTTTTTGAAACAAAATTTGGGCTTTCTTTTTGTTTGTGATTGAATCCTTTAAATATTTTTTTGAAATCTCTCTATCAGCAAAAATAGCCTCGGCATCGTAAATAATTTTACAGTTTGGAGCATACTCTTTAACAAGCTTTCCAACAGCTTGCATATTATGTGGTCTGCTGATCCAGATTATATCAAAATAGTTTTCCCTTGATTTTATAAATTGTTTAAATCCATTAACACCTGAATCTTTTATAACTTCAATAAAAGGATCAATATCTCTATATACCTCATCCCAATTATCTTCATAAGGATAGTTGAGTGGATAAATACTTAACTGAAAACCCAGGTCTTTAATGCATTGAATAATCGAATTTGACCGCGGAAATCCAGCTCCTAAATTTATGTGAGGAACACGATCATCAATATAAAGTATTTTTTTCTTTGTGTGATTAGAGGCTGAAAATCGGGCATTTAAGATGTTGGAAAAATCCGATGCAAAATGATTTCTTAATTTTGTTTTGTTTTTTTCAAAGAATATTTTCTGATTTTTTTTGTGCAGTTTAATTGCCTCTTGTGAAAGACCGCTTGCAAATTCAAAATGTCTAATGACTGCTTTCGGATCGTAAATTACTTCCATTCCATTTTCCTGTAACCATAAACAATAATCTGTTTCTTCGTAATAAGCCGGTTCAAAACGGGAATCAAATCCTCCGTATTTTTTGAATAAATTAGTTTTAGTTAGTAGAAATGCACCGGAACAATAGTCAACAGCTCTCTTAAAATTAAATTCCGGCAGGTAAGGTTCCTGATCTCTTCCATAGCCTAAACACGATCCATCGTTCCATATAATGCTTCCGGCCTCTTGAAGTTTTCCATTTGGCAAAATAATTTTTCCACCAACAGCACCGCAATTCTTATTGGTTTCAATAGTTTGATAAACAGCTCTAATACTTTCCTCAAGCAGCTCGGTATCATTATTTAAGAATAGTGTATATCTTCCTTTTATATGTGGTATTGCTTGATTACAAGCTTTATTAAAATGTTGGTTATCAGAATTTCGGATTATAGCTGCGCCTTTAATTTTATCTAATAAATTCGATGTGTCGTCGGTTGAGTTATTGTCAATGATAATTATTTCATAAGAAATATCAACATATTTTTGAATTGATTTGAGGCAAGCGAAACTTAATTCAGCCTTATTATAAAAAACCAGAATTATTGACAAAACCGGATTTTCATTTTTGAAATCTAATACTGAAGTTGATTGGAGAAAATCATAAAATAATTTCTGCTTTTGTTCTAAGTATTTTTTTTTATCGTATGGTGGGTAAATGTTTTTTAAGACTGATGAAATATTATTGCCGTTAATTAATTGCCTTCTGAATCCTTCAGATATTTGTTGAGGCGACTCGTATTTTATAGCTTTCAACAATACTATAAGTTTTTTAAAGGAAATTAATTTAGCTGTCTGAATAGGGGAGCTGAATGCTATTAAAATTAATTTTAGGAATGTGTTAATTAAATCCCCACAAAAGACAATTAGTCTTAAAAAAAGATTCTTTTTTGACCTTGGTTTATTGTAAAAGTGATTCAGCAAAGTTTTATTATTTTTCTATTTGAATATAAAAAAATAGCGAATAATACATTAAGTATCCAAATGAATAAAGTTATAGCCAAATAGTCATGATTTTTATCAGGTATATATATAAAAGATATTTATAAAAAAGGGATTATGATAATATAGTTTTTCAAATTCTTTTTAAATCGATTATATTTGTAATGATTAAAAAAGGAAAACTGAAATGAGATTTTCATTAAATATAGATCACGTAGCAACACTTAGAAATGCAAGAGGAGAAACACAACCTGAACCTATTACTGCAGCCCTGTTGGCAGAACAAGCCGGTGTTGACGGAATAGTTGTACATCTTAGAGAAGACAGGAGACATATAAATGAAAGAGATGTAAGACTTTTGCGTGAATTGATATCTACAAAATTAGATCTTGAAATGGCAGCAACAGATGAGATTATTAAAATAGCCTGTGATGTAGGACCTGAACTTGCAACCATTGTTCCGGAAAAAAGAGAAGAACTAACGACCGAAGGTGGTTTAAATGTTCTTGATCAAATAGAATTGCTAAAAGGGACTACCGAAAGATTGCACGATTCAAATATTGAAGTCTCTTTTTTTGTTGAACCAAATATTAATCATATTGATGCATCTGCTGAAATTGGTGTTGACTTTATTGAAATACATACCGGTGTTTTTGCAAATGCAGAATCTGAAGAAGAACAAATTGATGAGTTGGAAAGAATTAGAGTTGCGGTTAATCACGCTAAAAAATTAGGACTCGGAATAAATGCAGGGCATGGTTTAAATTATCAAAATATAAAAGTCTTCAGGGAATTAGAAGGCATTGACGAGGTTAGTATTGGGCAAGCAGTAATTGCAAGAGCTGTTTTTGTTGGAATAGATACTGCAGTTAAAGAAATGATAAGTCTTATTGGTTCTTGATATCCAACGCTAATCCTAAGCCTAACAGACTTAAAGGATCAATTCTTTTATTATACCACTTAGCTCCCCAATGTAAATGTGGTCCGGTTGCTCTTCCAGTCATACCAACAAAACCAATCACATCACCTTTTTTAACATAATCTCCAGTCTTTACATTTAATTTATCAAAGTGGAGATAAACAGTTGTTAATCCAAAACCGTGATCTATTAAAACAAAATTCCCATTGTAATAAAAATTATTTCCGGCAATTAATACTTTACCACTTGCTGTTGCTTTTACCGGAGTATCTTTTGGTACATCAATATCAACTCCGTTGTGTGGAGATTTAGGTACTCCATTTAATATTCTCTGACTTCCATAAACTCCAGTATATTTTCCACCTTCCACAGGCCTAATAAATCCATCAGTAAATAATGGCGCTTTTAGTTTACCAACTTCTTTTCTTGCAAACTTCATCATTTTTGATTCTTTAGCTATTTTTTCCAAGGCAGATTTTGGAGGAGTTACATACTTAGTTTTCATTTTGTTGATTCTTTGGACCTTGTATTTCCTTTTTTCGAGCTTAAAATCTTTTGTTATATACTCATCATTATTAAATATTACTTTTAATTTATGGTAACCTATTGCATCTCTGTCAAATCCAAAAATAAAAACACCTGAAGTATCAAAATCTAAAGTTGTATCATCCAACAAAATAGTTTTTGCATTTTTTGTTACCCCAATTAACAAATTTCCAGGCTGCAGTGTGCCGTAAATTTTTAATCCTTGTGCAAAAGTAAAGGGTGTTAAGAACAAAATGAATAAAAATATTTTAATTAGATTTTTCATATTATATTTTATTAACCTTTTCATATTTAGTAATAAAGATAAATAATATTCTTATAAGATTAAAAAAATGAAATAAAATTACAGTGAAATTTGAATTTAAAGAAATAATAAAAATTAAGAATTATATTAAATAATCAATTTTAATAATAATTTAAAAAATTAAATATGATATTAAATACAGACGGAATTGATCATCTAAATTTAGAAGTAATTAATTTAGAAAAAACAGTAAAATTTTATAGTGAATTATTGGGCTTTGAGGTTAAAAAAGAACAGCATGAAGAAGATTCTAAAATAATAGGTAATGATAAAGTTAAACTTTGTCTTTACGAAAATAAAAACATGCAAAAGTATGTTAAAAAAGGATTTGCACATTTTGGACTTCATATTAATAATTTTGATGATGTTATAAATAAGTGCAAAGAAATGGGAATAGATATTTATTATGGCGGACCATTGGAATGGGAGAATTCTTCTTCTATATATATTCAAGATCCAAACGGCTATGAAATTGAATTATCAAAAATATTCGGCGGGGGATTATAAAAGGAAATATTATGAAAAAAACAAAATTAGATACAGCCTCGGAAATTGCCATTAAAACTTGTATGAATGTTAAAAT
>Ga0210009_1003388_pt1 | contig 10332 bp, 9 predicted proteins | sample CryGeyCG2114_065_FD_185457 | JGI IMG/M metagenome (GOLD analysis project Ga0210009, IMG submission 185457) | Groundwater microbial communities from aquifer - Crystal Geyser CG12_big_fil_rev_8/21/14_0.65 (SPAdes) (version 2) | ecosystem: Environmental > Aquatic > Deep subsurface > Groundwater ... | reverse complement strand
AGGGCATCATCCCCGCCCCGGAATCGAACCACGCCATCCGCGCCTGCATCGACGAGGCGCTGCGCTGCAAGGAGAGCGGCGAAACCAAAACGCTATTCTTCAATCTGTCCGGCCACGGCCATTTCGACATGGCATCCTATGACAAGTACTTCTCCGGCCAACTGGAAGATTTCCATTATCCGGAAGCAGCGATCAGGGAGTCATTGGCACATCTGCCGAAGGTGGGGTGAGAAAATAAAGGGCAGCCAGACGGCTGCCCTTTTTCAAACCGGAGCCCACTGCTTCAATTCGCTTTATCCATGCGCCGGATAATTCCGCCGTTGGTGCATACAGTGGAAAATGGTGCCAGCGACAACGCCGAGGTGACCATATACAACGATGGGTGGTGCAATCAGGAAATGTGCCGCGTCTTGACACCTATCGTGCTGCACTGATGGGTCGAGCTCCTCAGCAATCACTTCTTTTCAGCTTCTTCGAACCCCCACCCGTCAACTGCTTAAAATTCCCGGGCGAGATCACGGGATTACCGGTTTGGACCTCAATATCCTTACGTGTCCTGCCAGCCACTGCGCCGCCGTCTTTCGCATCTTTTTTCAGCGGCTCCATACCCTGTGAGTCGCGGTCGCGGTGCAGCTTCGTGGTCGTCGCCTCGGCAAGCATTGTCAGGATAAGTTCGATGTCGGTCATGTGGTCGCGCAGATTTTCCCGCGCTAAAGACTTCACTTGCTTGTATTCGTCCACCTTAAGATCAAAAGTCCCCTGCATGATTTCAGAATCATAAAATTCGCGTAGCGATTCGTTCGCCTCCTCGCCCGCTTGCGGGAGAGGATTGAGGAGAGGGATAGGTCAGAATCGCGAACTCCTTGCTGGACTCCGCACCACGTTCTTTCCATTCATCGGTCAAGTCTTGCCGTACCGCGATACCGCGCAAGCGCTTGTCTATCCACTCCTTCGGGTAGCCCTTCTTTTCGTACAAATCCTGCATCCGCCCCATTGCCAGCTCGGGATTCTCAATCTCGTCGAGACGCTCCTTGCCAACCTTGGCAAGCCAGCGCTTGAGCGGCTCCACCTTGGGCGAAGGGATGGACTGGATGATGCGGAACAGAGTCTCGCTGTTGGCGCAGTCGGTCACATAGTAGAATTTACCATCGCTGGACTGCATTTTCAGTTGTCCGATTTTTTCGGACAACTGGTCATAGCCCTCCTGCAACAACTTCTTCTTAAGATCGTTCCAGTACTTGCGAGGGCGGTCACCGCCCACCAATGTCTCGACCACATCGATGATCGAGAACCACCACTCCCCCTCATGGAACGCCTTGCGTATCTGCTTTCCATCAAAAACGGCAAGTCTGGATGTTTCTTCAGAGTTCATGTTGGACTCCTTGCATCGTGGATGCCGAGGACTCTCAACCGGTGACAAATTGTCACCGGTTGGCTACACGGCAATCGCATCGTAGAGAACGAACGTTCTTATGTCAACAAGAGCATTGGTGAGTATCGGAACTTAAGCGGGCGGGGTGATTAAACAGTGGAAAAGTAATTCAACCTAACCCTATCTTACTATTGTGGGCGATGCAATCAGGGAATGAGCAGTCAGTTCGGCGATTGTTTCAGGATGCCAATCAAGGCGGTAAGTATAGCGCAGCGAAGCTATTTATTGCGTTGCGCTATTACGGCGGGAATGCGCTGCATTGTGCGGTGGGGGTTTCAGCTTCAACCCTTCTTCTTTTTTTGGCTGATCTCTTCAGCCACCTTATCCAGCAAGCTTCCCGGCGAGAAATTAAGTGCTTGAGCAATTTTGAGAATGGTCGTTAGCGAGGGTTGTTGTTGGCCAAGCTCAAGGATGCTGACGTAAGTGCGCCTCAAATCAGCTTCAAAGCCAAGTTGCTCCTGTGTCAATCCGGCTTCCTCACGCAGTCGGCGCAATACTTTCCCAAAAGCAATTCCAGCGTCCAAGCATTCCTCCCATAGTTGGAGGAATTACAGCTTTACCCTATCATTGCGTCTTCCTACAACTGTAGGAATAGAGAAAATATTTAGGGTGCTCGGAAAATGGCTAAGAAAAAAAGCACGACACAGGCATCCGGTGAAAGCGCTGCACAAATCATTTCTTACCGCCACGCGGACAAGCGCAAGAACAATCCCGAAGTCGGCATCGTCACACCCGCTACCGACCCTGAAGAAAATAAAACCCGCTGGGCTTACGACCCGCATATTGATCCTGCGCTTCAATTCGACCCCAGCCGTGCCGCCATTGAAAAGCTGATTGATGATGCGCTGGCATCAGGCGACCAGGCCGCAATGGTCACCGCCCTGCAAGAACTCAAGCGTCTGCAATCGCCCTATCTCAATTGGGCAGGCAAGGCAGAACGCACCAGCTTTGACATTGATACCGTTTCCCTGCATGTCCATGAACGCGTTGACCCGGCGAGTATTCTGGCCGCCGTGCACAAAGTATTGAAGGGCGAAGGCAAGGCCAAGGGAATTTCTCCTGCCATTCAGCCAGGCCTATTTGATGCCCCGTTTGAAAACATTCCACTAAGAGAAGCCATCGACTTTTATCGCCACGAGCGCGGCTGGGCGAACCGGCTGGTGAGCGGTGACAGCCTGCTGGTGATGAATTCCTTGCTGCAAAAGGAGAGCATGGCAGGCAAGGTGCAGATGATCTATATCGACCCGCCTTACGGCATCAAATACGGTTCCAACTTCCAGCCCTTCACTAACAAGCGCGACGTAAAAGATCGCAAGGACGAAGACCTCACGCAAGAACCGGAGATGATCAAGGCGTTCCGCGATACATGGGAACTGGGCATCCACTCCTACCTGACTTACCTAAGAGACAGGCTGCTGCTCGCGAGGGAATTGCTGAATGAAACTGGCGGCGTATTTGTGCAGATTTCGGATTCAAACGTTCATATTGTTCGGAATTTAATTGATGAAATATTTGGTGCCGATAATTTTGTCAGCCAAATAAACTTCAGAACCGCAATGACTAAGCCTGGCGGAAAAATAAACAACGTGTTTGATTACATTCTTTGGTATGCCAAAGATTATCAAGAATTAAAATTTCGCCCAATTTTCGTTGCTAAAGAGAATGACAGTGAAGACGAAAATAGTCAGTCTCAATTACAAGCCAGCGTGCTTCAAGATAAGTATGAATTCAGCTATCACGGAATAGTCTATAACCCGATAAATGGTTGGAGACTTAAGAAAGAATCTCTACAACGATTGGTATTTTCTGGAAGAACTTATCAGGCTGGGCTAAGTAAGAAATCTATTGGCACTCTGAAATACACAAGATATGTCAGTGATTTCCCCTTGAATCAAATTGACAACACATGGAATCAGCAGTCATCTGAACAAAATAAAACTTATGTTGTGCAAACTGCCGAGAAAATAATTTCCCGCTGCATTCTCATGACCACTGACCCCGGCGACCTGGTACTCGACCCGACCTGCGGCAGCGGAACAACAGCCTTCGTCGCGGAAAAATGGGGGCGACGCTGGATCACTTGCGACACTTCCCGCATCGCTGTCGCGTTGGCCAAGCAACGGCTGATGACGGCGAGCTACGATTATTTCTCATTACGCTATCCGCATGAGGGATTGAAAGGCGGCTTCATCTACAAAACCGTGCCGCATGTCACCTTGAAATCCATCGCTAATAGTTTAGAGATTGATGAAATTTATGGGCGAATGCATCCGGCGGTGGAAGCAGCGTTGGCGGTGTTGAATGCAGCTTTTGTAGGGGCGGATTCATCCGCCCAAGGGCGAATAAATTCGCCCCTACAGGAATGGGAAGTGCCGTTTGATTTCCCCACCGATTGGCCGGAAGCAGCACGCAAACCATTTGATGCTTTCCACACTGCGCGCCAGTCGATGCAAAAACAAATGGACGCTTCCATCGCTGCGCACGCCGATCAGGAAACGCTTTATGACCAGCCGCAGGTGGCGAAAAACAAGTTGCGCATCACCGGGCCGTTCACAGTGGAGGCAGTGCCGTTCCCGAGTGTGAAGGGCTTGGAAAATTCACTCTCCACTGGTATTGCCAATGGTCAAGGTGAATTTGAAGCAGACACCAGCATTGCCCGTACCGGCGAGTCCGGTCGGCAGCACCAATGGCGCGAGGAGCTACTGAAAGCGGGCATACGCGGCAAGAACAATCAAATGCTGAAGTTCGCGGAATTGGAAACGCTGCCTTACGACGACTGCATCCGTAATCTCCATGCGGTTGGGCATCTCGATAGTGGTGAACGAGTGGTGGTGAGTTTTGGCCCGGAGCACGCTGCGCTCGAACAGCGTCAGGTAGCCAATGCGATGAGTGAGGCTGGCAATCTGTTTCCATTACCCAGGATGATTGTGTTCTGCGCCTTCGCTTTTGACCCGGAAGCAGCAAAAGATATTGATCAGTTTATCGGGATCATTGCACTCAAAGCCCAGATGAATACTGACCTGCTGACGGAAGACTTGAAAAAAGCCAAGTCCAGCAATCAGAGTTTCTGGCTGATGGGGCAGCCAGAGGTCGAGGTGCGTCCACGCAAGGATGGTAAGTTCGAGGTTGAAGTGCATGGCTTTGACTACTTCGATACCGTTAAAGGCGAATTGGTCTCCGGCGGCAAGAGCCGGATCGCGATGTGGTTACTGGATACCGATTACGACGAACGCTCGCTATTTCCGCGCCAGGTATTTTTTCCGATGGCGGGCAAAGGTGAAGGCTGGGATAAGTTGAAAAAGAACATCCGCGCCGAACTCAATGAAGACCTGCTCGGCCAATTTCATGGCACGGTGAGCCTGCCTTTTGAAGCGGGCGAGAATCGCAAGATCGCGGTGAAGATCGTGGATGACCGTGGCATTGAATCACTTAAAGTGATGTTGCTGCCTTGAGGGGAATGCCATGACCGCACCAAAATCCCTCATCATCAATTCACCCTTTGAGCGACCTACCCACTATTGGCTCAAAGCAACAGATAAAAAGCTGGAAATCAAATCAGGTCGTCGCCCGGCTGGGTACGAGATTTTCGATACTCGGAACAACACCATTCGAGGCGTCGAGCTGGAGCTGGTGAATCGCATCCGTACTCGCGTAGATGAATGGCGTGCAGCGGATTATCCGGGCATTACGTCCGTCACCCGCCGATTGTTGGAGCATTGGGTTGACGCAGGCGCGAGACAGCATCCGTTTTATTTCTGCCAGATTGAAGCCATTGAAACGCTGATTTGGAAAGTTGAAGCTTCAACTGAATTCAAGCAGGGCATTGATATTCCGTGCGATGGTGGCGCATGGGAACGATTGTGCAGCAAGATGGCGACGGGTAGCGGCAAGACTGCTGTGATGGCAATGATCATCACTTGGCAAGTATTGAATGCACTGTCCTATCCCAAGCGCACCAAGGATTTCTCCCGCGCTATTTTTATCGTAGCGCCGGGGCTGACGGTGAAAGAGCGCTTGCAGGTTTTGCATCCCGGCCATCCGAATAATTACTACGATGAATTTTCGCTGTGCCCGAATGAAGCGCAGCGGCAAAAACTGAATCAAATGGAATTGCTGATTGAGAATTGGCATAGCCTGATGCCGCTCAAGGAAGTTGATCGCTCGGTGGTGAAGAAAGGCGCGGAGTCGGATGAAGCTTATGTGCGACGGGTGCTGGGCAAACTTTCCGGTTATCGTGACCTGCTCGTCATCAATGATGAAGCGCATCACGCCTACCGGCAACGTGCCGAAGTAAAGGTTAGCAAGAAGGAGGCGGACGAACTCGGGATTGATCTGGATGAGGCGACCCGCTGGATAGAAGGGCTGGATCGTATCCACAAGATGCACCGTATCATTCGTTGCTTTGATTTGTCTGCAACACCATTTGCGCCGAGCGGCAAAACGAGCACGGAGTCGGCATTGTTCGAGTGGGTGGTGTCTGACTTTGGTTTGAATGATGCAATTGAGGCCGGGTTGGTGAAAACGCCGCGTGTGGTGATTCGCGATAGCGCCCTACCCAATGCGCAAACGTATCGCAGCAAGCTATACCATCTTTACCGCGAGCCGGAAGTAGGTGAAGACTTGAACCGGCGTGGTGCGGAGCCGCACGAAGCATTGCCGCAAATTGTGCAGGAAGCCTACACGCTGTTGGGCGCGGACTGGCGCGAAGCTGCGATCAAGTGGAAAGCAGACGGGCACGCCTCGCCGCCGGTGATGCTGACGGTATGCAACCGCACCGAGACGGCTGCGCGGATCGAGCATTATTTCCGGCAAGGGAATGCCTATTGGCCGGAGCTGAAGGCACCAGAGAAAACGCTGCGAGTGGATTCCAAGGTGCTCGACAAGGCAGAAGTTGGCGAATTATCCGGCACTGACAAGGAATATGAGGCAGTGCTGCATGGCATCGTGGATGCCGCCCATATTTCTGAAATAAAAAAAACCGAACTGCGTAGTTTGAAGAAAGAAGAATTACTGCGCGCGATTGTTGATAACGTCGGCAAGCGTGGTACAGCAGGACAAGATTTGCAGAACGTCATTTCCGTCGCGATGTTGTCCGAAGGATGGGATGCAAAAAATGTGACTCACATCATGGGGCTGCGCGCCTTCACCAGCCAGTTGCTATGCGAGCAAGTGATTGGCCGTGGTCTGCGCCGTGTTTCATACGATAAGGAAACGGTGGTCTGCCCGGATGGCGTGGCACGCGAGCTGTTCATTCCTGAATATGTAAATGTGTTTGGCGTGCCGCTTTCCATTTTTGAGGATGTCGGTGATGGCGGCGACCCACCGCCGCCGCCCAAACCCAGCAAGCAGATTGAGGTGGTGCTGGAACGTAGCGAGCTGGAAATTTGCTGGCCAAACGTGCTGCGCATTGATGTGATCGTGCAGCCTGAGCTGTACGTGGACTGGAGCGTGATGCCGCTGCTGAAACTTGATCCGGCGCGGATTCATGTGAGTGCTGATTTAGCGCCGGCATTGGGCGGCGCTGCCGACGTGGCAAAGGCGGTATCCATTGATCTTGAAAAACTGCCGGAGGAGTTTCGTGTTCAGCGATTGCTGTTCATTGTCGCGCAGCGGGCTTTTGATCAGCTCAATCACAACTTCACGGGTAGCAGAGAATTCTTGCTTTACCAACTGGTGCGGCTGGTGGAGCAATTTTTCGAGTCAGATCGCCTCGATATTCCATCGCTGTTTCATCAGGAGCCGTTGCGCAAACGCATCTTGATTGCCCTATCGATGGATGTCATCGTGCAGCACGTCTTGGCGCAAGTGCATGAGCAAAATGTAAAGCGTATCGAACCGGTTTTCGATCAGGAGTATCCCATCGGTTCGACCGGCAAGATGCGGACTTGGTATAGCACCAAGCACTGCGAGGACACGACCAAGTCACACATCAATTATGCGGTTGCTGACAGCACTTGGGAGCAATACACCGTGCAGGCGCTGGAAAAGCACAAAGAGGTGTTGGCGTATGCCAAGAACGATCATCTTGGCTTCCAGATTTACTACTTGTGGAACGGCAGCCGTCGGCGATTCATACCCGATTTCATCATTCGCTTGGCGAACGGTAAAAACTTGACCCTCGAAATCAAGGGGCAGGATTCTGACCAGAACCGTGCTAAACGGTCAGCGCTGGATGCATGGGTGAGGGCGGTAAACAGCCGGGGTGGATTTGGTGTGTGGTGCTGGGGTGTAGCGTTCGAGCCAGCCAAGGTGCATGACATTATTGCTCATCATGCGAGTGTCGATTGACTTGGGGACACCTCTATAAATTCATTTTGCAGGCGAATCACCGCGTTGCGCGGTGCTCGGAATCCTCATGTACATCTGTGTACACTCCGGTTCCTGCGCTCCGTGCGCCTTGCGCTTCATCCCGCAAAAGTGAATTTTTAGAGGTGTCCTTGGTATTGAAATGATGTAGCCAAAACATTGATAGCGTTTTGGCTATCATCATTGTGTTTATATGTCGCTGACGTTCTGCTCCCGATACAGCTTTACTTCCAGCTTGCCGGAACGAATCCACTCGATGAATTTCTGGGTGCCGGTCTCGATGGCAAGCGAGTCCTGCGCCTCAACCTGCTCTTTGCGCAGCATCCCGCCAAAGGTGTTTTTAACTTCGGCAGTGGACGGCGGATTTTCTTCCGGCGAGTCTTTGGCAATCTGGATCAAGCCGTGTATGACCTGCTCATTCATCAGGCCAATGAGAATGCGGATTTTCTTTATCTGCTCCAGCGCGTGATAGAGCCGGGAAAATCCGCTGATGAAAAAATATCCGACAAGGCAATCGAAGTCATGCGTCTGCAACAGAATTTTCTCCAGCCGCTTGCTCAGGGTGTTGTCGCCCTGATTGGTCAGGAATTTTTTCGGGGCAATGGGCGACGGCGCTGAAACTGGTTGCGGCTGATTATGGTCGTCGGACATTTGGGACATACATTACCCTGACGGCGATCGCACACTTAAGGAAACACGGATTAAATCCGCGTTTCCTTAACGAGTCAGGCAGCCAGAGCCACTTCCACAAAAGTGCTTTTTGACGCGGGCTGCGGGATTTGAAATCCGCCATCTCTCATATCTTCAAGATGAAACTGGATTGCTTCTTCAATAAGTGTAAGTGCTTCTGCTTCTGTTTCTCCAACGGCGATGCAGCCAGGTAAATCTGGAACAAAAGCACCGTAACTGGAAGCGCCTTTTTCAATAACGACCATGTAACGCATGGAATTACTCCTTTAATCCAGCCTGTTTAAGCGCACTGTTTAATGTACCGGGAGGGACATCTACGCTCGGCTTTCCAGCAACAGTAACAGTACCCGGTTTTGTACTGTGATGTAATTGGCGATGGCTACCACGTTGACGCACGACCAGCCAACCATCTTTGTCCAACAGTCGCAATAGCTCAAATACTTTCATGCGTAAATATTACGCCTGTAACTAAAAAATGCCTAACTGCTTTTTCCAGCCTCATGCCAGAACCGGAGTCGCCGGCAACGGCAGATCTTCTTCTGCCGATACTGCCGCAAAGGCAACCACGGCGCGCACGGCATCACGGCTGAACGTCGGGAAATCCAGCAGGAGCTCTTCCGTGCTCATCCCTTCCGCCAGACTGGCAAGGATGGTGCGCACTGTTATCCGAGTGCCGGTGATGACAGGTTCGCCGCCGCAGATCGAGGGATCGCGGGTGATATAGGGTTTGAAGTTCATGTTCATGGTTCTTCTCCTTACGATGTCGATTGATTATGCCAGTCCCATCGTGCAAATCAGCTTTGGTTCTGACTGATTTTCCTGTTCATAAATCACACATAGTGTATGACCTGTTCGTTTTTCAGGCCAATGAGGGTGCGGATTTTCTTTATCTGCTCCAGCGCGTGATAGAGCCGGGGAATCCGCTGATGAAAAAATATTCGACAAGGCAACCGAAGTCATGCGTCAGCGGCAGAATTTTCTCCAGCCGCTTGCTCAGGGTGTTGTCGCCCTGATTGGTCAGGAATTTTTTCGGGGCAATGGGGGGCGGCGCTAAAACTGGCTGCGGCTGTTTATGATCGTCGGACATTTGAGACATAACATTACCTCAGTTCTATTACTCTCTAAGGAAACTCTGATTAAATCCGTTACACCGGCGAAGGCCGGTGTCCAGTCCATTGAAAACACTGGATTCCGGCCTGCGCCAGGATGACGAATAATCAGAGTTTCCCTAATTTGATCTGTCCATGCGCCGATACTGCACGGCCTCGGCAATATGCGCAGTCAGGATGTTTTCACTTCCCATCAGATCGGCAATCGTGCGCGCCACTTTGAGCACGCGATGGTAAGCGCGCGCCGATAGATTCAGGCGTGTGATCGCCTGCCGCAGCAGCGCTTCTCCCTGCGCATCGGGTGCACAGTAGCTGTCAATCTCGGTGACAGAAAGTTGTGCGTTAGGTTTGCCTTGACGAACGAGTTGGCGCTGCCGTGCAGCTTCGACTCGTGCTTGGATGTTTGTACTGCTCTCACCATTGGACTGTTTCAACAAATCCTCCTGCGGCACGGCGGGCACTTCGATCTGGATGTCGATGCGATCCAGCAAGGGGCCGGAGATCTTGCCGCGATAGCGCGCCACCTGGTCCGGCGTGCAGCGGCACTTGCCGTTGTAGTGCCCCAGATAACCGCAGGGACAGGGGTTCATCGCCGCCACGAGCTGGAACTGCGCCTTGAAATCGGCACGCCGCGCGGCACGCGAGATGGTGATGCGCCCACTCTCCAGTGGCTCGCGCAAAACCTCCAGCACCTTGCGGTCGAACTCCGGCAGCTCGTCCAGAAATAAAACGCCGTGCATCGCGACGGAGATTTCGCCGGGTCGCGGATTGCTGCCACCGCCGACCAGTGCCACC
>Ga0210009_1003386_pt1 | contig 10334 bp, 7 predicted proteins | sample CryGeyCG2114_065_FD_185457 | JGI IMG/M metagenome (GOLD analysis project Ga0210009, IMG submission 185457) | Groundwater microbial communities from aquifer - Crystal Geyser CG12_big_fil_rev_8/21/14_0.65 (SPAdes) (version 2) | ecosystem: Environmental > Aquatic > Deep subsurface > Groundwater ... | reverse complement strand
CTCCAGCGTCTGTCCTATGTCTACTTCTACTATAGTGCCCTCTATGTGATCGCTATGTTTAACGAAGTCATGGTGATCTGGTATGTCGTAATTGTCACCCTATTTACCATCCTTGCTTGGCTACGCAACCACGGTTACCTATTTACTTCAAACACTAACAAAACTAAAACCACTTAAGACACACATTTATGAACCCAATCAAACAACTGGCTGGTACCATTACTAGAGTTCGTGAACTCTCACCATCTGCCCGAGAATATACTATTACACCATCTGAACCGTTTCCTTTTACAGCGGGCGCTTTTGTTAACACTTTTTTTGAACATAATGGTAAAACTATTCGGCGCGCTTTTTCAATTAGTTCTAGCGATTCTGATACTAACACCTTCACCCTCTCAATCCGCCTTTCTCTCCAAGGTGAACTAACACCGCTCCTCTGGGAACGGGACTTTACTGGAGAAACTATCAAGCTAATGGGACCACTCGGGCTCAACACCGCCGATAAGATGCAGGCTAAAAAAATCTACCTGTTTGGTTTTGGCGTGGGGGCAGGCGTCGTCAAATCACTAGCTGATCATATGATGCGTCGCTCTGAACTGGTGTCGCTAACGCTAGTCACTGGCAACCGCACCATTGAAGAAATTCTACACAAAGATTATTTTGACATCATAGCGACCGATCCCCGCGTCACAGTAAAATATGTGGTGTCAGATACCAACCAAACTATCTACCCCGATGGTTATATCCAAAATCATATCAGAGACTACGATTTTAATAATGCCGATATTTATATTTGTGGCCAGGGTGTGGCCTGCAACGCCCTACAAACTGTAATAGCCAACCACCAACCCCGTAATTGTCAGTTCTTTATAGAGGATTTCCATTAAAAAAATCAATTGATCTCCACTTAGTGCGATTTTATAAATGATAAAGTTAGTTCAAACTAACTAAAAGAAAGGTGACAGTATTGGACCGGGGTAATCATCCTCCGTGGAAAATTTATGAAGTACCGACGGTTCTAATTTTGCCAGATTTTCTTCACAATTGGCTGGTTCCTGACCAGGATATGGCATAAGCATGATTGGATCACGACCGTGTTTGCAACCAGAATCTTCGATCATTATTTTCATTTTGGAAGAAATGGGGATAAGTCCGTTATTTTAACAAAAACTGGAGAAATGGGGATAAGTCCGTTATTTTAACAAAAACTGTGTCCTAATATATTCATACCATGCCTGAAGAAATAACGGACTTATCCCCATTTCCTCTAGACACCCTAGAGCGACAACTTAATTCACGCCCGCGCAAACGTCATGACGGACTGACGCCAGAGGAGGTATTCTTAAAGATGACAGGTGTTGCGTTATATTCTTGAATGTACCTATTAAAGAAATTACATAGGAAAGGTCTGTGCATAACCACCTCAATGATTATTGTTTGGAATGAGTTTTATAATAACTTTGAGCACTGTTCGCCTGATGGAAAGACTCCAATTAAGATGCCGGGATTAATGGCATGAAAAGGAACCGATGTGTTTAGTGAGGACAATTTTCAATCCCATGTTCATTGAGAAATTCCTCTAGTTCATAGGCCACTAATTTAAGTTCTTTGACATTCATACTTATGATAAAGTATCCCTTAATTTTATATCAAACTCGCTAGTCACTGACCGACTTAAAACTTATCTCTCCCCCTCTTAGGAATAGTGCAAAACAGCTGTCTCAATCAGGGTGCGCAAAAAAGGAGGTAGGTAAAAACTCAGACCGATAACAATCGTGATGAGGAGTAGTGGTGGAATAATGAGCCAAATATTTATTTCACCCACTTTGATATCGACTGGCTTCTTGCCAAAAGCCATCGTGGAAATATGTGCCAAAAATCCCACGAAAAGAATCGTAATCAGAATTAGGGCAGCGGCAACCACAAAAGGATGCTCAGTCATACCGGCCGAAAAAATCAGGAATTTTGTGAAAAAAATCCCAAAGGGCGGTATGCCGGAAATAGCTAAAAATCCAGCAAAGAAAAGTAGGCCCGTGACCGGCAAGGCCTCCAGCACTCCCACCACATTAGCAATCTTGGTGGAACTATATTTGAGAAAAATTGTTCCCGCCGTCAAGAAAAGGGCTGACTTGGCAAAGGCGTTGTAAATCATATGAAGAATAGCCGCCAAGATAGCCATACCTCCAAAACCAAAACCCAGCACTATTACTCCCATATTTTCAATACTGGAATAAGCAATGAGGCGTTTATAATTTTTTTGGGTAATAATGATTAAGGCCGCAATAAAAATTGAAAGTAAACCAAAACCAATCAGAATATGTTGCGAAAATGCCGGATCAACCACCTGGTCAGTCACGACTTTGAATCGAAGAATGATAATCAAGGCCACATTAAGGAGTACCCCAGATAAGAGAGCGCTGATGGGGGCTGGCGCTTTGCTGTGGGCATCTGGCAACCAAGTGTGCATCGGTGACAATCCCACCTTTGTCCCATAGCCAATCAAAACAAAAACGAAAGCCATCTTAGCCACGAGCGGATCAAGGTGAGCAGTGTTATTAAGTAAATCTTGCCACCCGATAAAGCCACCGTTTAGAGTCGATGGTACGGCAGTGAAATAAAGCATCGTGCCGAAAAATCCGAGCAAGAGGCCAACCGAATTGATAATAAGATATTTCCAAGCGCCTTCGATGGCAGAAGGTTTGTTATAAAAACTGATAAGAAAGGCGGTTGAGAGGGTCGTTGCTTCAATGGAAATCCAGGCAAAGATAGGGCTACTAGCGGTAATGGCTAAATACATCGCCACCAGGAAAACATTCAACAATATAAAATATTGCTTGACGCGGGTAAAGCCGACAATCCCTTTTTTGGTTTCTTGATCGAGATAGGCCACCGAATAAATAGAAGTTGTAAGGCCAATGCACCCGATAATAAGGACGAAGATGGCTCCGAGTGCATCCACTGAAAAAAAGATGGTGGAAGTGTAAACTCCAGTATGAGCAACCGAAAGAGCAATCAAAAAAGAGCAGACCAAAACAATAAACCCAGAAAAGATAGTAAATATCTCTATCAGCCGTCTTCGCTTAGTCACCAAAATAGCCAAAACGGTGGTGATGAGAGTAGCGATAATGATGAGGAGTTCCATAAAATTTATGTCCAAACAGAAATTACTAGCAAACTACAAATCATTACCAGAATACGAAAGACTAAAACTTTTATTAATGAGGGGGAAATCCGGTATTACATTATCAAAACCAGCGCTCGGCAAAGCACTCCAATTTACAAACGACGGATCTCGCGGAAACACCCGATTCACCCGTCCCTTATTATCAGTGGTGACAAAGTATAAAATCTCTCCGCGCCAACCTTCCACGACACTAAGGGCCAAGGCATTCTTTTTCAAAACCACTGGCGCGGTGACGTCAGCCCTATTCTTACCAGTCGGTAGAGTTTGGAGTACAGTGGTAATACAGTGAAGTGAGACCATTACTTCTTCAACTCTAATCTGGAACCGAGCCTGCACATCGCCAGCTAATTCAACCGGTACTTCCCCTAGGGAAACTGCCTCATAACCAGCGTATGGATAGTCTTGGCGCGTATCTTGTGCAATGCCACTAGCGCGGCCGGCCACACCTAGTATTCCCATATTCACGGCTACATCATTAGTCAAAATACCAGTCCCCTTCATTCGATTGATCAGTGAAGTGCTGTTTTTAGCCACATCAATAATTTCAACAAAATCTTTTTTAAGCGAAGCCATTTCTCTTTGAAGTTGACTTAATTGTTCTGGCGTTAAATCCTGAGTCACGCCACCGATAGTATTGACCCCGCGTAAAAATCGACTGCCGGTCAATTGATCATTAAGGCGAAGCACCATCTCGCGCAACCTCGTCCCCTGCGCACCACCGAAGTTGAATCCAGTATCCATCATAATGGCGCCAATATCACCGAAATGATTAGCTAGTCGTTCCAATTCTGCATAAACCACCCGTAGTGACAGAGCCCTGGCTGGCAACACCACTCCCGCTAACTGCTCTAGCGCCTGGCAGAAAGCCAATGAATGGGAGAAAGAGCTATCGCCTGAGATTTTTTCAGAGAGATGTACTTGCTCATCAAGCGGTAATACTTCAAATAATTTTTCACTACCCTTGTGCGTAAACCCCAGACGGGCTTCGAGCCGAACAATGCTCTCCCCCGCCATACTAAACCGAAAGTGCCCGGGCTCGATAATGCCAGCATGAATCGGACCAACTGGAATTTCATAAATACCCTCACCAGTCACTTTCTGAAAAGAATAGGTGCCCTTCACTCGCTCTGGTTTTGTCTGGTAGTCGAAATCTTGGTGAAGCGGAAATATATCTTCTGGCCAATTTTCATGCAAAATTAGTGGTCGCAAATCCGAATGACCAACTGGAATCAATCCAAAAAAAGTATGCAGACGGCGTTCGTAATTCCAAGCCGCATGGACAAAAGGAGAAAGTGCCGGAAACATCGTGGTATCAAGCAAAATAGTCGATAGAACAACAAACGAATGTTTGCTGACGTCGCCAAAAACGTACCAAAGTTTGAAACCGTTTTGGGTTGCCCGTTCATCGGTGGCTGTCATCAACTTAAATACCAAATGATCTTTTTCGACCAGATCAATCGCTGACTGAATAATATCAGTCAGCGGTACTTCGGCTATGGTCATAGTACCACTCTCGGTTATTTTGCTATTTTTTGAAAATGAATAAGTCATAAATATAAAGTTAATAATTAGCCACCACCGCATCAATCAAGGTTTGAAGAAAAGGAGGAATGGTGAAACTCAGCCACACAATCAGAATAACAAAGAAAATCGGCGGGATGACCAGCCAGATACTCTTCTCACCGTGAACTAAATCACTTTCTTCGCTATCGGAAAGAAACATCGCGGTGACATGTTTGAGAAAACCGATAAACACCAGCGTCATAAAGAAAATGGCAAAAAAAGTAACATAGGGATGACTGGCTATACCAGCCGATAGAATATACACCTTGCTAAAAAATATACCAAACGGTGGTGTCCCGGTCACAATGAGAAAACCAATAATGAACAGCACACTCGTTACGGGGATAACTCGCAAAGCATTTTTTATTCTGTCTATTTTGTCCGAGCCATAGGTGAGAAGCAGATTACCGGCCGAAAAGAACATAACCGCCTTAACCCCGGAATGATAAATCATATGGAGCACTGCCCCAAGCACGCCCAGTCCACCAAAGCTAAAACCAAGAGCAATGATGCCAGCATTTTCAATACTAGAATAAGCCAAAAGCCGCTTATAGTTTTTGGCATTAAACATAATTAGGGAAGCTACGATGATGGAAAGAATACCAAACACCAAAAATAATTGATGCGTGAACTCCGGCCCTACCACCGCATCGGTAACCCTCTCGAATTTAAGGATGACAAAAAATGCCACCGGGAGCAGTGCCCCAGCCAGCAGTGTCCCGAGTGGAGCTGGAGCCTTGCTATAGGCGTCCGGCTTCCAGGTGTGCATAGGAGCCAGTCCCACCTTAGTTCCATAACCAATCAAAACAAAAATGAAAGCAATTTTTGCCATCAGCGGATCAAGCTGATTAGCATTGGCTAATAAATCATCCCACCCGATAAAGCCACCGTTTAGAGTCGATGGTACGGCAGTGAAATAAAGCATCGTGCCGAAAAATCCGAGCAAGAGGCCAACTGAATTGATAATAAGATATTTCCAAGCGCCTTCGATGGCAGAAGGTTTGTTATAAAAACTGATAAGAAAGGCGGTTGAAAGTGTCGTCGCTTCAATGGAAATCCAGGCAAAGATAGGGCTACTAGCGGTAGTAGCCAGATACATAGCGGTGAGAAAAACGTAGAGCAACACAAAATATTGTTTCACCCGAGTACGACCGACAATGCCTTTTTTGGTTTCTTGATTGAAATAAGCGACCGAATAAATGGCGGTGGCAAATCCCATAGTACCAATGATGAGAATGATAATTGCCCCGAGAGCATCAACCGATAGGAAAAAGGAAAAACTATAGACACCAACTTCTGCGACCGTAAGTGCAATGAGAAAAGAATACACCAGCATCACCGCCCCAGAAAAAACTGCCAAGGTTTCTATAACCCGTCGGTTCTTGATCAAGACCAGAAGAACAATGGTGATAACGAGTGTGGCGAGAAGAAGCGTGAGATACATGGATTAATCGGTTAAATTTTTCATCGCTGTTACATCGTGCGACCCGAAATGTTTATAAATCATTGAGACGAAGACCGTCGCTATCACAATCCACACAAAAATATTAAATAATATACCGATTTGTAGATTGGGAGATTGTTCCAAACCAGCAAAAATAATAAAGACCACAATACTGTTTTCGAGCGCCAAGACACTCAAGATTTGGGAAATGGCTTCTTTACGATTGATAATGAGAAAGAGAGCAATAAAGATTAAAGATAAAGCCAGCGACAGGAGCACCTGATGTTCGGGCACAATCTGGGTCAAAGGAACAAACCGCGCTGAATGGGCCATAAAAGTCAGACCAGCGATGATACCAAGGGTAGCCGGCATACTTAAGTAGGTATTGACTGAGAAGTAAAGCTGGTATTTTCGTATCAAGCGAATAAAAAACAGGGGCGCCAGTATCACCTTAATAACAAAGGTAAAGAAAACCATCAGTAGAATATATTTATTTCCAGTTTCCAGAAAAGATACAAAAAACAGCATGGTCAGCATAAAAGACTGAACACCAAAAGCAATCACAGCAATAAAATTCTTTTTCGTGAGATGCAATAAAACCAAAGTCAGAAACATTACATCCACCAAAAATTGTAGAAAAATTAAACTAGTCATAAGGAATTGATGAGGCCGATAGCGACGGCATTAAGAATAAAAGATGCCACCAGTAAGTCCGGCAAACGAAAAAACCGAAACTTGGCCATACTTGATTCCAGCAAAGCAATCACTAGACAGAATGCCAGTAGTTTCAAAAGTAAAGCCCCCACACCAATCAAGATAGCACTGATGGCGGTACCAGTAGCCAAACCAATGGGAAAGAAAATATTAGCGCCCAAGGCAAAAAACAATACCAGTTTATTGGCCGAGGCCCATTCCATTAGTGCCAAGCGCTTACCGGAATATTCGAGAATCATCGCTTCGTGAATCATAGTGAGCTCAAGATGAGTGGCCGGATTATCAAATGGGAAACGAGCTGTCTCTGCCAAGAGAATAATGAAAAATCCCAAAAAAGCCAATATAACTGGAACAAAATGCTGGCCACTATCAAACAATGAGTGAGAGGCAATACCGAATAGATTGGTAGTTCCGGCTAACAAGGCCACTGTCAGTAATGAAAAAATAAATCCTCCTTCAGCCAAAGCCGACAGCGTCATTTCTCGACTTGAACCAAATCCGCCGAAAGCTGATCCAACGTCCAGACCGGAGAGAGCCAAGAAGAAAGTTCCGAGAGCCAAAGCATAGACAATAACCAAGGCATCACTGGTAGAAAAAAATCCGGAATCAAGCGAAAAAAGTGGAATATTCCAACCGACAAACACTGTTACCGAAAAAACTACCAAGGGTGCAAAGAAAAAAATCCAAGAGGCATCTTTACTAATCCGTTCATCTTTGTGAAATAATTTCCACAAATCACGATAGGGCTAGATGATGCTGGCCCCTTGTCTATTTTGTAACCGCGCCTTGATTTTCTTAATCACTCCGACACACAGGGGCGAAATAATCGGAACCAATAAACCTTGCAATAAAAAAAGCGAGAATGTCATAAGTTTAAAGCACCACAAATAAAGTAATAATCAGCGCCACAAAAATATATGAAATATACACATTAATATTCCCTCCCTGAATTATCCGCGAGCGGAGGGATGATTCATGGATGAACTTTTGTAGGGGCAGATAAAAATATTTGATATAAATATCGCCCACCCCCATCGTTACCGAGTGAGATTTTGGCATATAACGACTGGTCGCATCGTGATATTCAACCGCTTGTTGAATGCTTGGCTTTAGCACATTCTTAAAAACCAAGATGATAGACCGAGCAAAACCGGTCGTGGTTATCTCCATCCTAGCATTAAGTGGTGTGCCACAATCCCAGGTATTTCCTAAAGTTATTCTCTGTTGGCGATTGACCGTAAATCGGACTAAGAAAAAAATCATCAAACTGATGACCCCAAAAAATAGAAACAAAGCCGGCGCTGATACCAAAGCAAAGCCACCCGTCAACTCTAAAGTCTGAGTTGATGACACCGAAACAAATGGATCCACCTTCTCAAAAATGGCTAAGTTTTGTCCAATGGTGCTGATCATTTTGGTCACCGGAGCTGCCCCAAGGCCAAACAGAACCGCGAGGGAGGCCAGGCCTCCCATCGCTAGTCGCATAGACAAGACAGATTCTTTAGCATGGGTTACTTCAACACTACGTGGTCGGGCGAGAAAGATACCAGCAAATGCCTTGACGAAACAAGTGAGCGCCAGACCGCCAGTAAAGGCGAGTGAGCCAGCAGCCAACATAAATATCCATTGGAGCGAAAAAGACAGGGCGGCAATCCCCTGGAACAACGCTTGAAAAGTTAGCCATTCACTAAAAAATCCATTGAACGGCGGCAGGGCAGAAATAGCCATTGAACCGATGAGAAAGAAAAGGGCGGTTTGGGGCATATAGCGTATCAGTCCACCGTATTCTTCCATATTCTTCGTGTGCACTTGGTCAATAATTGAACCAGCACCGAGGAAAAGTAGGGATTTAAAAATGGCGTGGTTAATAGTATGAAATAATCCAGCCATCAGTCCAAGTAAAGCCAATGATTTCATATCAAGGGCATAAAATGTAACTGCACTACCGATACCAAGCAAAATAATGCCAATATTTTCAATACTATGGTAAGCGAGCAAGCGTTTTATATCATGTTCGGTCAGAGCGTAGAGCACCCCAAGAAGAGACGAAACCATACCCACTATTAAAATGGCTTCCCCCCACCAGAGTGGTACTGGCGCTAGTACATCGAGGAAAAGACGAATCATCATATAGATACCGGTTTTGATCATCACTCCAGACATTACGGCTGACACATGTGATGGCGCCGCCGGATGAGCAGCCGGCAACCAAATATGGAAAGGTATAATACCGGCTTTTGTCCCAAAGCCGATCATGGCACAAAGGAACATCACATTCTGAATCATCGATGGTATGAGGTCACTTTGTGACTTAATAACATCAAACTGAAAAGAACCGGTATATTTGTAGGCCAAGAGGAAGAAGGCAATAATAAAGGCTGTACCAACATAGGTCATAACGAGATACAAAGAACCAGCTTTAACGTTATCGGCATTATGACGATCGTAGACTACTAAAAAATATGAAGAGAGCGACATCATCTCCCAGACAATCAAGAAGAAAAGTGCATTAGAGGATGAAACAACGAGAAACAAACTTCCTAAAAGGATATTATAGAGAAATCCTAGGGCTCCAATGCTATATTGACCATAATAATGTTTGACATAGCCAAACCCATAGAGAGAACAAAAGAAACCAATCAGTGAGATAGCAAACAAGAAAAAGGCAGACAGCATATCAATATGCAAAGAGAACTGCAGGAACGTAAACGAGGTCTGACTAAAAGAAAAAAATAATTCTTTTCCTTGCAACAAGGTTGACAGAGAAAAAATAATGCCTGAAAACGTACCGAAGATGGCAAATATACTACTCCAGCCATTCGCCCACCTATCACTTTGATGAAAAAATAGTGACCCGATTGCGCCAACGGCAAAAATAATCATTATCAAGGAGAAGACAGCCGGTGACGAAATGAGAGCTAGCATACGCGTTTATAATTATTTTAATGATTTATTTTCTACCGTTTGTAAAATAGATAAAAGAGCACAAAGAATTTTCTGAGGTGAAGGCGGATCGCCAGGGATATGGTATTGGACTGGAATAACAGCGTCCACGCCACCAACTACCGCATAAGAATCACGAAAGATGCCACCAGAAATCGCATCATCCCCCACTGCCACGACAATTTTAGGATCAGGCGTGGCTTCGTAGGCAGATTTTACCGCCTCCGCCATATTCCGCGTTATCGGACCGGTAACAAGGAGCATATCGGCATGTCGTGGCGAAGCCACAAAATGTATTCCAAAACGTTCGACATCGTAGAAACTATTAGCCAGAGCCACCAACTCCTGTTCACAAGCATTGTCCGAGCCACCATCCACCTGCCTGATGGCCAGCGAACCACCAAAAAGTCGCTTAACCGAATTTTGTATCTGCTCACCTACCGCAACTAAATCCGCCCCTTCACAATCTGCTGGATTGACCGTGAC
>Ga0210009_1003379_pt1 | contig 10349 bp, 8 predicted proteins | sample CryGeyCG2114_065_FD_185457 | JGI IMG/M metagenome (GOLD analysis project Ga0210009, IMG submission 185457) | Groundwater microbial communities from aquifer - Crystal Geyser CG12_big_fil_rev_8/21/14_0.65 (SPAdes) (version 2) | ecosystem: Environmental > Aquatic > Deep subsurface > Groundwater ... | reverse complement strand
CCGCTACCGGGCAGGGTGGCTGTTTTTCGTGTACCTGATCATGAGCGGCGCGGAGCGGCTCCTGATTGAACAGATTCGCGTCAACAATACGTTCCCCCTGTTCGGCATGGAGGTGACGCAGGCCGAAGTGATTTCGGTGATCCTGATTGCCATCGGGATCGTGGGGGCGTGGCGATTCCGCGTGCCGGCTCGGGAGGAGTCATCGGCCTCGGCCGGGTAGATGCGGCGCTCCGAGTCAGATTCGCCGGGCGCTGCCGCAGGGACGCCGTATGTGGCGGGGCGCAATGCGGTTCGCGAGTTGCTCGAGGCGGAAGATGTGTCCCGCGTGGACAAGGTGCTCTTTGCGCAGCAGACGCGGGGGGAGCTGCGGGCCATGGCCCAGGAGCGCGGTGTTCCGGTGCAATTTGTGCCGCAGGGTAAGCTGAATAGCCTCGTTCCGGGCGTGAATCACCAGGGGGTCGTGGCCGTCGTATCTCCCGTAGCCTACCTCGATGCCGATGACATGCTGACGGCGATTGCGGCTACGCGCGACGAGGTCGTGGAGAAAAAACCGATCGTACTGCTGCTTGATCATATCCAGGATCCGCACAACCTGGGAGCCATTGCCCGCTCGGCGGTGGCGGCGGGCGCGGCGGGTCTGGTGCTGCCCGATCGCGGCGCAGCGCCGGTAACGGCCGCCTCGGTCAAGACGAGCGCGGGAATGATCACGCAGCTGCCGGTGGCCAGAACGCACAATCTGAAACTGGTCATACAGGGCATGAAGGAGCGCGGCTACTGGATTGCGGGAGCGGAAGGATCGGGCGGGACGTCGATCTGGGACATGGACTGGGACCGTCCGCTCGGCATTGTGATCGGGTCGGAGGAGAAGGGGATGATGCCGACCGTGCGGGCGCTGTGCGATTATGAAATTTCAATTCCCATGCCCGGACCGGCCGAGTCCCTGAATGCATCGGTCGCGGCGGCCCTGCTGCTCTTCCAGGCGACGCGCTGCCGGTTGTGAGCACAAAAAAAATCACCCCGACCCGCCGGATGGCGAGTCGGGGCGCCCACCTTTCAAGCAAGACCCTACCCTTTCGGGCACAGTCACCACCTGAAATTCCCCAGAGGATTCATATAGATTCGAAAAAAGTCAGACAGGAGCACCCATTCTGTATACGATTTTGCGAATAGTGTCAAACTGCAGATAGGGATGCTCTTCCCTTAATGCTTCGATGGCCTCGAATGAGGACATGTTTTGCTTGCGGAGACTGACGTAGACCTTTCGTATGTGATAGTCCCTGACGCCTTTCTCGTTCAGCAGGTTGTGTTCGGCGAGTGTCTCATAGACGTCACTGCTGATTAGTCCCTGCAGTGGGTTCCCATTTCCCTGGTTTGTGGCTTGCATGGCGATTTCCTGTGGCAGCATCCATAGGTTCCGTTTCCAATCTGAGGGTACCACACGATTTCGTGCCCACAAAGTGAAATGCTGTGAACGGTCGCGGGCAGGGTGCGACCCGTTAAGCGTCGCGGTTGGACAGGATATGTTGCAGGGCGCGGCGAAGCGCTGGACGCGTTTCCCGTTCAAGGGCATCGGAAATGGCGGCGCTTGGCACGGCGTCTTCGGGAAGCAGTTCCAGCGCTTCGATGGCGGCCGCGCGCAACGCGGGGCGTTCGTCGGGGAGCCAGGCGGCGGTGCGGCGGCGCACGGTGCTGTTTGCGGGGTCCACGCGCGCGGCCGCCAGCAGCGCCTCGCCGCGCGTCGTCGGGTGGTGCGGATTCACCGTGAGCGGCAACAGCGCGGCGAGGCGCTCCCGCGCCCCCCGGTCCGACGTTTCAACGAGCCTGATGGCCAATCGCCGTATCCGGTCCTGCCCGCTGTCCGTTACGAGCGCCGACTCAAGCACCTGCCAGGCCATGGCCGGTCTGTGCGCCACCAGCAGGCGCACGGCGCGCTCGAGCAGGAATCCGTCCTGACTCGTATTGGCCGTTTCCAGCGCCAGCGCTGCGGCGTCGTCGGCGCTGAAGGCCTCGACCGCACCCATCCGGGCAAAGAGCAGGTCGGTATCGGCGCCGGGCGTGGGGCTTTGGCCATCGGGCCGCGAAACCGTATCCAGAAGGCGGAGGGCCGATGCGGACGGAGCCATGGCTGCAAGCACCGGCATGGCGGCCACGCGTACATGCATCGATGCCGCTTCCAGAACCGGCCGCAGGCCAATGAGCAGCGACGCATCGGGCGAACCCGATGCTATTGTGGTCAGGAGCGAGACGCGTTCGGCGCCGCTCTCGGCATCCCGGATCCAGGCCGTCACATCGACCTCATCGGGTGGCGGAACGTACTCCATGAGCAGGGGCCGGCGGCTACGGAAATGTACATAGCGCGGGCGGAGGGGCATGTCGATTTCAAGGCGGGTGGTGCGCTGCCCGCTCTGGAAGGGCCGCACCTCCGCGCCGGCGATGGATGAGACCACCAGCTGCCCCTCGAGCGAAAAGGAGGGCGGCACGAACCCCCCGTCCTGCTGCTGTTCCACGATCACGGTAAGCTTCTCGCTTGCCGCCACGTGGGAGTGGATCACGGAGAGCTGCGGATGTCCGGCGCTGTAGATCCAGGTGTCGAAAAAATCCGAAATGTCGCCATCCGGCCACGCGGCTTCGAGCGCCAGCCGGAAGTCCTCGGTATCGACAGGTGCGGTGAGCGCCGCCTCGCGCAAGGCATCGAGGGCGGTGCCGACGGCATGGGCCGATGTGTGCGCCGAAAGCATGTGCAGTACCCAGAGGCCCTTCCAGCGGGCATGGGCATCCTCGAGGTCGAACGGGTGTTGCCACCGGTCCCAGACCAGGGGACGCCGGTAGGGTTCTGCCAGATACCGCAGTCGGGCCACCTCGAGTACGCGCTGCACGGCCGCCGCGCCTTCCGCCTCGCCAAGCGCCTCGAGTGCGCGCCACGACACGGCCGCCTCGTGCAGCCAGGAATCGGTCCAGTAGGTAGCCGTGGCGAGCGGTGCCGCCCACAGGCGCTCCCGCTCGGTCAGGTGCTGGAATCGGCCCATGAGAGGCTCGGTTTCCAGTGGCATGTCATCGGAGCGGAGCACCAATCCGGGCCAGAAGTGGGACGGGTGCCCCTCGGGCAGCAGGAACATCCGCATCTCTTCTGCGAGCGAGTCTGCGTCCGACGCCGCGCCCGCTTCCGACGCCGCGTCCACCTCCTTGAGCACACCGTCCACGTCCATGGCCAGGAAGCCGAGCCCGTGCGCCAGATACTCGCCCGGTGGTTGCCAAACGTGGACACTGTGATCCGGGCCCGGAAGGCGCGTGACGCGGCCGCGCGGGAACGCGACCTGCCAGCCGGGCGGCGTTTTTATCCGGAGGTCGGCCGCAAACGGGTCGGACCAGGCCAGCGGGTGCGGAATCCAGTGCGCGGCGTCGGGGCGGGACGGCGTCCAGACGGCCTTCCACCCGCCGCGATCACGAAGATCGTACCCGACACGGGAGGTTTCGTAGTCTACCTGGACGAAAAAGGTGCCACCCTCGTTGGCGGGTAGCGCTATCCGGAGCGTATCGGATCGGTGTGTCCAGCCAACGGGCGCCGCAGACTCCCTGGCCGCGCCGTCCCGCGACATCATGCGCACCGCGACGGAGGCCACATGCACGGCGCCCGCGCGCAGCACCAGGCTGTCGGCGCTGCTGCCGGATGCAGCCCCCGCGCGCTTTGAAACCGTGTACGTGACCGATCCCCGAAGGGCGCGCTGCGCGGGAAGCAGCACAATCGCCGCCCGGACATACTTGATGTCGAGACCGGGTAGCAGATCGGCCTGGAGTGGCGCTTCCAGCACGTTCGCGACCGCCCGCTGCACGTCGGCAGCCTCCTGCGCCCGGGCGCCCGACGGCAACATGAGCAGGCCCGCAAGCGACACGGCGCCCAACAGACGGGCGCGGGAGAAAAAGGTATGGCGGGAGTGGCGCATCTACAGAAAAATAAAGGGTGGCTGCGCCGTGGCTCCCGGTCGCCAGGAGCACGGCTACACGGTGGAAACTTCGGTATCGACGGGCTTGTGCGCAAGGCGCGGCCCTATCCAGATGAGCGCCGCAAATCCAGCAAGAACGTAAATGACCATCTGCCCGGTGTGTGTCAGCAGGGCGTAGGTCGCGGCCTCCGATCCCGGCATGGCGTGCAGCAGGGCGAGCGCTTCAACCGTAATCACATGATACGTCCCAATTCCTCCCGGCGCGGGAAGCACGACGCCGAACGATCCGATGATCATGAGCGCCCACGCCTCCAGCGGCGATATGCCGAACAATGTTGTATATCCGAGCATGGCAAACGGCACCCACGCCATGAAGGCGTAGCACAGCCAGATGGCCACCGTCAGCCCCACCAGCGCCCCGCTCCTGCCGGTACGCGTCACGGCCAGCAGTCCATCGCGGAACGTATCGAGTATGGCCCCGAGCCGCGACGTTCCGTCTCCCGGCTCTCGGAACAGGATCCAGAGGCCCGCGAGCGCAGCCACCAGGCCGCCCGCCGCAACGAGCCACCACGATGCGGTCTCTACGCCGCTGAAGGCGCCCACCAGGCGCGACACGACGGCGCCGAGCTCCGGTCCATAGATGAGCGGAAGCGTGGCCAGGCCGGCCGCAAGCGTCAAGACATCGAGCACGCGCTCGGCCACGACCGTTCCCATGAGGGACGAAAACGAAAGCCGTTCGTAGCGCGCGACATTGCCCGCCCGAATCAGCTCACCCAGGCGGGGACCCGCGTAATTGGCCATGTATCCCACAAGGAGAGATGCGAAGGCCACGCTTCGCCGCGTGGGTTGGCGCGCTTCTGGCAGCGCATCCATCATGATGCACCACCTCACGGCGCGCAGCCAGTGCGCACCGATTGTGACGATGACAACGGGCGGGACCCAGAAATAGTTGGCCGAGCGGAGCGCGTCCCATACGGCCTCCCAGTCGGCGCCGCGGAGCGCCAGCCACAGAAGCAGACCGGCCAGCACAAAGCTTCCCAGGCGAATGAGCCAGGTGCGCAGCGCAGCGCGTGCCGACCGCCCCGCCGTCATCGCAGGTCGACCAGTTCGACGCCGTCCGGGATGTCGAACTGGAATGTGGCATCTGGCAGTTCGTCCGGAAAGTCCAGGTCCGAGAGCGTGAAGTGCATGACCACGTCGCTCTGGTCTACGACCCGGAGCCGCACGACGGCGGCGTCCCGGGGGCGCGCCCACATGGTGACGGTCTGGAACGTGGCAAACGGATCGGTGGGCGTAAGCTCCAGCGTGCGCAGGCGCTGGTTCTGGATTGTGGTGTCGGGGCGCTCGGCCGATTCGTAGGCGGTATCGAACTCGGAAAGGAACGACACCAGCGAGAAGTCGTCGCTGTTGTCCTCGGCCAGCGAGAGCAGCACCTGTTTTTCCGCGATATTGTGGATCCAGACGTGCTCTCCGTCCGACACAATGGTCTGCCCGCCCGTTTCGACCCGATAGGCCGGACCGCGCAGCCAGAGGCGGCCGGAATACCGTTCGTCCGAATCAAGGAAGGCGGAGGTGACGTGCTGGTTGAAGTGCGCCGTGAACGTGGTGCTCTCGCCGTAGCGGGCGCGGATGTCCTGTTTCAACTGCTGCGCAGCACTGTCCGGCGCCGCCCACAGCGCCGCCCACAACAGCACAATCAAAAACCGAAAAATCATGGATGCGCCGGGAGTCAGGGAGTGAGACCCACAAGAACGTCCACCAGGGCATCCAGGTCCCGGGGCGTGTTGTAGAGGTGTGGGGCGACGCGGATGGCGGTTCCGCGGACCGATACATACACGTCGGCGTCCGAAAGCGCCTGTCGGGCGCGCTCGGGCTCGAGCCCCGCCGGCAAACGAATGCCGAAGAGGTGACTGGCGCGCTCGGCCGCTGCATCTACCCGGAATCCGTGTTCGGCCAGATGGGCCAGCGGCTCGCCGACAAGCGTTTCGCAGTAAGACTGGATGGATGCGGGCGTCCAGTCGGAGACGAGGCGAAGGGCGGCCTCGAGCATGGGCAGGAGCAGGAAGTTCGAGCGCTCACCGACGTCATAGCGGATGGCCCCGTCGGCGTAGGCCTCCTCGTAGTCCACGAGAGCGGCGAAGTTTTCGCTCCCCCGCCGGTTGATCCAGTTCTCCTCGAGCGGCACGCCGCCGAGCATGCGCTCGCTCCACCAGGCCAGTGCCGTCGAGTACGGGCCGAGCAGCCATTTGTAGCCGGCCGCCACGACCATGTCCGGCTGTGCGGTGCGGACATCGAACGGAAGGGCGCCGAGCGACTGCGTGGCATCGACCACGAACCAGGCTCCGCAGTCCCGCGCACGCTGACCAATGGCGATCAGATCAAGGAGGCTTCCGTCGGTCCAGTGTACATGCGGCACGGACACGAGGCGCGTCTCCGGCGTCATGGCATCGATCACGGCGGCCGTCCAGGACGCGGGAGCATTGCCGCCTGCTGCACTGCCGCCTGCTCCTGCACCGCCGGTCCCGCCTGCTCCTGCACCGCCGGTCCCGCCGCGCCGCACCACGGCCAACTCCGCCCCGCTGTCGGCGGCCAGGCGCCGCCAGGTGTACATATTGCTCGGAAACTGCTCATCGAGCACGACCATCCGGTCACCCCGTCCGACGGGAATATTGCGCGCCGCCGTGGCAATGGCGTACGATGCGGCCGCCGCGAGCGACACCTGCCCGGGCCGATCCGATCCGACGAGCGCTGCAAAGAGCGCTCTTATGCGGTCTGCGGGCGCAAAAAAGTCCCGTCCGTCGAGCTGCGTCGGGTTTCGCGAGGCGATGATGGCCTGCATGCCCGCTTCTTCTACCACGCGGGGTGTCGGCGACATGTAGGCGCAGTTCAGGTAGTGGATATCCGGCGGCAGCCGGAACGCGTCAGCACCCATCGTCTTCGCCTCCAGGGGCCGCATCGCCCGGGCTTTCCGGGGCCGGGCCGCGCGTCCGGGCCGTTGAGTACTTCTCGAGATCCACGACATCCTTGTCGTTCCAAGACCAGAATTGCTGGCAGGGGAAGCGGTTTTCGTAGAGCGCGCGCCCCACAATGACCGAGTCCACGCCGTGCGGCGTGAGCGATGCAATTGCCATCAGGTCCTTGAAATCCCCGACGCCGCCCGATGCCGTAATCCGGGTGCGTTTCAGGCGCGACCCCATTTCCCGGTACGCATCCAGATTGGGTCCCTCAAGCGTGCCATCGCGCGAAATATCCGTATATACAATGCGGCAGCAGCCGAGCGCTTCCATCTCGAGCGCAAAATCTATGGCATCCACGCCGCTGCCCTCGAGCCATCCGTCGACGCGGACCTCGCCGTTTTTGGCATCAATTCCGACCACGATCCGGCTCGATCCCCATCGCTGAATGGCTTCTCCGACGAGCTTTGGCTCGCGCACGGCCGCTGTCCCGAGAATGACACGGTAGACGCCGGCCGCGAACGCATGCTCCACGTCCTCGAGCGTACGGATTCCGCCGCCCGTCTGGACCGGAATGTCGAGCGCCGCGCAGATGTCGGTAATGACGGCGCGGTTGTTGGCCTTTCCGTCGCCACGCGCCGCATCGAGATCGACCACGTGGAGGACCTTGGCGTTCTGGATGCGCCAGAGCCTGGCCATCTTGACCGGATCCTCGAAATAGACTTTTTCTTTCTCGTAGGATCCCTGGTAGAGGCGCACGCAGGCACCGCCCCGGAGGTCAATAGCTGGGATGATGAGTAACATGGCCGCTCCAACGGAAGCATCTTCAGAATTGATCCGGATTCCACGCGCCGGCGGTGCCGCGAGTCGCGGATTTGTCGTTTATTGTGTGTCTGTCTAAATATGCCGCCCCAAAAACCACGCCGCGTCCATGTCCGAACGCATTCTTGTCACCGCTGCGCTTCCGTACGCCAACGGGCCGCTGCATTTGGGTCATCTGGCCGGCGCGTATTTGCCGGCTGACCTTTTCTGCCGCTACCAGCGCCTTGCGGGCCGGGACGTGGCCTTCATCTGCGGCAGCGATGAAATGGGCGTGGCCATCATGGTACGCGCCCGCAAGGAAGGCATTTCGCCGCAGGAGCTCGTGGACCGCATCCACCCGCAGATTGAAGAAGCGTTTCGCGGCTTCGGCATGAGTTTCGACCACTACGGGCGCACGACGAGCGCGACGCACCGCGAAACGAGTCAGGATTTTTTCCGCAAGCTCGCTCGCAAAGGCGTCTTCACCACAAAAACCGAAAAGCAGCTCTTCGATCCGGAGGCGGGCATTTTCCTGGCCGACCGGTTCGTCATTGGCACCTGCCCCAAATGCGGCCACGAAAACGCATACGGGGACCAGTGCGAGAAATGCGGCACGGCGCTCAGCCCGCTCGAACTTGTGAATCCCCGCTCCACGCTGTCAAATGCCACGCCCGAGCTGCGCGAAACGCGCCATTGGTACCTTCCGCTCGCCGATTTCCAGGACCGGCTCACCCAGTGGATCGATTCGCACCCCGAGTGGAAGCCGAACGTGCTCGGGCAAATCCGTTCCTGGCTGAACGACGGCCTGCGCGAGCGCGCCATTACGCGCGATGTGCCCTGGGGCGTATCCGTTCCCGAGGACGTGGCCCGCGAAGAGGGTGTTGAGGCCGACGGCAAGGTCATCTATGTCTGGTTCGATGCGCCGATCGGCTACATTTCGGCCACCCGCGAGTGGGCTGCCAGCCGCGGCACGCCCGATGCGTGGCGCGACTACTGGCAGGACCCGTCCACGCGGCTCGTCCACTTCATCGGAAAAGACAACATCGTCTTCCACTGCCTCATGTTTCCGGCCATGCTCATGGCGCACGGCGACTACGTGCTGCCCGACAATGTGCCGGCGAACGAGTTCCTGAACATCGAGGGCGAAAAACTCTCCACCTCGCGCGGCTGGGCGGTCTGGCTGCACGAGTATCTGGAGGAATTCGAGCCCGATCTGCTCCGTTACGCGCTCGCCACGACGCTCCCCGAAACGAAGGATGCCGACTTCAACTGGACGGAGTTCCAGACGCGTGTCAATTCGGAGCTGGCCGATGTGCTCGGCAACTTCGTGAACCGCACCATGACTTTTGCCACACGCTACTTCGAGGGCCGCGTCCCGCCGCTCACGAACGCATCGGATGTCGACCGGGCCACGCTCTCGGCCATAGCCGACTTCCCGGACCGCATTGGCACGGCCTACGACACGTATAAAATGCGCGAGGCCGTATTCCAGACCATGGCGCTCGCTCGTCTCGGCAACAAATACTTCAACGACACGGAGCCGTGGCATACGCGCCGCACCGACATGGATGCCTGCGCGAACACCATCCACGTATCGCTCCAGATCTGCGCATCGCTCGCGGTGCTGATGGAGCCCGTGCTGCCGTTTTCCGCGGCCAGACTGCGTACCATGCTGCAGCTTCCGGGGGGCATATCCTGGGGAGATGCGGCGGCCCCGCTCCTCGCCCCGGGCGCGCCCCTCGGCGAACCTGAAATCCTGTTCACCAAAATCAACGATGATGTGATTCAAGCCCAGACCGACAAACTCCACCGCACCGCCGATTCCGGCGCCGGTTCCGGCGCTGCCGCCGGGTCCGATGCCGCCTCTGCTGCCGCCGGGTCCGATGCCGCCTCTGCTGCCGCCGGGTCCGATGCCGCCCCGCACCCGCCCGTCGCCGACGAAGCCACGTTCGACGACTTCATGAAACTTGATTTCCGCATGGGAACGGTCCTCGAGGCCGAGCCCGTCCCGAAGTCGAACAAGCTGCTCCGCATGGTGATTGACCTGGGGTTTGAGAAGCGACAGATCCTGGCCGGCGTGGCCAAACATTACACGCCTGAAGAAATGGTGGGGCGCCGCGTCGCCGTCGTCGCCAACCTTGCCCCCCGCATGATGATGGGCCTTGAGTCGCAGGGCATGGTGCTCATGGCCGAAGACCGCGACGGCAGCCTGCACCCCATCACATCGACCGGCGAAAACGGCGCTGTTATTCGGTGATTGCCTACGTGTATGTTGATGCCTGGAACCTGTTCTACGGCGCATTGAGCAAAACGCCCTTCAAGTGGCTCGATGTACAGGCGCTCGCCGAGCAGATGCTGCCCGAATACGATGTGCGCTGCATCCGCTATTATTCGGCCATCCTTGAGGCGCGGCCGGGTCAGGAATACAAGGTGGACAGACAGAAAACCTACCTGAGTGCGCTTCGGACGCTGCCGAAGGTGGCCATCCAGTACGGCCGCTTCCGCACGCACACGACGCGGTTGCCGCTGGCCGAGCCCGAGCCGGGCGGCCCGACGACGGCCGAGGTCCTCAAGACGGAGGAGAAGCTGACCGATGTAAACCTGGCCGTGCACATGGTCCACGATGCGCATCTGGGCCGGTTCGATGCGGCGG
>Ga0210009_1003375_pt1 | contig 10368 bp, 6 predicted proteins | sample CryGeyCG2114_065_FD_185457 | JGI IMG/M metagenome (GOLD analysis project Ga0210009, IMG submission 185457) | Groundwater microbial communities from aquifer - Crystal Geyser CG12_big_fil_rev_8/21/14_0.65 (SPAdes) (version 2) | ecosystem: Environmental > Aquatic > Deep subsurface > Groundwater ... | reverse complement strand
GGGGACCACGCAGGGTCACGAATGGTGGAATTTTCACATTGGCGTCCACCACAATCGGGCCGTTACCCGCGTCAAAAAACGCCCCGTCTGATGCCATCGCGGTATGATGAATATGTATCGCATTGGGGACATTCATTGGTAGCAGCGGATCGAAATCCTGATCTTCTGTATTTTCGCGAGTCCATAAGGTCAGATCAAATTCGAGCGCGGCTTCACGGAGATCAATTACCTCCCAGTAATAGCGGGGAATATCCGAGAAAAATTCATCAACCTCAGTGGTTGGCAGCGCTTTTAGTGAACCAAAAAAAGCGGGTTCGCATGTGACCGGAGAATCGGTTCTGGCGGCGATGATCTCACCGGCGAAAGTGAGGGTTTTGACATTATCCAGGAGCGCAAGAAGTTTTGGATAATGCCAGGCCGGAACACCCGCATGAAGGAAATACCCCGATTCACATTTCTCATTAATACTGGTGTCAGGGTGCGTCTCGGCATTGACATACTGTAGGAGTGGGCGTCCCCAGATTCTCACATCCTTATCCGGTAAAACCAGTTTGGCGCGTTCCCAATTTGAGTAAATGCCGTATGGCAAATCAGCCAGATGTCGCAACATGACCAGGGGTCCAAAATTTGACACATCCGATGGTTCAAAAATGACGACTGTTTGATGCATGATTTACTCCCGTGTGTGCCCAATAGTATAGCCCCGGATTGGAATTTCGCAAAGCCAACGGTTAAAACCAGTGGAATTTGTAAAAAATATTAATTAACTTGCCCTTAGCCAATTGGTGACAAAATCAGGTTGAGGTAATATGAAGAAAAATAATTTCCATTTCGTTCGTCAGATCAATGAAATCAGTGTGTTAAGAATCATTCGAGACCGGGGTCCCATTTCCCGTTCTGAAGTTGCACGCGTCATGGGATTGTCAAAAGTTATCATCGGTGGCATCGTTGCCAGGCTTATTGAGACCGAAATTATTTTCGAAATCGGAAAAGGTGACTCGACTGACCGAGGGGGTCGCCGTCCAATCATGTTGGAATTTAATGCGAACGCATGGTATGCTATCGGAGTAGAAATTCACCTTAATTATGCCAGTATTCTGATCACCAACATGAATGCTGAAACGGTGGCTCAGCGATCAATCAGTTACAAAGACAACACCAATCCGGATAACATTTTACGCCGAATTGTGAAAGCCATTGAAAAACTGTTTGATGACGAATCAAAAATGGACCGCATTCTCGGATTGGGTGTGGCGCTGCCGGGGTTGGTTGATTATCAGAAAGGTAGTTTGAGATACGCCGATTCACTCAAATCCTGGGTTGGTTTTCCGATTAAAACGCACCTGGAAGGCATACTCGATACCCGTGTCTATGTTGAAAATGATGTGAAAACCACGACATTGGGTGAATTTCACTGGGGCGCCGGAATCGAAACGAACAATCTGGTTTACATCTGGCTGGGCGAAGGCATCGGCGCCGGATTGGTCATTAACGGCGAACTCTATCGCGGCTTTTCGAGCTCCGCTGGTGAGATTGGGTACAATGAGATCGGCGGGTCGGAGTTCAACGCGAAGAATTTTCCAATTCTATATGCTCACCAAATTCGGTACGGCGAAATTTTGAACAATCGCTACCTGGTGTCAGCATTGCAGCGGCATTTGGAAACCAACCACGTTTCCTCAAAACTACAGGGAAAAAAGCTGGATTTAGCGCTGATTTCTGAAGTTGCCCTGGAGGGTGATGCGCTGGCAGCAGCCGCACTTTCAGAGTTCGGAACACTTTTGGGGATGTTACTCATCAGTATGGTCAATTTTCTTAATCCTGAAATGGTGGTTTTGGGCGGTCCGGTGATGGACAGTTGTGGGATCGTACTTGAGAAAGCAATTGCCCGAGCCCGGGAAGATGCCCTCATGATGCCTGCCCAGGAGGTTCAAATATTGGCTGGAAGTTTGAAAAACAGAGCCGGTGTATTGGGTGCCGTGGGGTTGGTGCTACAGGATTTATTCAAACCACCCATCGTGAATTTGAACGCTTACCGATCCCTATTTTCAGTGGAAAATTAAAGAACTACCGCGAGAAGTATTTACTAAAGACATTAATTCTGGTTAGATCCGCCAAAATCACCAAACAACAGATAGATTTTCACAAACTGGGGCTTCAACGCTTTTGCCGTTGCGGCAATTTGGGGTGTGTCATGCGTGACAACCGCCCGCTCCAGCAGGTTCAATTGATTCTGAAGGTCAGATTTTCCGCTAATGAACGCTTCCAGGTCTGTTTCGTCCAAATTAAATAAAACCGGGTCGAATTTTACCATCTGAACACGCAACCACTGCTTTTGAGCAGCCTCAAGATGATTCAAAATCGGTTGGACGAATTGCTCGGCTTTAGCAGAATCAGCGTGCATCTGTCCAGCCGCAGCGGCCATGGGCTCCATTATTTCATGGAATGCAGTCAGTTCATCCAGCGCGTAGCCAATCTGGTTATTCCGCCGGAGTGTCATCAGATCGAGTCGGACGGTTTCCAACATTTTGTGAATGGTGGCGAGATCACTCTGCTCAAGGAGAGAGTCTTCAACCGCACGGATGGTTATGTTCACCGAATCCAGACCATTTCCCCAGGCCGGATTGATCTGATTTGCGGCCTGGTAGTGCCCGTAGAACAGGTGCCAGCGCCGGATGAACCGGTCAAAAAGCTGAATGGCCTGGAGCTGGGTGGTTTCGGGTTGACCCGTCATAAAGAGCAACGGGATGTAAGCCTGATCTAATTTTGCGGTATCAACGATAATCTGCGGACTACCACAATTCAATAATGATAATACGAACAGCGAGCCTGACATGAATCGGATGCGTCGGAAAATTTGTTTCATAAGACCCCGGCAGGTTTTACCCTTGTATGAATTTTTATTGAGAGCGGGTGAATATTAAGGAAAAAACGGTAAGAGAAAACAGCGATTTAATGATCTTTAAGCTGGTTCAGTTCATCCCTGAGACGTGCTGCCAGTTCAAAATTTTCCGAGTACACGGCGAGTTCAAGGTTTTCTTCCAGATCAACCTGTTTCTCCGGTGGATCGGGGATACTGTCATCAGTAATCCGATGCTGCAATTCACGCAGGGCCATGATTTCCGGACTTGCTTCGGGCTGATCCAGATCAAACACATCACCGTAGAACCGTTTGATCTGTTTAATCCCCTGGTGAACGGTGGCCAATGCGGCCTTGCGCTGATTCCGACCCAACTGTAATTCCGCCTTTGCGCTGCTATGCATCATGAGGACATGGGGACGATATTGCTGGACCGAAAACAGGTCTTCCTCGCTACCATACTGGGCGATCATTTTCATGATTTCCAAATTATGGCGCGTATCCCGAATGACTCCCGGAAAATCCTTTAATTGGTACAAACTCAAATAGCGATGGTAGTACTGTATGGCTTCCATTCGCAACTGTTGCACATCTTCGTCCGCTAATACGAGCATTTTTTCGCGCTTTAAAATCTTGCGGAAGTAATCCAACCATGATGTTGACTTTTTTGGCTTTGTGCCATCCGGGCGACCCTCATAATTCATCTGGAGAATTCCCAAATCAACCCGCATTTGGATCTTTAGGATGCCGTCGTCACCGAGAAATTTCCTCGCGGTTAAACGCCGTTGATCATAAGGCCAGTCTTGCAATATTTGTGATAAATCGAAACTCATTGGAGGCAAATATATCAGACTGCCAAGTGAATGCAATTGATTTTGAATTCTGACGACCAAACCGTTAGATATTCGAGTGAAATCAGATGTTTATCAGGACGATTATTGTGATGTGGGATTCCGATTAGCCGGGTCAGGATTTACTTTTGAACCGCCGGGTGGCTTTGAAAGTTTTTCTACCTGAGATTGGTTTTCATATTATACTAGTCGCCTGGATTTATGGGGGTAACGAAAGCGTGCAGAAGATGTGGTTACAACCCACCCGAATGATAAAAAGGAACAAGGTAGCGGCACGCCCCGGGAGACCAATTCCCATTAGAAATCAAAAATTCATCGAACTTTGTTTAAACATAAATTCATCAAAAATCACACTTATTAAATGACACAAACAGCGTATGAGGTGTTTGCAAAATGTTTTACGATTACGACAAAATTAAAGACATAGATCCGGCCGAGACCCAGGAATGGATTGAATCGCTGGATGCGGTTCTGGCAAATAGCGGTGTTGAGCGGACTCACTTCTTGTTGGAGAAATTACATGAGTATGCGCGTCGCAATGGCGTGCGGATGCCCTATAGTCCCAACACTAACTATTTGAATACCATCCCGGTTTCCCAACAAAAGAATTACCCCGGTGACCGTTCCATTGAACGCCGCATTAAATCAATCATTCGCTGGAATGCCATGGCGATGGTTGTGAAAGCCAACCGCAATAACCCCGGGCTTGGGGGTCACATTTCCACCTACGCATCTGCAGCCACGCTGTACGAAGTGGGTTTTAACCATTTTTTCCGAGGGCGCACGGATGATTATGAAGGCGATCTCATTTTCTTCCAGGGACACGCTTCACCGGGCATTTATGCACGCGCTTTCCTGGAGGGACGATTTCCGGAAGAGCAACTGCACAATTTTCGCAGGGAATTAGCCGAAGGCGGCGGACTTTCCAGCTACCCACATCCATGGCTCATGCCGGATTTCTGGCAATTTGCTACGGTGTCCATGGGGCTTGGACCGATTCAGGCGATTTACCAGGCGCGATTCATGAAGTACATGTACGACCGTGGACTCATGACGGACAAAGGGCGGAAAGTGTGGGCGTTTCTGGGTGACGGGGAGATGGACGAACCCGAATCATTGGGCGCAATTACGCTTGCCTCACGCGAACACCTGGATAACCTGATTTTTGTCATCAACTGCAATTTGCAGCGTCTGGATGGTCCAGTCCGGGGCAACGCTAAAATTGTCCAGGAACTCGAAGGCGCATTCCGGGGAGCTGGCTGGAATGTCATCAAAGTGGTCTGGGGATCCGAATGGGACGCACTGCTTGAAAATGACCACTCAGGTTTGCTGGCACGACGGATGGAAGAAATTGTGGATGGCGATTCGTTGAAATATGTCGTTGAAGGGGGCGCTTATATCCGGGAGCATTTCTTTGGGAAGTATCCGGAATTGAAAGAACTCGTGGCACACATGACCGATGAGGACCTGTATAAACTGAAACGTGGGGGACACGATCCTGCCAAAGTCTATTCGGCCTATGCAGAAGCAGTGGAGCATCAGGGACAACCGACGGTGGTTCTGGCAAGCACGGTCAAAGGTTATGGACTGGGTGAAGCCGGGGAAGGGCGTAACATTTCTCATCAGCAGAAGAAACTGAATGATGAAGAATTGAGACATTTCCGGGACCGTTTTGCGATCCCTATTTCGGACGAAGATATTTCCCAGACCCCATTTTACAAGCCAGCACCGGATAGCGAAGAGATGCGTTACATTCAGGCGCGACGAAAAGCCCAGGGTGGACCGCTGCCGGCCAGATCAACCACTCTCGAGAAATTGAAAATCCCCGCACTCAGCTACTTCAAATCCATTTTAGAAGGTACCGGCGACCGCGAAGTTTCGACGACGATGGTATTTGTCCGCATGTTAACCATCATGCTGAAGGATAAAAACATCAGTGACCGCATCGTCCCCATCATTCCGGATGAGGCACGCACCTTTGGAATGGATCCGCTGTTCCGACAGTTGGGCATTTATTCACATGCTGGTCAATTGTATGACCCGGTTGACTCAGACCAGTTTTTGTATTATCGCGAGGATGTCAAGGGTCAGATTTTGGAGGAGGGCATTACCGAAGCTGGCGCTACCTCATCATTCCTGGCAGCGGGCATGTCCTACAGCACCCACGGCAAAACGATGATACCATTCTATATTTTTTATTCCATGTTTGGGTTCCAGCGTGTGGGCGATCTTTTCTGGGCTGGCGGCGATATGCGGGTGAAAGGATTTTTGTTGGGGGCGACATCCGGCAGAACGACCCTGGCTGGTGAAGGCCTGCAACATCAGGACGGTCACAGTTTACTCCTTGCATCAACGATTCCAAATCTGAAATCTTATGATCCGGGATATGCCTACGAAGTTGCTGTTATTATTCAGGATGGATTGCGTCGGATGTACGAGGATGACGAACAAATATTCTATTACCTCTCGCTTGAAAACGAAAATTATCCCCATCCGGAAATGCCGAAAGGTTCAGAAGCGGGCATCATAAAAGGCATGTATCTCCGTCATGCGGGAGATGCTCCGGATAAGCCAACCGTGCAGTTATTGGGTAGTGGCGCCATCTCCAGAGAGGTTGAGGCGGCGGCACTAATCCTTCGGGATGATTGGGGTGTGAATGCCGACGTGTGGAGCGTGACCAGTTTTACGGAGTTGCGCAGAGATGCCTGCAACAAGAAGCGCTGGAATCGTTTGCACCCGGGTAAAAAGCAGAAAAAAGCCTATGTGACGGAAATGCTCGAACCTCGCCAGGGTCCCATCGTCGCCGCATCGGACTATGTGAAAATGTTTGCCGATCAAATTTCGCCCTGGATGCCTCGCAGCTATGCGGTGCTCGGCACAGATGGTTTTGGCAGAAGCGAAACCCGTGAAAGTTTGCGTGATTTTTTTGAGGTGGATCGTCATTCCATCACCATTGCCGCGCTATATGAGTTAGCGATGGAAGGTACCATTCCGAAAAAAGTAGTAAGCGATGCCATTAAAAAATATGGTCTGAATCCGGACAGCTTAAATCCGGCGACCCGGTAAAAATTTGGAAAACAGAGCTGTGAAAATGTCATTCGGACAAATTTGCAGGAGGGAGGATCATTCGTGATTAAAGAGGTTTTACTACAGGAACTTGGGGAAGGTATTCACAGCGTGGAGGTAAGCGAAGTGCGGGTCAAACCCGGTGATCATATCAAAAAAGATGATGTGATACTGGTGGCGGAAACCGAAAAGGCTTCCATGGAAATTCCCTCAACAACGACTGGTATTGTGAAAAAGGTGCTGGTAAAGATCAGCGATGAAGTTGAACCCGGAAGCGTTTTGGTGACAGTTGAGGCCGTTGAAGGGGAAGATTCGAAAGTGGATCCGGAAAAATCAGCGCCCGAACCGGAAACAACTGAATCGAAGCCACCCAAGAAGTCTGAGGTTCCGGAAAAATCGACGGCTGAACCGGAAGCGACTGACTCGGAGCCGAAAGTTCCGGAAACTGCGACAGTTGAAGCACCCGCCTCACCTCAGGACCCGCCGCCATCGGCACCGCCTGTGAAATCAATTTCAACCGCGCCACCCCTGGCGAGTCCGGCTATCCGGAAATTTGGTCGTGAATTGGGTGTCGATCTGGATCGCGTGACGGGCACTGGTCCGAAAGGTCGCATTTTAAAACCGGATGTTGATGCCTATATCAAGATGCAGGTTCAACGCGCACAGAGTGGCTTGTTAACGGGCATTTCCAAGCCCAAAATGCCTGAAATTGATTTTTCCCAATGGGGTGAAATTGAGCGCATAGGCTTGAACAAAATCAGGCGAATCACGGGTGAGACTTTACAACAAAGCTGGCAGACCGTCCCGCATGTTACCCAATATGATGAAGCGGACATCACTGAGTTGGAGTCATTTCGCAAGGAGCAAAACAGTTTAAATTCCGGAGACAGTGGAAAACTCACCCTCCTGCCATTTATCATGAAGGCTGTTGTTGCTGCATTGAAAGCATTTCCCGACGCGAATGCCTCCCTGGATTCCACCGGTGAAAACCTGATTTTGAAAAAATATTTTCATTTGGGAATTGCCGTGGACACACCGCAAGGGCTGGTGGTGCCGGTCATTCGCAATGTTGAGCAGAAGAGTCTGCGGGAGCTTTCGGCAGAGTTAGCCGATGTCAGCGAACGCACGCGATCACGGAAAATCACTCCGGCGGAACTGAAAGGTGCCAGTTTTACCATTTCAAGTTTGGGCGGAATCGGCGGAACCTGGTTTTCACCTATCGTAAATACCCCGGAGGTTGGAATTCTGGGTGTCTCCCGGGCGGCAATGAAGCCGGTATTTCAGGAAAATGGTGAATTCGTGCCACGATTAATTCTGCCCTTCTCGCTGTCCTACGATCATCGGGTGATCGATGGTGCTGCCGGTGTGCGCTTCACCCAATTTGTGAGCGGTATGTTGTCCGACATTCGACAGTTGTTGTTATAGGGTTAGAGCAGGACCAAATAAAATGTGGGAATTGTATTCAAACGAACCCTTATGCGTAGAGATGATTGAAATTCTTGAGTAATTTTTTTGCCTGCCCTCCGACCCGTCCCTCACCAAGCTCGGACCGCGCTCAGGGCGACAGGCAGTGTTCCGGACTTAAAAAAAGGATGTCAATATGAGTAAAAAAATAAAAACTGATGTATTGGTTTTAGGTGCAGGTCCCGGTGGATATACCGCTGCATTTCGGGCTGCTGATCTTGAAAAACAGGTGGTTTTGGTGGATAAGGACACGAGCCTGGGAGGCGTTTGCTTAAACCGCGGTTGTATTCCGTCCAAAGCACTTTTACACCTGGCCAAGGTATTGGAGGAGTCCCGGGAAGTGGCAGATTTTGGAATTACCTTCCCGAAACCCGCATTAGACATCGAGAAAATCCGGTCCTGGAAAAATGGTGTGGTAACACGTCTGACCCGTGGGATTGGTCAGATGGCCAAAGCACGCAAAATTAATGTCATTACCGGAACGGGTAAATTTATCAGCTCTACTGAGCTGGAGGTTACCACCCCGGAAGGTCCGGTGGTGGTCGAGTTTCAATCCGCCATTATTGCCAGCGGATCCCGTCCGGCTTCCATTCCATCCTTTCCGGTGGATGACAAGCGTTTGCTCAATTCAACAGGAGCATTGGACCTGACGGATGTTCCTGAACGACTTTTAGTCGTTGGAGCCGGGTATATCGGTTTGGAGATGGGGACCGTTTACCACGCCCTGGGGTCGAAAGTTTCCGTGGTTGAATTTTTAGACAATCTGCTACCCGGCGCTGATGGCGATTTGGTACGACCTCTGGCAAAAAGGTTGAAGACCCGCTTCGAAAATATCTGGCTCAAGACCAAAGTTTCTAAAATTGAGCCGCAGAAAAATGGTCTGAAAGTTTACTTCGAGGGCGATAAGAAGGTTGATCCTGAAGTTTTTGATAAAGTCCTGGTGGCGGTTGGTCGCAAACCCAATTCTGAGAATTTGGGTCTCGAAAATACGCATGTGAGTGTCACTGACCGTGGATTCATCGAGGTGAATGAATATCAACGGACAACGGACGAACATATATTCGCAATTGGTGATGTTGCCGGTGAGCCCATGTTGGCTCACAAAGCGTCATACGAGGCCAAAGTCGCAGCAGAAGTTATTGCCGGGCTGCCAGCCAAGTTTGATGCGCAAGCCATCCCGGCGGTCATTTTCACCGATCCTGAAATTGCCTGGGCAGGATTGACCGAAACCGAAGCCCAGGCTAAAAACATTCCCTTTGAAAAAAGTCAGTTTCCCTGGGCGGCCAGCGGTCGGGCATTGGCATTAGGCCGGGATGAAGGGTTTACGAAGCTGTTGTTTGACCCTGAAACGCACCGAATTCTCGGAATTGGGATTGTGGGGCCGGGCGCCGGTGATTTGATTTCTGAAGGTGTTTTGGCTATTGAGATGGGTGCAGACGCGGAAGACATTGGTTTGACCATTCATCCGCATCCGACTTTGTCTGAAACCATAATGAACGCTGCGGAGGTATTCACCGGCACTGTCACGGATATTTATATTCCGAAACGAAAAGGAAAATAGTTAATCCTTGTTGTTAGGGCAGGGGATTACCACTATAAAATTTCGGGCGGGCTGCAGAATAGCCTTACCCTTGATCAAGTTCATTTAAAGCCGATTTCAAATCTCTCAGGGAAAAAGGCTTTTGGATGAAATGGATTTCCTCATTCGTGGCTTCACTGGGAGAGATGATTTCTCCGGAATACCCGGACATAAACAGACATTTAAGTTCAGGAAAAAATTCCTTTAGAATGCCTGCCAGGGATCGGCCATCCATCTCCGGCATGATCACATCGGTAATCAGAATGTCGATATGGTTATGTTCCTTCGCGATTGACAATGCCTGTTTTGGGGAATTCGCAGTCAATACCCGATAGCCAAGATTTTCCAGTATTTCCTGAGTTAGTCGTAGAATGGATAGTTCATCCTCAACCACCAGAACTGTCTTATCACCAAGGTGGTCATACTGGGTGGCATCCACCCCGGGATTGGTGGCTTCACGATCATCCATAACCGCCGGCAGGTATACATTGAAAGTTGATCCTACACCTGGTTTACTCTCGACATTGATGTAGGCATCGTTCTGCTTG
>Ga0210009_1003373_pt1 | contig 10370 bp, 7 predicted proteins | sample CryGeyCG2114_065_FD_185457 | JGI IMG/M metagenome (GOLD analysis project Ga0210009, IMG submission 185457) | Groundwater microbial communities from aquifer - Crystal Geyser CG12_big_fil_rev_8/21/14_0.65 (SPAdes) (version 2) | ecosystem: Environmental > Aquatic > Deep subsurface > Groundwater ... | reverse complement strand
ACAAGCTCGAGTTTTTCAGCAACTATTTTATCAATCTCTTTTTGCGAATAATCTTTTTTTGATTCAACTAACGGCAAAGAAATATTTTGGCTAACGGTCATAGAATCAAACAGCGCCGATCCTTGAAATAAGAATCCAAATTTTTTGCGCAGATCATAAAGTTCGGGCGTTTTCAGTTCATGAACTTTTTTTCCCTCTACCATTACATATCCGGCGTCTGGTACAAGAAGCCCCACGACATGTTTTATAAGAACGCTCTTGCCGCATCCGCTTTTGCCAATAATAACAAGCGTTCCGCCCCGCTCGATGGTTAATGAAGCGCCGTTGAGCACTTTGTTTTCGCCGAAACTTTTATGTAAGTCTACTACTTCAATCATATTAATTTTATTGTTATCTATTTTAAAAATATAAAAATGTATGCTACGTTCATAACGGAACGAGTCCAAAGTCAAGAGTTAAAAGATGAAGGAATTCAATTTTGTTGACAACGCAATTCATAGCGCGGCAAGCCGCAATTAAAAATGTATCCCGCTTGCGGGATAAAATTAAAAATTGTAAACACTGAGTTAGCTTTCAGCGTCCAGTATTCAGCGTTCAGTAAAAAACGAAAAATTGCAAACACATAAAATATCTTGACATAATAAACAATCCCGCATGCGGGATACATTCCAATACTATAGCGCGGCAAGCCGCAATTTTGAATTATGTCCGTTAGCTAACGGCAAAATTCAAAAATTATTTTCTCATCTATTTTTTTGATATTTTTGATTCAAATAACACGAATAATTAAATGAACACTAAAATGAACAAATATCAGCAGTTTGATTTAGAAGACATATTCAGTACCCGTATCAAACGCTTCCAAAAATTAATGAAATATAAAATACGGGAGATTCTTCTCGTATCAAGTTTATATGATTATTATTTGTTTGAAGAAGACGGCAGGCTGTACGAATTAATTCGTCAAGAGTATCAAGTTTTAAACTTAAGCCAGGCTCCAGAAATAACTCACGTAACATCCGGAAGTGAAGCAGTTGAACTTGCGTTAGTGGAAAATCATTTCGATCTTATTATTTCCACACTTCATATTGAAGATATGCACGCGGTCAAATTTGCGGAATTATGCCGCGAAAAAGGTGTTCGTGCGCCTATCATTTTGCTTGCATACGATAACCGCGAGCGAAAAGAACTTGTGATGAATTATGACACATCTATATTCGATCGCATTTTTATATGGCAGGGAGATTACAGGCTGTTGATCGGAATTATAAAATATATTGAAGATAGACTTAACATCGAAAACGACACGAAGGCGGTTGGCGTTCAGTCGGTTATTCTTGTTGAAGATAACGTAAAATATTATTCGGCTTTTCTTCCGTTAATTTATACTGAAATATTTAAGCAGTCGCAGCGGCTTATCTCCGAAGGTATAAATCTTACTCATAAATTTTTAAGAATGCGCGCGCGCCCAAAAATTCTTCTTTGCACTACATATGATGAAGCATGGGAATATTTTGAAAAGTATCAGGCATTTATTCTTGGGATTATTACCGATATAAATTTTAAGCACAAAGGCGTTAAAGATCCCGAGGCAGGAATTAAATTTGCAAAAGCCGTTAAAAATGTTCATAAAGATATTCCGATACTTTTACAGTCGAGCAATTCAGATTTTGCAGCCAAGGCTTATGAAGTTGGCGCATCATTTATACAGAAGGGCAGCCCGCGATTGCTGCACGAACTTAGAAATTTTATGTTAAATAATTTTGGCTTTGGCGATTTTGTTTTTCTAACACCGGATGGAATTGAGGTAGGCAGAGCTAATAATTTAAAATCGCTCGAAGAAAATCTTCAGACAATTCCGGACGAAAGTATAATTTTTCATGCCGAAGGAAATCATTTTTCAAAATGGTTAAAAGCCCGTACAGAGTTCTGGCTTGCCAATAAAATACGACCGCAGCAGGTTAGTGATTTTTCATCAGCCGGCGAATTAAGGAATGAATTAATTAATCTTTTAAGATTGTATCAAGAGTTACGCCAGCGAGGTATAATAACAGATTTTGATAGAGAATCATTTGATCCTAAGAACAGCTTTGCACGCATAGGTTATGGTTCTCTCGGCGGTAAAGCACGCGGACTTGGGTTTATCAACACATTGATAAACAACAATAAAATTCGTTATAAATTTGAGAATGTAGAAATTTCAGTTCCTTCTGCTGTTGTAATTGCAACAGATGTTTTTGATCAGTTCCTCGAAGAAAATCATCTAGATATTTTTGCTCTTCACAGTAATGATGATGCGGAAATTACCAGACGCTTCCAGCAAGCGCCTATATTTCCTAAAGAAGTTGTAAGTAAACTAAAAGATTTTCTTGAAGTAATAAAAGAACCTCTTGCAATAAGATCTTCCAGTTTGCTCGAAGACTCTCAGTTTCAACCGTTTGCGGGAGTTTATGAAACTTACATGATCCCAAATAGGGATGCCGATATTGAAGTAAGACTTGAAGAACTTTTAATATGCGTTAAGAGTGTTTATGCTTCAACATTTTTCCGTAAAGCCAAAGATTATATGAAGGCAACAGCTTACAGACTTGAAGAGGAAAAGATGGCTGTAATAATTCAACGTCTTGTTGGCGCAGAACGAAATGACAGGTTCTATCCCGATTTTGCAGGCGTCGCAAAGTCGTATAATTTTTACCCAGTGCCTCCGCAAAAATCTTCTGATGGAATTGCGTTAGTTGCGTTAGGACTTGGTAAAACTGTGGTTGAAGGAGGAAATACCGTCCGCTTCTGCCCGAAATATCCTAAACATCTTTTGCAATTTTTTTCAACAAAAGAAACGATTCGAAATGCACAGCAGCACTTTTACGCATTAAACTTAAAGGGACATATTGATCCGGCTGAAATAAGAACACCCGATACACTTGTCGAAAAATATGATTTAAGCAAAGCCGAGCAAGATCAAACATTATATCATGTCGGCTCAACTTATTCAGTTGAAAACGATGCTGTCTACGATGGCGTTTCGCGCGCGGGTAAACGTGTGGTTACATTTGCACCGATACTTAAATATAAAGCATTTCCTTTAGCCGAAATTCTTGATTTGCTTCTTGAGATGGGACAGTGGGGAATGGGCGTTCCGGTTGAATTAGAATTTGCCGTTAATATGAATGCGCCCGCAGGTAACAGAAAAGATTTTGCATTGCTTCAAATGCGTCCGTTGGTTATTAGCCACGAGATTGAAGAACTCGATGTTGACACAAAATCAAAAGAAGATTTGATTTGCTTAAGTACACAAGTGCTTGGTAACGGCGCAACCAACGGGATTTGCGATGCGGTTATCGTCGATATTCAAAATTTCGAACGTTCAAAAAGCAGGGAAACAGCTAGCGAAATAAGTTATCTCAATAGCAAACTCCTCGAATCTCAAACTCCCTATTTGCTTATAGGCGTGGGCAGATGGGGGAGCCTTGACCACTGGCTTGGCATACCTGTTACGTGGGATCAAATTTCCGGCGCAAGTGTTATTGTTGAAGCTGGTTTCAAAGATCTTGAAGTTACGCCTTCGCAAGGAAGTCATTTTTTTCAGAATATAACTTCCTTTAGAGTAGGTTATTTTACCGTGAGTGTTTTTAATAAAGATAGCTACATCGATTGGGATTGGCTGCGGGAACAAACATCAGTAGAGGAATTGAAATACACAAAACATATAAAATTTGATCAACCGATATCAATAAAAATAAACGGACATAAAAACAAAGGCATCATAGTTAAGCCGGGCAGGTAAATTTTAAAAGCTTATATTATGACGCCTTTTTTCATTAACTAAGCTGCGGCGGTTCGATGAAAATAAATAATAAACTTAAACTTGTTGCGGCTGGCTTTTTGTTGCCGATAAGTATCCTTTTGTATCTTCTGATATACGAAAAAAATCTCTCAATCGATTTTACGAAAAGAGAACAGGAAGGCACAAAGCTATTGCGCCCGATTTATGAACTTCAACACAATGTAAAGATTCATTTCCTGCTAACAGCTAAATCTTCAAACCAAACTAAACAGATTAAAGAAATTGAAAACCACATTGACAGCCTTTTTCATCTTACCTATAAAAATCTCAACCAAATTCTAAATAAAAGTGAAGTTGATTCTTTCAAAGAGTATTGGATAAAAATTAAATACGGCAAGCAGTATCATCAGGTTTTGATGAATGGTTTAGATCAACTTACATTCATTACCGGCAACAGGTCGAACTTAATTCTCGATCCCGATCTTGACAGCTACTATCTTATGGATGTTGTGCTTCACCGCGCACCGAAGATTCAAAAACAGTTATTCAGTCTTATTACTGATGAAGTTGTTCGGGATAATCTTCCGGGTTTTAAAGAATCATTACATCAGAATGTTGAAGAAGTTAAAAAAAGTTTTTATGTATTTATTGAGAGCAGTGATCATAAAGAAGTAAAAAACAAATTAAAAAACATTTTCAGTTTAGCCGTAAAATCTATCGAAATAGTTGAACAAAATATTACTGGCATATCTCTTAAAAATGCGGCTGAACAAAATGATGATGTAATAACTGCGATAATAAAAAATCATCAATTCCAGATAAATGCTCTTGATCAGTTAGAAAACCTTTTGTCTTTACGAATAAACGGATTAAAGGAGCGGATGTATATTGCTCTTAGCTCGGTGGGTTTGCTGCTAATTTTAACAGGCTTCCTCTTTTATTTCATTACAAGACACATATCTCATTCGGTTCAAATTCTTGAAGATGCAGCAACCAAAGTAATGAACGGCGAATTAAATATTTTTGTCGATATAAAAAGCAACGATGAGTTTGGAGGATTGAGTGAAAACTTTAATAGGATGATCGAACATATCGGCACAAGTATTAAAGAAAATTATGAACGGCTTACAAAAACAGAAACGGCTTTGAATGCCGAAATTAAAAAACACACAATAGTGGAGGAGGCGCTGCACAAGTCGGAGTTTCTATTTAAGCAGGTCTGGGATATTTCTTCGCAGGGAATGCGGCTTACAGATGGCGAAGGGAACATTATAGCAGCTAATGACGCATTCTGCCAGATTGTTGATCTTCCGCTTCAAATGATTAAGGGAAAACCATTCTCGAACATTTATCATCCATCAATTCGAAAAGATATTATGGATGTTTATAAAAACGACTTTAACAATCAAAAAATTAAACCTCATTTTGAACGCGAAGCTGTTTTATGGAATGATAAATTAGTCTGCCTGGAGTTTTCAAATTCTCTTCTCACTTTATCCGATAAAAGTAATCTAACATTAAGCACGATAGAAGATATAACACTGCGTAAAAAGTTTGAAGCCGAACTTAAACAGTCGGCTGAACAGTTGAGAAATTTAACTTCACACCTCCAATCTGTCCGCGAAGAAGAAAGAAGAATGATTGCACGCGAAATTCATGACGAACTGGGGCAGGTATTAACTGTTTTAAAAATTCAAGTGTCGCTGCTTTCAAACAAACTGCGGGACGATCAAAAAGAATTAAAAAATAAAATTGAGACAGTAATTAAAGTAATAAATCAGTCCGTAGAATCAGTTCAGCGAATAACCGCAAAATTACGCCCTGGAATTCTTGATGACTTAGGCTTAATTCCTGCAATAGAATGGCAGGCAGAAGAATTCAAAAACCAAACAGGTATCAGAACTATTTGTGACCTCCCAAAAGATGAAATAAAAGTTGATGCCGAAAAAAGCACGGCACTTTTTAGAATTTTGCAGGAAGCCCTAACCAATATAGCGCGCCATGCGGAAGCATTGAATATAGAAATATCTTTAAGCATAGCTGATAGAAATTTTATCCTTCAGGTTATTGATGACGGGAAGGGCATTAGCGAAAAGGAGATCAATGATTCGCATTCATTAGGACTTCTTGGCATAAAAGAGAGAGCATTGCTCCTTAACGGCGAAGTAAAAATATCCGGCAATCCGGGCAAGGGAACTCATATTACAGTAACAGTACCAATTTCAACAACATCATCGGAAGAAAATTATGATAAGTATTCTTATAGCGGATGACCATGCAATAGTACGCGAGGGACTAAAGCAGATAGTTTCAGAAGAAACCGATATGAAAGTTCTTGGGGAAGCTGAAGATGCAGCGTCACTTTTTAAACTGCTCGAAAAAGGAGAATGGGATATAATTGTGCTCGATATAAATATGCCGGGGAAAAGCGGCATAGAAGCATTAAAAGAATTGCAAATATCTCACCCCCGTTTACCTGTTTTAATTTTAAGCATGTACGGAGAAGAGCAGTACGGGCTTCGTTCGATAAAAGCAGGCGCTGCCGGCTACCTTAAAAAAGTAAGCGCACCAAACGAATTGGTTACTGCAATAAGAAAAATTGTTGGCGGCAGTAAGTATATAAGCCCTTCTCTTGGCGAAAGCCTTGCTGAAACTTTAGGTGGAAATTCGCTCCAATCACATTCCAATTTATCCGACCGCGAATTTGAAGTGTTGTGCAAAATTGCATCGGGCAAATCTGCCGAGCAAATAGCGGAAGAATTGTACATAAGTGTGCACACAGTGTATTCCTATCGTGCACGCATACTCGAAAAAATGCATATGAAAAGCAGCGTAGAACTTACGAAGTATGCGGTGCAAAATAATTTGCTTTAGAAGCGAAGATGATTTATTTCACTTTAGGACTCCTCTAAAAATCCGTTATCCGTTTCCGTTAGCTAACGGACAACGGAAACGGATTGACTAACGGAATTCGGGTATATGCTGCCAAACCGGATTTTCGAAGAACACCAATTAAAGTTTTTAGAGATGCCCTTAAGGCATTTAATTGTCAGATAATTGTAATATGGTTGTCATACGATGGTCATACCATCGTTATATTGTTGTTAAACTGTTTTATTGATGAATTGCTGACGAAAGATTAAAGCAATTTAAAAGTATAACAACTGCATGGAATAGAATTCTTCCATCCCCGGCGACAATAAAATTTTATTTAATTAGCGTCATCTTCTTCGAAACTTTATAGCTGCCGCTTGTTATTTCGTAAATATACGAGCCACTGGTAAGACTGCTTGCATCAAATGTAACTTCGTAACGACCTTTTGTTTTGAAATCGTTGACGAGTGTTTTTACTTCTCTTCCGAGGATGTCGTAAACCTTTAACGTAACCATTCCGTCTTCGGGTATCTGGTAACGGATTGTGGCTGATGAGTTAAACGGATTGGGATACGGAAGAGAATTGATTAATTCTGTTTTACTTTCTTTTTCCTCTATTACTCCGATAGGTTTATCAAGGTATAACCCGTCTATTGTCCAATTAGTCATATCATAATAAATTACCGTATCAGTATTCCACCATTGAATATAATATTTTCTGCCATAATCATCACAGCGCAGATATTCATGGATATTATCTTCTTTCAGATTATACCTCATAATTCCGCTTCCGGAATTTGTTAAGAGATCACTAATTACAGCCAGGTTATTGCTTTCATCATCCCATTTAAGATATGTAAATCCATTTTCTTGACATACTGGATCTATTCCTACATCAAATATTATTCTTGTTGAATCTCCATCCTTATAGTAAAGATAGATTTTATTATGAGGATAATCATTACCATAACTATATGCAAGTATATTCTGCTGCCGATTATACGAATAGCCAAAAATATTTTGGTATTGCCCGGTTTTTACTAAAGTATCTATTCTACCCGAATAAAAGTAACATTCCAGTATCTCATAACCGCTGCCTCTAAATATAAGGGTTGAATCACTACTCCACTCTATCCGCGCATAATCGAGAGTTGTGGCAGGACATAAATAAAAAGTACTATCTGAAAATCTAAATGCTTTGAACCAATAATATTGATCCGGATCGTGAAATAAAATTAAAGAATCATTCGGTGAAAACATGAAGGCAGCATACTCCAAACCGCTGCCCAAAGATTTCTGTGCATTTTTTTTACTATCCAGATTAAAAATGTAATATGAAGTATCTTTATCAAGATCGGTCAATTTTGCCAGGTATTGAGTTTCAAATAAAACATATTTATGACTTTTATTTGCAAATGAAGGGGCAAAATACCCAAAGTCTATAGTATCTATTTGAGAAGAATAAAGATTTTTTTTATAATAAAACCCTGTCCAATAATCGCGGTAATAAATTTCTTTACCGACTTTGTCTATAACAAATCCATCAGACGGCACGTGATTGATTTGAAATTTTTGAGCTGATATATCTATGCCAAGCATGGTAAAAAATGTAATGAAAATTATAAATGTATTTTTCATAATTCATTCCGTTTTATATACTTTTAGGTTAAAAAATATTTTCATGATAAGCACCTCTCATTTTAAATATATGACTTTGTTTATGTACGCTTTTTTTTCTTCATTATTTTCTGTTTTGTATGTAATTAAATAAATTCCCGAGTGTACTTCATTTCCAAATCTGTCTTTGCCATTCCAGTTTATCTTGTTATCATTAACTTTAAATTTATTTACCATCTCCCCGAGTATGTTATAAATTTTAACTTCGACTTCAGAAACATTTTCATCTAAATTAATTACAGTATTACTGTTAAAGGGATTTGGATAGGGAGGTGAATTTATTAATTCAGATTTATTTTCTTTTTCTTCTTTCACTCCAATTGGTTTGTCGAGGTAGAATCCTTCGATAGTTAAATGACTATGATCATGATAAATTACCGTATCGGTATTCCACCACTGAATATATGATTTAACTCCAGAATCATCACACCGCAGATATTCATGGATGTTGTCTTCTTTAAGACTATACCGCATAATTCCGCTTCCGGGATTTGTTAAAAGATCGCTAATTACGGCAAGGTTATTACCCTCATCATCCCATTTAAGATATGTAAGTCCATTTTCTTGACATACCGGATCTATTCCTTGATCAAATATTATTCTTGTCGAATCTCCATTCTTATAGTAAAAATAAAGTTTATTATGAGGATAATCATTACCATAACTATATGCGAGTATATTTTGCTGCAGATTATACGAATAGCCCATAATGTGTTGGTATTGTCCGGTTTTTACTAAAGTATCTATTCTACCTGAATAGAGATAACATTCCAGCATCTCATCATCAGAACTCAAAAAAACTAATGTTGAGTCGCTGCTCCATTCTATTCGAGAATAATCGAGAGTTTGGGCGGGACATATATAAAAAGTGCTATCTGAGAACCGAAATGCTTTTAACCAATATAATAGATCTGGATCGCGAAATAAGATTAATGAATCATTCGGTGAAAACATGAAAGAAGCATATTCCAATCCGCTGCCCTTAGGTTTTTGTATCTTCTTTTTACTGTCCAGGTTAAAAATGTAATAAGAAGTATCGTTATCAAGATCAGTTAATTTTGCCAGGTATTGAGTTTCAAATAAAACATATTTATGACTTTTATTTGCAAATGAGGGGGCAAAATAGCCAAAATTTATAGTATCAATTTGGGAAGAATAAAGATTTTTCTTATAATAAATCCCCGTCCAATAATCGCGGTAATAAATTTCTTTACCGACTTTGTCAATAACAAATCCATCAGACGGCACGTGATTGATTTGAAATTTTTGGGCTGAAATATTAATACTCAACAGAGTAAAAAAGGAAATAAAAATTATGATTATACTTTTCATGGTTCATTCCTCTTTACGTAAACTTTTAAGATAAAAAATATTTTCATGATGTATACCTTTTATTATAAACATATAACTTTATCCCGGATTTGTCAAAGCATAAATTTCTAATGACCGCCATTAGAAATAAAATGGAATTAAAAATAGAGTTCACCGACAAAGAAATTACGCCTTGGGTCGGAATGGTTTTAATGAAGGAACTAATAGAAACAAAAAAAATAAATGAAGTATTAGAGAGCCTTCCCTTACCCCATCAGAACTCAAATCGCGGTTATAACCCGACACAGTTAATAAACAACTTCCGGGTAAGCCTATGGAGCGGAGCCAGCCTATTTTAACATTTAGAAGTTACAAGAATGTACAAGGTGATTCAGAATATGTTCGGGTGGAAACAGATGGCGGGGCATAAAAGTTTTCAAAGATATTTTAAGGGCATCTTTAAAAACTTAGCGCGGCAAGCCGTTCGTTAGCCAACGGGTGAGGGGCTTTGGTTGAGCACAAAACTTTTTAGCTGCCCGTTTGTTGTCTCAGAAGAAAATTCCTAATGACAAATCCGGGTTAATCTTTTGTATTCGCTAAGGAACATTCGCTAAAGACCAAAAGATTGCTTCTCCCTATATATCGAGATTGCAATCAAAAGAAAATCCTTTTTCGGTAGAACCCAATTATAATTACTTCACTTTGTAATAAAATTCCTTACATC
>Ga0210009_1003372_pt1 | contig 10372 bp, 7 predicted proteins | sample CryGeyCG2114_065_FD_185457 | JGI IMG/M metagenome (GOLD analysis project Ga0210009, IMG submission 185457) | Groundwater microbial communities from aquifer - Crystal Geyser CG12_big_fil_rev_8/21/14_0.65 (SPAdes) (version 2) | ecosystem: Environmental > Aquatic > Deep subsurface > Groundwater ... | reverse complement strand
TCCATAAATACCTCCTCGGAAATCATCGGTAACACCTCCCTTCAAGGGAGAAATTACCACATGTCTACTACCGGGGTGGTACACTTTTCATTCCCATTTTTGGTACACTATTGCATTCCCATTGACACAGCAACGCGGTCTTTGTCCATAAGTCCGGTTACCATCCTACATGTCGTCATTCCCTGATCGCTTATACCGGGAACAGGATTTATCACCTTTGAATTGTTAATTTCCTTTCCTGAACTTTCCTGCTGCTTTGGAGACCTCCGGCTGTTTTATAGCTGTTTTGAGGTCGATCTCAATAGTGGACACCAATTCGGTTCAAACTGCAGGTTGTTTTTTATAGAATTGACATTCTTAAGCAGCGAATTGACTCAAATTAAATAGTGGGATGACCCCCCGGCTTCCTCGAAGCGTATACGGTGGCTCATTCTTCCATTCTCTCCAGGAAGTCCTCATCTTCTGAAGGACGCCCCGTACGTTCGTATAAACGAAAACGCTCCATCTCTTCAGTATATACCTAAATGATCAATTTTTTATCAGATGTGTGTTTATTTTACAAGGAAATCTTTTCCACATCTATAATTCCGATATAAGAAGCAAGAAATAATTCAATCAAAAATCTAAATGGGGGTACGATGTTATTCAGCGTCCCTCACTTTTCCAGATGCTTTTCCTTGACTTTTTTATAAATTTTGTTTAATCTATTTACCTTAAAGTTAAACAGTGAAAAGATGCTTTTGCATAAACAGTCGTATGATAGTGCTTACAGTGCCATGTTTACAGAGATTCTAAAGAATATTTGGGACATCAAGTGTCGGCAGATGGCTTTTATTTTGATGAGGAGTGAAGAATTAAGAATTGACTCTTCACTATTTCAAATGCCCCATTTAAAGAAGGGAGTTTATTAAATATGTGTAATGCTGCTGATATAGGTAAAACAATATTGAGACCCATTACAATTACAAAGGTTAGTATTTTAGTCTTAGTTTTCTCTCTTTTTTCCACAGGATGGGCGAAAGGGGATACAATAAAGAGTCTATCTAATAATGGGGGCATTCATTCTGATATTCATTCTGATAATTATGATTTTACACGTGAAGATAAACCTCCACCGTATTTATTGAGAGAAGAGACCAATAAAAGACCCATTGGGGAAAGCGAGGAATTTGACTACGAAAATCAAGATGTGATTCCTCAAAAGGAAAAGAAGTACGATATCCCCATTGTAGTTAATGAAAGTGTTGAGAATTTCATCCATTATTTTCAAACAAGCAGGAAGAAGGTCTTTTCGAGATGGTTGGCCACGTCATACAAGTATGTTCCAATGATGAAAGAGATATTCAGGAAAAATAGCTTGCCCGAGGATATTGTCTATCTGGCAATGATAGAAAGTGGTTTTAACCCGAAGGCCTATTCTCGTGCCCATGCCAGTGGACCCTGGCAGTTCATTAAAGGAACAGGGCAAAGATACGGACTGAGGATTGACAGATGGCTCGATGAGAGGAGGGACCCTGAAAAATCCACCATGGCTGCAGCAAGATACTTGAAAGACCTTTATGATATGTTTGGTTGCTGGTACCTGGCTGCGGCCGCTTACAATGCAGGGGAGAACAAGATTGCGCAAGCGATCGAGTGATATAACACCAGGGATTTCTGGGAGATAGCAAAGCATCCCTATCTTGCAAGAGAGACAAAGGACTTTGTACCTCAACTGATAGCCGGTGTGATTATAGCTAAGAATCCTGAAAAATATGGTTTCGATGACATAGATTACAAGCTTCCCTTTACATATAATAAAGTTCAGATTCCTGATACTACCAATCTAAAGGTCATTGCCAGGGCATGTAAAACGGATTACGATACTATAAAGACGTTAAATCCTGAACTTAAAAAAGGATATACACCCCCAAATTATCCTGATTATGAAGTTAAAGTTCCCATCGGAAGAAAAGAAATATTTGCAAAAAACTTTGCCAAGACAGAACCTAGCGAGAGATCTGCCTTCATAAGACATATTATCAAACGGGGAGAGACCCTGTCAAGGATTGCCAGCCTGTACGATACCGGTACAAAGCCGATTATGCAGTTAAATAATATAAAAAACCCAAGGGGTATAAAAGCCGGAAGGGCTCTAATTATCCCTGTTGGAAGTTCTAAAATTGCGAAGAGAGACACAGATAAAAAAAGAGGGTTCATCCTTAGTAAGGTTGCAAAAAAAGAATACTTGAATCATGAAAGAAAGGAGATAATATATACTGTAAGAAAAGGGGATACCCTATGGAATATTGCCCAGAGGTACGATCTGAAAACTTCAGAGATTCGAGATTGGAATAAAATGGGGATTAAAGATACTATACACACAGGAACTACTTTAAGATTAATGGTAAAATCGGATCTAAATACCTAAAAATCGGAAATCAAAAGTCGGGATGCGCAAATAGAATAAAACCCATTCACGACTTCCCATTTCCGGTTTTTGATCCGCCTATATTTGTGTTATATGACATTATCATAAGCGGGTTCGCCTAAAAGGAAATTTTTCGTTTTCCAGGACAAGCTATACGGATTTCATCAAGGAACAGGAGGATATTATGAAACACAGATATGGAATAAAGACTTTGATAGGGATAATTATAGCTTCGTTTGTAGTAGGTATAATTGTAGCTTCAGAACTGAAGTTGACACCCTCCTTAAAGGCTATTTCTACTTTTGGACAGGAAAAAGACAAGAATAGTGAAAACAAATCATCAACAGTGCCTGCTCAACTGCCGTCTTTTGTTGAACTGGCAAAAGAGTTAGAACCAGCAGTTGTCAACATCAGTACTACAAAGGTTATCCATAAGGGAAGGCAGGGATTTACACCTTTTCAGGGCCCTTTTGGTGAAAGAAGCCCTTTTAGAGACTTTTTTGATAAATTTTTTGAGGACATGGTTCCCAAGGATTACAAACAAACCAGTCTGGGGTCAGGATTTATTATTGACAAGGATGGTTATATTTTGACCAATTACCATGTGATTCAAGGTGCCGATGAAATAAAGGTCAAACTCTCAAATGAGAAGGAGTTTAAAGCAGAAATAATAGGAAAAGATCCCAAAACCGATATTGCATTAATAAAGATAAAATCATGGAAAGATCTGCCTGTAGTTAAGCTGGGCAACTCGGATGAATTACAGGTGGGGGAATGGGTGATGGCCATTGGAAATCCCTTCGGGCTTGATCATACAGTTACAGCAGGGATTGTGAGTGCTAAAGGAAGGATTATCGGAGCCGGCCCCTATGATAATTTTATACAGACTGATGCTTCTATAAATCCGGGAAATAGCGGAGGTCCCCTGATTAACCTGAAAGGAGAGGTGATTGGTATCAATACCGCTATTATTTCCAGTGGGCAGGGGATAGGGTTTGCAATCCCGATTAATATGGCGAAAGGGCTTATCCCCCAACTCAAAGAAAGGGGAAAGGTAATCCGAGGATGGTTGGGTGTTGTGATACAGAAGGTCACTGCTGAGATAGCAAAGTCATTCGGGTTGAAAGAGGCTGAAGGCGCGCTGGTTGCTGATGTTGAGGAAGGTGGTCCTGCGGATAAAGCAGGGATTAAGCGGGGAGACATAATAATAGAACTGGACGGGAAAAAGATCGACGAGATGAATATGTTGCCAAGGCTTGTCGCAACTCTCAATGTGGGAAAGGAAGCAAAAGTAAAGATTATAAGAGATGGAAAGGAAAATACCTTAAAGGTTATAATCGGAGAATTTCCAGAAAAGGAAATAGTTGCTTCAAGAGAACAAGCAGGAGAAAAACTGGGGATGGTAGTGCAAAATCTGACCCCAGATATTGCAAAACAGTTTGGATACGTGGGTGAAAGGGGGGGGTTGGTAACCGACGTTATTGCAGACAGCCCAGCAGATGAGGCTGGAATAAAACAAGGGGACCTGATAAAAGAGATAAACCGTAACCCCGTTAAAGATTTAGGAAATTATATGGCTATCCTGAGCAAGGTAAAGGGAGATAGCCTTCTTCTGCTTATCAGGAGAGCCGATAGTACACTATATGTAGTGCTTAAGATACCGGGAAAGGAATGATTTAGCTATTCCCTTAACCCTTCAAATGCCTGATTCCACATTTCATTCAAAACTCAAAAAGCAATTCAATATCCTTCTTAAAAAATCCTGCAATATAGATTTGCTGAAGATGGACTCCTTGCCCGGGGATGCATCAAAGCGGAAGTATTTCCGCCTGTATCATGATGAGGGAACTTTGATTGGTGTCTATGGGCAAGATGACAGAGAAAATCGTTCTTTTATATATTTTTGCAAACACTTATACTCCCTGAGACTCCCCGTTCCCATGTTGTACACAAGCAGTATTGATAAAGGGATCTACATAATTGAAGATATGGGAGATGAAACCCTTGCTGAAAGGATTTCATCTCCTTCTATATCCAGAGAAGAGGTACTCTCCCTTTACATACAAAGTGCAAAAGACCTGGTTGACTTTCAGATTTTGGGCCATGTGGGTATTGATTATGAACATAATTGTCACCAGAGCCCGGTGTTTGATCGAAAGAATATCGAAGATGACCTTCGATATTTTATGAATAATTTTTTTGTCCTGGCAGATGATTATTTAAAGATACCCGGAATAGAAAATGAACTAAACAGATTAACAGACATTTTAGCAGGGCATCAGCCCATGTTTTTCCTCTATCGGGATTTTCAATGCAGGAATATAATGGTTCGCCCTGATAGGAGCCTCGGATACGTTGACTTTCAGGCAGGTCGTCAGGGGCCGCTCCAATATGATGTTGCAACCCTACTATATGCTTCTAAAGCAAATATCTCCGATGAAGAAAGAAAAATCATTTTATCCAGTTATTTAAATAAATTGGAAATAGTAATAGCTTCTCGAAAAGGTCCAAAAGGAATTGGGAAAGTTTTGGATTCAGCAAGGCTGGTAACCCGTAACGACTTTATGTCCAGCTATTATTTTTTTGTCCTTTTCAGGATTTTACGGGCATTAGGGGTTTATCTGTTTTTGGCGGTTCAAGAGGGGCACTGGAGGTTCTTAGAAGGGGTCCCTGAGGCATCAAAGAACCTTATGAGTATTTTTTATGGACAAAGCTTTTTAGGTAAGGCTTTTCCCCAACTTCAAAAATTTGCACAACGATTAAGTACAGAAGATGCCTTTCTGTCTCCAACGAAGTTGATAAGTTTAATTAGTTCACGCTGCATCCCCCTTCCGCTACCTGAAGCAGGTATTTGAGTTTGATTCAATGGATAATAAATTGATTGTATCGATTTATAGCTTTGGTTTTAACTATTCCCATACCCTTGAGGATCCACATGGACACGGCGGGTATATGTTTGATTGCCGAGGGTTACCTAACCCGGGTAGGCAAAAAGAATTTCAGGAGTATAGTGGGCTGGATAAACCTGTTGTTGATTATCTTGAGGTTTGTCCAGAGGTTCATCGGTTTTACCACCTGACTCTGGAGCTTGTAAAAAGTCATTGTGAGGCTTTTTCAGCCCGAGGATTTGAACATCTTACGGCATCTTATGGCTGTACTGGCGGACAGCATCGATCGGTCTATATGGCTGAAAGAATCAAAAGGGACTTAACTCTGGCAGGATTTGAGACCGACTGCATACATAAGGAGAGGTTCCGATGGGATATTGCCTTTGCACAGCCTTGTAGAAAGGCATTTATCTTAGCCGCTGGTCTGGGGGCAAGGTTATTGCCTTTAACAAAGGAAGTGCCCAAGGCACTGATTAAACTGGGGGAAGAGGCAGTTATTGACGTGGTATCGAAGAGGCTGATTGAAGCAGGGGTAAAGGAGATAGCCGTTAATACACATTATCTGAGTGAGCAAGTGGAGACGCATTTGAAGAATACGCACTTAAACTGTAACTTTACAACGGTACACGAACCTGAACTGCTGGATACCGGGGGAGGCTTAAAGAATACTGAAGGTTTTTGGGGAAGTGAGCCTTTCTTCATTCATAATGTAGACATCATAAGTGAAACAGATTTAAGGACAGTTTATCGTTACCATTTGGCATCAAAGAATATGGTTACCTTAGTGCTCCAGGAGCGACCCTCAACAAACTATTTTGTTGTCGATTCTATAAATATTATTTGTGGGCTTTACTATTCCCAAAAGGGTCTTATTGATGTCAGAAGGCAGCCCAAAGGGCCGGTTAGATACCTGGCTTTTAGTGGGATTCATGTCGTTTCCCCTAAAATATTTAAGGAGATAAAAGAAGTAGGAAAGTTCTCTATTATCAGCCTTTATCTGAGATTGATAGAAGAAGGTTTTTTGATCTCTGCATATATAGACAACGACAAATTTTTCGCCGATATTGGAAACCCTGAAGGTCTTAAAAGGGCTGTTGAGTGGTTATCTAAAACGAAATCCTGTATCTCTGCCTCTAAATCCTCACTGTGAAACTCTCTTCCTCGTTAACCCTATAGACGATTCTCAAATTACCCATCGCATATCTGTGTTCCCCTTCATGTGTCCCCCGTAGTCTTTTGATATGCGGCCATTCAAATGGATTATTGCTTTATTACTTCAACGGCTTTATTTATCCTTTTTGCTGTTTTATTATCAAGGCATTCATAATACTTGACTGCCTTTTTGTGAGGAAAAACTTTGTACATTGCGTTTCACTTTTTCCCATGGAACAAAATCGTCAAGTTTGCCTTTCTTTATAGGCTTCTCTGCTTCTTCCATCTGTGCCATAAGTTCAGGACTGGATAATATTTCAAGGGTCGCTTCCATTTCTTCTTTCTCTTTGAGGTAGTCTATAATGCGGCAGTTGAGCAGTGCCCCGGAGGGGCAATCTGTCTCGAACTCCTGGTTCTCCCCGCAGCGGAGCGGAGGGGAGGTTCAGGAGTTCGCTGCTCAACTGCCGCATTCTCCCCGAGCGGAGCGAGGGGAGAACATCAGAATTAAGCCGCCGGGCCACGGATTTGCTTTTTTGCACGGAGGATATTCCCGGTCGGCTTGAATGACTGGTTAGGCGGTCATGTCCATTGTCAAGGGCTGACCCCATTTCCCCCTGACCATGGCACTTGGCACCTCTGTTTAATGTTGAGGTTCAATCTGCAAGATTGAACCAGCGAGGGGTTATCAGCGAGGGGTTATCTATCAATTAAAATACCCCACCTCACTATTCCAGTACCAAGACCATCCTTGCTGGAAAATAACCTATTTGACAGAACGTACTGGGAGTGCGCGACAGCAGGTCGCATCGCCGGACCGGTCCATCGCGCCATCAGCACGACCACTTCTGGTAGAAAATAAGACAGCACTAGAACCGAACACCTGCTTATCCGTCCAGATGTTTGTGCCGAAAAATCTTGAGCCAGTAAGGTTTATTGCGTTTTTGAAGGCTCCAGCCGCATACAAGTTTTCCAACTCAGCACCATTCGGCATACGCCAGCCCGTATAACCGCCCCCCCCGATAATTAAAGCAATAGCTTTGAGCCTCTGTCCATTTAAGCCTGGACCCATTATCAGTCGCCGCCCACATCAGGCTTGTCCGCGTATCAAGAACTGTTCCATCTTCATATACAATAAATTGGCCAAGTGTATTGATAACGTTTAATCCATTATCCTTCGGTGCCCACTTCCGACCCGTCTGCTTGTCCATGACGGTTCCATCACCATACACAATAAATTGGCCGTCGGTCTTGATTACCTTAATTTTGGAGTATGTTCTGGACGCCTGTTCACTTGTCTTCTCCGCAGTTGTTTGCTCCTCTTTTAATCTCGCGAGCTGATCGATCTCGGTTAATATTTTTGGCGTCTCAAGACCAAAATCTCGCGTTTCCTTCGTCCCCGGATGGGTCACCCGCGCTGCCGTCAGCTTCGTGCTTGGTTTCGCCGCCTCTTCAATCTGAAAGAGGCCGTCGGCCTTCAGGTATGTCCTCGTCCTGTAGAAGTCTTTGGCGATATTACGATCCGTATAATTCCACCAGGTGGACCAAGATTTCCCGCTGTGCTGCAAACGGACGGGAAACCGGTAGTTATCCGCATCCGGCTCGCCCAGGTCGACCGTCATCGTGCCCCCCGTCGGGAAGGGTAAATTTGCGATCTTGCAAGTCTTGGAGGCGTTTGATAAACGGTGCCAACACCCGGATTTGTTGCCCCAAGTACGCCACTTTTGCCTCGGCGAGTTTCAGGTTCTCCTCCTTTTTGAGCAATTCCGATGCCACATTGTTTTCTTTTTCTGCATCATTCACCTGACGCTCATAAGTCGAGATGCGCGCATTATACTCTGCCGTGGTCTCGAAGGCATCTTTCGGGGCCGGTGCAGACGGCAGCTTTGCTGTCGTCAGGGCGCGCTGCTGGGCGTAGGCGGCCTCCAGGTTTCTGGTATTCTCCCCGTACTGGTAATCGAGACGGCCCTTCAGGTTGGCTATTTCCCGTTTCAGGTCATTCACTTCCGTCATGGCCTGTTTTAGAGAAAGGCTGTCATCTATAACGACCCATTGATCCTGCGACAACTGCGCCTTCCTCACCAAATCGTTCCACCGCTGCTCATTTTCCAATTGGGCGCGCTTGATGCGGTCCTGTTCAGCAGTCAAGGCCGCCGCTTCGTCCCTTTTAGCTTTCTCCTGCTCCGCCAGGGTTCGGTTGATCCGGTCCTGCATCTCCCGCTCCTTCGCGAGGCGATCCGCCTCGGCCCGGCTCAATTCTCCTTTTGCTTTCAGAGACTGCTCCTCCCGGAAGAGGCGCTGGCGATCCCGATCCCGTTCCAGGGCCAAAGCCTGAGTATTGAGTTCTTCCAGACGTTTGACCTCGGTGCTTTTCAGATTGGCCAGTTTGTCTTCCAAGTCCCTCATCTTTTTTAAGGCGTCATCTCTTTCTTTCAAGGCGCCTTTATCTCTCATAAAGACCTCGATCTGCTGATTCAGAACGGCGGTGTCCACGGTGATCTTCGCCTTGACAGTCACGTGGACGATCCCTTCTTTGATGACAATTGACGGCACACCGAGAACCTGGGACTGTAGTACCCCGGAGGCAAGCGCTGTAACCTCGTCTTTGGCCAGTACGAAATTTTGCACGACTGTGAGGGAAGAGATGAAAGTTCCCGCCTCTTCCACAGCAAGACGCTTGGCCTTCTGCAGGGCAAAGGCCTCGACCTGCTCCTGGCTCTGATCCCGACCGACGACCTCCTCCACTTCCTTTTCGAAGACCTTAATCTCTGCTCTTAATGGCGAAGCAATAATAAGCAATAATAAAGTAACAAGAAATACGTGGATATATTGTCGCGATCTCATAATGCTATCTCCATGCAAACAAGTCCTTAAAGGTAATGTTTTCTAAGAAGCTGCCTTATGTAATCATCATACTACTAACAGCTGAGGTCAGCGGTGGCTGTAAGCCATCCGCTGGAGTGATTTGTTATACGCCGAGTTCTTTTGCAACTTGCTCAGGTGTAAGCACTTTTGTAAAGAAACGCTCATTTATTCTTTTAGATGGACCGGTCCCCACAAGTTGCTTGTCGGAGGTTACAAAACCATCTAGCTCAGAACACAGTGCGTCGATGTAACCGCCGCGATCTCTTATGTCAGTTCCGGACTTCGCAAGTGCCTTAAGCTCCAACTGAATCTTGTCGTTTCTCTTCCCATCGTCCCAAGTGCCAGTTTGTTGGGCCCAAGTACCGACCTGCTCATCCCATGTACCGATAGGCCAGTGAGGCAACTCGGGTAGCGTTTTGGCAAGTTCCCATGCCGCGTCCTTCTTCTCCTCCAGTTGATGTAGCGTTTGTAGGCTTACCTTTAAGGACAATTTGCCGCTATTAAATGCCGATAAAATACGCTGGATCACTTCATAGGATTGCGACCTCGGATTGACCGCATCGATGAAACAATTAGTGTCTAGGGCGTACGTTTTCATTAGAAGGCCTTAGATGATAATCAGTCGCGGAGGGTTACATTACTTACCTAGGAATTACTATGACATTCGGAATGTGTATATCATTAAAAACACTTACCACCTTTCCTTCTTTAAATGCTACATAAAGATATTGCGTAGAAAAACCATAACGGGCAGAAAAGTATTGTTTGGCTAATGAGGGTTTATATACCCATACCTCTGCTTGACTGCCATCATCGAAGGACGAATAATTTATAAAATGGGCAGGTCCTAAAGTTGCCTCCACCATGTTATGGGTCATCCCAGGAACTATCCTTTTCTGCCTCATGGCATCTTTATACCGTTGATCAACTGAAGGGTTATCCAATATCGACTGTTGAAGTGTTGGAGTTCTATGTGCACAACTCCAAAAGCTAATCATACATATCGTGAGAAGCAAAATGCGCACGGTTTTCATATAACGTACAAGTTGAGCGGCGGCGT
>Ga0210009_1003360_pt1 | contig 10408 bp, 8 predicted proteins | sample CryGeyCG2114_065_FD_185457 | JGI IMG/M metagenome (GOLD analysis project Ga0210009, IMG submission 185457) | Groundwater microbial communities from aquifer - Crystal Geyser CG12_big_fil_rev_8/21/14_0.65 (SPAdes) (version 2) | ecosystem: Environmental > Aquatic > Deep subsurface > Groundwater ... | reverse complement strand
AGCAATTTTAAAATGAAAGTTACCTATAGCTGGTTAAAAAATTTTGTGGATTTAAAAATTTCGCCGCAAGCGTTGGCTGAGAAGCTGACCATGGCAGGCTTAGAGGTGGTTTCTTTTGAGCAATCTGGCGAAGATTCGGTTTTTGAGATTGAAATCACTTCCAACCGCCCGGATTGGTTAAGCGTCTTAGGAGTTGCCCGCGAGGTAAGCGCAATTTGCGGCCTAAAGCTTAAAAAACCTAAGTTTAAAGAGACAAAAATCAAAGCAAAAGATCTCTTGCCATTAAAAATCTTGATTAGCGATAAAAGGGATTGCCCGTTTTATAGCGGAAGAGTAATTTATGATGTTAAGGTAGGGCCTTCTCCTGATTGGCTAAAAAAGAGGCTGGAATCTCTTGGTTGCCGCTCAGTCAATAACATTGTTGATATTACCAACTTTGTTTTATTTGAGACCGGCCAGCCTTTACATGCCTTTGATTTGGATACACTGAGCCAGAAAGTGATTAATGTTCGCCGGGCCGGTAAAGATGACAAAATTGTGATGATCGACGGCCAGCAGAAGGTATTGAACTCCGAAGTTTTAGTGATTGCCGATGCTGATAAGCCGGTGGCGATTGCCGGAATTATGGGTGGTCAGGCCACCGAGGTAACTTTTAAAACGCGCAACCTTTTACTTGAGTCAGCGGTGTTTAGCTCCATCCTGGTGCGCAGGGCAAAACAAAAGTTAGGTTTGCAGTCTGAGTCTGCTTATAGATTTGAAAGAGGGGTAGATTTTGAAACTGCTAAAACTGCCAGCATTGCTGCTCAAGAGTTAATTTTAAAGTTAGCCGGAGGCAGGCCCCGTACTTACAAGAGCATCGGAACAGCAAAACCTGTTAACCCTTTAATTAATCTCGAGTTAACTTATGTAAATAAAATATTAGGTGTAGCTATTCCTTCAGTTAAAATCAAGCAGATCTTAAGTCGATTGGGGCTGGAGGTAAAAACCAAGACTAAAAATATTCTCTCGGTAAAGATCCCCGGTTTTCGCCAGGACCTTAGGTTGCCGATAGATCTGGTTGAAGAGATTGCCCGGATTTACGGTTATGCCAAAATTCCTAAAACTATTCCCGCAATTAGGCCGGCTGCCAATATTACCGATAAAGAGGATATCGCCGCAGGGATAAAGAACATTTTAAGCGGGCTGGGTTTATATGAAGTAATTACTTACAGCCTGGTTGACCGTCATCTGCTGATAAAATTAGGCATTAATACTGATAAAAATTTGATCGAAATTTTAAATCCTAAAAGTTGCGAACAGGAAGTTTTGCGCTCGACTCTTTTGCCCAGCCTGATCCGCTGCATTGCGTATAATCTTGACCAACAGCAGGAAAATATAAAAATTTTTGAAACAGCAAATGTTTTTTCCGCAGAAGCCGGCTCTACTCGTGAGGAGCCTTATTTGGGCATCGCCTTGTGCGGAGTTAATTCATTTCTGATTGAAAAAGGAATGGTCAAAGACGAAGTAAATCTTTTACATTTAAAAGGTGTCTTGGAAATTATCTTGAACAGGTTAGGAGTTAAAGGCTTTGATTTTGTACGTCAGGATGAGTATAGAATAAATATTGTTATCGGCCGGGAGGAATCCGGTTTTATGTTGGATTTAAGCCGGCAAGCTTTGGACGCCTTTGATATTAAAAACAGAAGGGTAGTTTTGGCAGAGCTTAATTTAAAAAAATTATTCAGCCATATAAATTTAGGCAAGAAGTTTGTAAGCATTCCTAAGTTCCCGGCAATTGCCAGAGATATCAGTTTTGTGATTAACAATGAAATTTCGGTAAAGGAACTGCTTCTGGCGATCAAAGAAAGAGGCGCTCCTTTGCTGCGCCACGTAAAAGTCGCAGATTATTATCAGGGTAAGCAAATACCACAAGGCTCTAAAGGCTTAACCCTGTCCTGTATTTACCGTCTGGATGAACGCACGCTTACCGAAGAAGAAATTAACTCGCTGCATAATGAAGTTTGTTCTTTGTTAGAAGAGCGTTTCGGAGTAAAGCTCCGCTAAGATTAAAGGGGACGTCCTATAAAGGGACACCCTTTTTGCTAAGGGTGTCCCTTTTCGGCACGTCCCCTTGTTGAAGAGGGGGTTGATTCTGGGATAAAGATATGTTATGCTTAATTATCCCTGCGGTGCAGGTTGGAAAACTGATAGTTGTTGAACCAACACAATTTTCTCGGGAACCCACAATTTCTTAGGCACTTGTGTTTAAGAATAGGGATCCCACCTGAAACCAAATCGGTTCAGAATATCTTTCCAACGGCACATTTGCGGGGATTTTTTTATAATGAGCTTGTTTTTGCAAGAATAATTTATGATGCTGGTATTACAAATATTGGTAGTTTTAGGTATGGGGATGGTGATCTATGCTCTTTGGGGGATATTCTTTCCGCCAAACCCTTCTTCCGCTAAACAGAAAATAAATATAAATCCGTTATCCCCTTCCACAGACCCCGGCAAGGAGCAGAAAATCCAGAGATTACAAAATGATTTAGTGCAGCTTAAGGACGAGCTAAGCAAAGTAAATGCAGAATATGTAGAGACTAAGTCCGCATTTACGGTTTCCAAAGAAAATGAAGCCAAGCTAACCGATGAGCTCAAACGCAGGAGTGAGTGGGTGACCAAGGCCGAAGCGGAGTTGTTTAAGATAAAATCGGAGGATTCGGACTTAAGCGGAAAATTTGCGGCTAAAGAAAAAGAGTTACAAGAGGAGTTTACTAAAAATGTAGATTTATCACGGGTAATCCGTGATTTAAAAACAGCCCTTGATGATAAAGAGATGGCTTGCCGACTCAAAGAAGATCAGATCCAAGCGCAGAAGCATCAAATTGAAGAGCAGCTTAAAAGTATTAAAGAACACCAGGTTACGATTACTGAGTTTAACCGTAAAGAAAAAATTAATGAATGGGTGCCAAAGGCGGAGTTCAATAAATTAAATCAAGAGTATTCAGAATTAGAAAAGGAATTGGAGTCCGGTCAGGAAAGATTAAAAAGTTTTGCCGAAGAGATCGCACATCTGCGTAAAGAAGTTAAGATTGCGGAGCCGATTAAGCAGCTAGAAGAAGTCAAACAAGTTGAAGAGCCTAAACCGGCGCAGGGGGTTCAACAAGTTGAAGAGTCCCAACCCAGAGAAGAGACCCAGCCTATAGAAAAGATTAAGCAAGAAGAAATAAAGCCTGTAGAAGAAAATAGCGAAAGACCAGAAGAAAAGAATGAACCGAAAGAAGAGGAGAAATAACGGCGATGAGAAATAAAATATTAATATTAACCTTATATTTAACATTTTGTTACGGAGGGATTTTGGCTATGGCAGAAACAATAGTAGTTTTCGAAACTAATCAGGGAAACATCGAGCTTAAACTTATGCCTGACATTGCGCCTAAAACATGTGAGAATTTTACTAAATTAGTTGAAAAAGGATATTACAACGGATTAATTTTTCATCGAGTGATCAAGGGATTTATGATTCAAGGCGGAGACCCTACGGGAACTGGCGCAGGAGGAGAATCAATCTGGGGAAAACCATTTGAGGATGAAGTAATTCCGGTAGTAAAATTCGACAATTCGGGAATGCTGGCCATGGCTAATGCCGGTCCAAACACTAATGGGAGCCAGTTTTTTATTACTTGTGCCCCAACTCCCTGGTTAAATATGCGCCACACTATCTTCGGCGAAGTAGTTTCTGGTTTAGATGTAGTACAGAAGATTGAAAATACTCCGGTAGGTGCTCAAGACCATCCGATTGCCCCGCAAAAGATTAATCGCGCATATCTCAAAAATAAACCTTAGGGTGTTATATCCGTATATAAAAAGAGCCCTAATTTTTAGGGCTCTTTTTAGAGGAGATAATCCTCGATGGCTTGCGCTATCTTTATCCTCCGTTTCAGTTAACAAAAAAGGTAATCAAAGCATGCCACATGTCGAGTAAATTTCAAGGGCATTTTAGTGGTTTGGCGAAAGCGTTTCCTTAAAACATGAAAAAAATAAATTATCAGCAGGAATTAAATCCTGCGCAACTTAAAGCAGTTGAGTCTATAAACGGGCCGCATCTGGTTATTGCCGGAGCCGGTAGCGGAAAAACACGCGTTTTGGTGCATCGGGTAGCTTATCTGGTTGAGCAGGGAGTAAGGCCGGAACATATTTTATTGCTCACCTTTACGCGCCGGGCAGCTGAAGAAATGCTGCGGCGTGCAAGCATTCTTTTAGATGAGCGCTGCAAAAATGTTTCCGGAGGTACCTTTCATTCTTTTGCCAATATGATTTTAAGAAAATACGCCAAGCTTCTGGATTTAAATAATAATTTTACGATTTTGGATCAGGCAGATGCTGAGGATGCCCTTAATCTGGTGCGCACGCAGCTGGGTTTTCATAAATTCGAGAAACGTTTTCCGCGTAAACACGCGATTTTAGAAGTAATCTCTAAAAGCATAAATAAATCCGAAGATCTTGCCGAAGTGCTTGATGATGAATACCCGCAATTTATAGAGTTTACCGAAGAGATTAAAAAAATCCGCAATGAGTATAATAAATATAAGCGTAAAAAATCGCTTCTGGATTATGATGACCTGCTGGTTTACTTGAAAAATCTTTTAACTACGCATGAAGAGGTGCGCACTAGCCTGGCGGCAAAATACAAATACATTATGGTTGATGAGTATCAGGATACCAATAAACTTCAGGCGCATATTGCCTGTCTTTTGGCAGCTGACCATACAAATATTATGGTAGTTGGTGATGATGCGCAGAGCATTTATTCTTTCCGCGGGGCAAATTTCAGGAATATTATCGATTTTCCAAAAATATTTCAAGGTGCAAAAATTATTACGCTTGAGGAAAATTACCGTTCGACACAACCGATTTTGAATTTAACTAATGCGGTGATTGCCCAAGCTAAGGAAAAATTTGAAAAGCATCTTTATACCAAGAAAAAAGAAGGCAACACCCCGGTTTTTATCGATTGCCCCGACGAGAATGCGCAATCGGTTTTTGTGGCAGAGAAAATTTTGGAGTTAAGAGAGGAAGGGGTGCCTTTAAAAGATGTGGCCGTACTTTTTCGTTCCGGTTGGCATTCTAATGACTTAGAAATTGAATTGACGGCAAGAAATATCCCTTTTGTAAAATACGGGGGACAAAAATTCGTTGAGGCCTCCCATATCAAAGACCTGATGAGCTATTTACGGATCAGCTACAACACCGCAGACCAGGTTAGCTGGTTACGCGCGCTTTTATTGATTCCTAAGATCGGGCCAATAACTGCAGAAAAAATTATTCAGGCGATTGTGGATAAGGCTGGGCTTAAAGAGTTGCTGCAAAAAAACCGCCAACTTGAAGAGTTGCTGGAGATATTAAAAAATCTCGATTGTCAGGCTGATACACCGGCTAAAATTATCGAAAAGATCCTTCCTTATTACCAGCCTTTACTAAAAATTAAATATGATGATTTTAATAAACGTTTAAATGACCTGGATTCATTATTAAGAATCGCGGAGCGCTATAAAACAGTCGAACAATTTTTGGTAGATATGGCACTTGAGCCGCCGGAGAGGGCTTTGATTGAAGCAGGCAAGAAGGATAAAGCTGATGCGTCGCTTACGCTTTCGACGATACATTCGGCAAAAGGTCTGGAATGGCATACGGTATTTCTAATTTATGTTGCTGAAGGCCACCTGCCTTCGTACCTGTCGTTAGAAACAGAAGATGAAATTGAAGAAGAGCGTAGGTTGTTTTATGTTGCTTCAACGCGCGCTAGAGTAAATTTATTTTTATTAAAGCCGCATATTGACCGTTCTTCGAGAAGCTTCATGGATGGGGGCGGCTCGGTTTTTACGCAAGTTTCCCGGTTTCTTGAGCAGGGTAATCTGCTGGATAAATTTGTCGATGTGCAAAGTGCAGGTAGCCCCGATGAATTAGACGATATTGGATTAGAGGATATTATCGGTGAAAAGAGGAATAGAAACAAAGCTTTCTTTGAGAGTATCGAAGATTATTTTCGCGATGAATAGGGACAAAACTTTTTATTTTGTCTTGAGATAGGGAAAAAATTGTGTTAAAATTTTTTATATGATTATCAGTCAGCCGAAGCCTATAGATGAGTTATTATCCAGCCTTAAAGAATATAAAAAGATATTTTTAGTAGGTTGCGGAGAGTGTTCGACAACTTGTAAAAGCGGCGGAGAAAAAGAAGTGCTTAAAATGCAGAAGCTTCTGGAGAAGGCAGGTAAAATTATTACCGGCTACTGCATTCCAACTGCCCCTTGTGTAGCCGCTAAACTGAAAACCGCGATGGCCAAGAATTTAAATGTCCTGCGCCAATCAGAGGCAGTTTTGGTTTTAGCCTGCGGTTTAGGGGTCCAGTCAGTTAAGGATAATGACCGCCTGAGTCTGGCAGTTTTTCCTGCCTGCAATACAATTTTTGGCGCGGTGATGGATGCCAAAGGAAACTTTTTTGAGAAATGCTCGATGTGCGCAGAGTGCGTGCTGGCCCAAACCGCAGGGATCTGTCCGATTACGCTTTGTCCTAAAGGGCTGCTTAATGGACCTTGCGGCGGAATGAATAAAGGCAAATGTGAAGTAGATGATCAAAAGGATTGCGCCTGGGTGTTGATTTACAAAGAACTGGAGAAAAATAAAAAATTAAATACACTAAGAGAGATCTCTGGGCCTAGAGATTTTCAGAAATCAGATAAGCCGCATAAGTTAATTATGAAATAATATGTCCGGACAACTTCCTTATAGCGAAAAAGTAATGGATCATTTTACCAACCCTCGTAACGTCGGGGAAATTACCGATGCCAGCGGTATCGGCACCGTCGGAAATCCTGTCTGTGGGGATGTGATGAAGATGTATTTAAAGATTGAAAACGAAATAATTATCGACGTAAAATTTAAGACTTTTGGGTGCGGTGCTGCAGTGGCTACCAGTTCCATGGTCACGGAAATGGTCAAAGGAAAAAGCATCAGTGAAGCTTTGACGATTACCAATAAAGCCGTAGCCGAGGCACTGGGAGGCCTGCCTCCGGTGAAAATGCATTGCTCGGTTTTAGCGGAAGAAGCATTGCGTTCGGCACTAAAAGATTACTATAAGAAACAGGGCAAACCGGTGCCTTTCGAGGATAAGCAACATTCTCACGAAGGGGAAACCTGTTTATAGGTTTAGTCATGTTGACAAAGGCTCAAATACGTAGTAAAATTCTTAAGAGATTAAAAACACAGAAGGAGGAAGACCGAAACCGAAAAAGTAAGCTTATTCAAGATAAACTTTTAAGGAATAAGGTTTTTAAAAAGGCGAAGACAGTGATGTTTTATATCGCTTTTGGCGGGGAAGTAAATACTGAAGAGATGATTAGGGAAGCTATAAAGTTAGGCAAGCTTATATGCGTGCCGATTTTCAGAAAAGATAAAGAAATTATGCAGCCAGCCATGTTTGTTGATCATGCTAAGTTAAAAAAAGGGCCCTACGGAGTTTGGGAGCCGGTGTCGGAGACTCTGGTTGATCCGGAGGATCTGGATCTTATTGTTGTCCCCGGGTTAGCCTTTGATAAAAAAGGTAACCGTTTAGGACGCGGTAAGGGTTGCTATGATCGTTTCTTGGCTGCGTTTTCTGATAGTACGCCTTCTATAGGTTTGGCTTTTGATTTCCAGGTCTTACCCCTCATCCCCACCACCAGCAATGATGTAAGCATCAAAAAAATCGTCTTCTCCTAAAAAAGCTCCTAAAAAATTCTGACAACCAGGGTCAAAAAGGGGGATAGAAATGATTCTTAATATAGTCGTGCCTATATTTGTTGCATTAGTTGCCGCATATACGGGTTATTTCCTTAGAAAGCATATTGCCGGGAAAAAATTAAAAAGCGCAGAACTTGAAGCCGAACACATCTTAGAAGTAGCTAAAAAAGAGGTGCTGGATAAGCGCCGGGAAGCGGAATTAGAAGCCAAAGATCTTCTGCACCGCATGCGCCAGGATTTTGAGCGGGAGACCAAAGACCGCAAGCAGGAGACGATAAATCTTGAAAAAAGATTAACGCAAAAAGAAGAGAATATCGACCGCCGGCTTGATCTCTTGGAGAAAAAAGAAAAAGAAATCGATCTGCGCAATGACAGCCTTAAAAAACAGGAAGAATCTCTGAAGGTAAAAGATAATCAGCTACTTGCTTTGGTGGCAGAGGAAAAAGAGCGCTTACAGAAAATTTCTTCTTTGTCTGTTGAAGAAGCAAAACAAATTTTGCTGAGCCGCTTGAACGAAGAATTAAATAATGAAAAGGCAATTTTTATCAAACGTCAGGAAGAAGAGGTACGCGCGATTGCCGACAAGAAGGCTCGGGAGATTTTAAGTCTGGCGATTCAGCGTTGTGCAGCAGAGCATACCGTGGAATCAACCGTTAGCGTGGTAACTTTGCCTAATGATGAAATGAAAGGCAGGATTATCGGCCGGGAAGGCAGAAATATTCGCGCCTTAGAGATGGCCACGGGTGTAGATGTAATTATCGATGATACTCCCGGAGCCGTAACTTTATCCGGGTTTGATGCAGTTCGACGAGAGATTGCCCGTCTGAGTTTGGAAAAACTTATTTCCGACGGAAGAATCCATCCCGGGCGCATTGAAGAGCTAGTTGAAAAGACTAAAAAAGAAATGGATGAAAAAATCCGTGAAGAAGGAGAGCGGGCTGCTTTTGAGGCAGGGGTTAATGGCTTGCATCCGGAAATAATTAAACTTTTAGGCAGGCTTAAATACCGCACCAGTTACGGACAGAACGCCTTGCAGCATTCCAGGGAAGTTTCTTTTTTATTAGGGATTATGGCCAGCGAGCTGGGGCTTGATTTTAAGCTGGGACGCCGGATCGGGCTTTTACATGATATCGGCAAAGCCGTGGACCATCAGGTTGAAGGAACGCATGCTAAGCTGGGAGCGGATTTAGCTAAAAAATATAATGAAAGCGCTGAAGTTGTTTCAGCGATCGAATCCCATCATGAAGAAGCGCAGCCATCGAGCATGTACGGGGTTTTAGCTGTAGCTGCTGATGCGGTAAGTGCGGCACGGCCCGGGGCCAGAAGAGAGACTCTGGAAATTTATGTTAAGCGCCTGGATAAATTAGAATCAATTGCTAATTTGTTTAAAGGGGTAGAAAAGTCTTTTGCTATTCAGGCGGGACGTGAAATCCGTGTAATTGTACAGCCGGAAAAAATAAATGATGGTGATGCGATTACTTTATGTAGGGATATCCGTAAAAAGATTGAGGAAGGAATGGAGTATCCCGGGCAGATCAAGGTTACGGTGATTCGCGAGACCCGTACTATTGAGTACGCTAAATAAACTATGAAAATACTTTTTATCGGAGATATCGTCGGCGCACCGGGAAGGGAGGCGATCAAGAAATTAGTTGTCCCGCTAAAACAGGACTTACAAATCGATTTTGTAATTGCTAATGCGGAGAATGCCTCCGGAGGTTCAGGGATTACTACTAAAGTTGCTAGCGAGCTTTTTGCCGCCGGAGCCGATGTGCTTACCTCCGGAGATCATATCTGGAAAAAGCCGGAAATTTTTGAGTTGATTAATCAGGAGGAAAGAATTTTACGCCCGCTAAATTTTCCCAGCGGAGCACCCGGACGCGGCGCAGGAGTATTTAAGGCTAAAAACGGGACTAAGATCGGAGTGCTTAATGTGAATGGCCGGGTTTTTATGGAGGCCCTGGAGTGTCCTTTTAAAGCTGCGCTTAAAGCAGCCGAAGAGTTGGCAAAAGAGACAAAAATTATTATTGTAGATATTCATGCCGAAGCTACATCTGAGAAAGTTGCTTTAGGATGGTATCTGGACGGTAAGGTTTCGGCTATTCTTGGCACACATACGCATATTCAAACCGCAGATGAGAAAATTTTGCCTAAAGGCACTGCCTATATAACTGATGTTGGTATGACCGGGCCGTATGATTCGGTAATCGGCAGGAGAGTAGAAGATGTGCTCACCCGTTTTTTAAGTTCTATACCTGTAAAATTTGAGGTTGCCCAGGAAAATATCCAGTTGCACGGGGCGCTGGTTGAAATAGATGAAAAAACCGGTAAAGCAATTTCGATTTTAAGAATACAAAAAAAGATTTAATGGATAAAATCAAGCGGATTAAATTATTTTTAATTTTTTCGTTGTTTTTTCTAAGCAGCGCCTGCTTTGCGCAAGTGCCTGATGAACTGGAGTTTAATCTGGATTTTAGTTCGCCTACCGTCAGCCTTCCTAAAATATATAAATCAAATATTGATTTAAGCGGCAGAGGAGCCCATCGCGATATAACCTTACCGCAAACAATCGCTGCCCAAGATGCAATAAGTGCCTGGCAGGCGGATTTGGGGTTTGGTAATTTTTACCGTTTGCAATATAATCTCT
>Ga0210009_1003358_pt1 | contig 10418 bp, 5 predicted proteins | sample CryGeyCG2114_065_FD_185457 | JGI IMG/M metagenome (GOLD analysis project Ga0210009, IMG submission 185457) | Groundwater microbial communities from aquifer - Crystal Geyser CG12_big_fil_rev_8/21/14_0.65 (SPAdes) (version 2) | ecosystem: Environmental > Aquatic > Deep subsurface > Groundwater ... | reverse complement strand
AAAATTTTTGACCGCATCTTCCCTGGCGCAGTAATAGATAGTGACAGAATTTTTATTTTCGGTGGAAATTCATCCGCAATTACAGGCGCGCAAAAAACTCCTTACATAGTTGAGTATTCGATAGCAGAAAGAAAAATCCGTTATCAAAATGATTCTCTTTATTCTGAAGGTGATCTGCCAGAACAGCAAATGATAGTGAGGAAAGGAAACTATATCTATATTTTCGGCGGAGTTATAAACGGCGTTTCAAATAAGATATTCAAATTTGATATTGCAACACGTTCATTTGAAAGATTGCCCGTTAATTTAATGGAACCACGCGCCGGAGGAAGGGCTGTATTGAATTATAGCACAGGAGAAATTTACATCATCGGCGGATATAATGAGAACAATCCGGCAATGTCTTCGATAGAAATTTTTTATGATTCGGACGGAAGCGGATTTAATATTTACCCGGGACCTGCTTTGATTACCGGTAGATGTTTTCCGATAGCAGAATACGTTAACGAATTTATGTTCGTGATGGGTGGCTACAATGACTCCAACGATCCCGAACCAACGATTGAGGCTCTATACTCGGTTCCAACAATTGTAGTGGGGTTAAATCCGCCAAATAAATTTACGCTGCTGCAAAATTATCCTAACCCGTTTAATCCGGAAACAAAAATCGCTTTTTCAATTGCCCACAATGAGTCTGTATCGCTCGAAATTTTCAACAGCCTCGGAGAAAAAGTAAAAATTTTGTTCAGCGGAAATATCGAAAGCGGCACACATGAAATAAAATGGAACGGGAAAAATGAGGTTGGTGAAGAAATGCCTTCCGGCGTCTATTTGCTTAGATTAACTTCGGATACTTTTGCCGACTCTAAAAAAATGATGCTGTTGAGATAGTATGAAATTCTCAGGATTGATTATTCTTTTCATATTCTTGCTTTGCGTAAATTTAAAAGCGCAGACTCTAATTGAACAATTAGAAGAAAATTATAAAACTTTCCGTTACAATGATGTAATTTCTCTATCGGAAAAAATAATTTACGATTCGGCGTCATACAACAGCAACGTATTAATTGAGGTTTTCACTATGCGTGCAGTTGCTTACTATTCGATTTCGGAGATAGACCCGGCGCGAAAAAGTTTTATTGAAATTTTACGGATAGATAGAAATCATCAACTAGATCCGGTGAAGATTTCACCCAAGATTCTATCTTTGTTTAATGATTTACGAAATGATTTTGAGCGAATTGAATCTAATAACACAAATAATGAATTGAAAGAACCGGAGGAAAATCAAATTATAATTTCAAAACCGGTGCTTGATAATTCTTTGATGAAAAATTCACTCATCCGCTCTATTGCGCTGCCGGGATGGGGTCATCTTTACCTTGAAGGAAATATTAAAGGATGGCTTTTAACTACGGCATCAACCGCTGCGATAAGCGGAATGATATATTATATTTTCAATGTAAAAGAAAAAGAGAATAGTTATTTATCTCAAACAGAACCGGATATCATTCAACAAAAGTATAACGAATATAACAGCGCATATAAAATTAGAAATTTACTCGTCGCCGGTTATGCAGTCTTGTGGCTCTATTCTCAAATCGATTTGCTCTTCTTTTCGGATGAACTCTTTGAACAGAAATTTAATCTTTCTGCAACTTTTACTCCCGGCATATATGAAGGAGTAAATCTCAATTTCAAATTTTCCTTCTGAGAATTATGTAACACCTCTAATTTTATTATTGTCTATTATGCTGCGAAATTTATTCGTGTCAACCGCCACAAATTTTCGCAGCAGTTATCACTCTCCTATTAAAATGACTGAGATTCTCACTCTCTTTTGCACCATTCAAACCTAAAAGTTCGAGAATAGAATTTCCTCGTTGGCATTTTACTTGAACAATTAAATTCGTGTTAAAGTTTTACAATTAAAAAGATGAACAGGATTTTACTTTTAATTATTATAACAGCATCTGCAACTACTGCGAAGTGGGAGATAAAATCAAAGGGCGTTGATGCAGACCATATTTATTTCAGCAGCAACATGGGACAGAACTGGGTTACAGAAACAATTCCCGTAGGTCAGTTAAAAGGGAAAGGTTTGATCTTCACAAGTCAACAAAATTTATGGCTCTTGTGTGATGGGGTTGTACTACGGAATTCTAATGTAAATACCGTTCTTTCAATAGGGAATACTGCTGAAATTCCTTCTGCATTTAGTCTCAAACAAAACTTTCCAAACCCATTTAATCCTTCAACAAAAATAAATTTTACTTTGGAGAAGACATGATTTGTAACCTTTAAAGTCTATAATTTATTGGGAGAAACAATTGCGATTTTATTTAATGGGGTAATGGAGGCGGGGAAACATGAAGTAACTTTTTACGGGGAGAACTTTACAAGCGGGATTTATTTTTATACATTAACATCCGGCTCTAAACAAACAACTAAAAAGATGTTGTTGTTACGGTGACAAAAGGTTAGCGGGAAACAGCGGTTGTTCAAAATTAATATGAAAGCAAACCGAATATTTTGAACAACCTCCCGTTTTATTAAAGAATGCACTGAGAAATTATTTCACAACTCACCTTAGGCAAAAATTGTCCGTTAGCTAACGGATTATCGAAGCTTCGCTTCGATTTACAGTACAATTTCAGACTTCTACGTAAGGTGAGTTAACAGTATTATTATTAAAAAGACAGATGAATAAAATTATTTTACTATTCGTGCTCTTATTGGTTTGCTTGGCAGATGCTCAAACCTTAACAGTAATCTCACCTAACGGCGGTGAAGAACTTCAATCTTTTACAACGATTGATATTCAATGGCAAAGCGTCGATATTCCTTTTATCGACATCGACTATTCTACTGATAATGGAAACAATTGGGTTTCAATAATGCGTTTTTGGCCTGCAAGCCAGCCGCTTCAATGGGATGTGCCCGGAGGTAATTCGGATTTATGTTTAATAAAAATTTCTTATAGCCTTGATCCTTCTATCTACGATTTATCCAACTCGCTCTTTTCAATCCTGTATAATCCCATGTATGATTTCGTAGCCGCAAATGAAATATTAATGTGGATTAGCAACCATGGAGATGGTTCCCACGATCCGCAAACTGATGGCAACGGATTTTATTGGCCCGGGGGAATTAATAGTGACGGCAAATCAGCAATATTTGAGGATGGTTTATGCTGGGGCGGAAAGGTTAATGGTGAAATTAGAGTGAACGGCAATACTCACCGCCAGGGTTTACTGCCGGGGAATATTTTACCTAACGCAACAGCCGGAAATCTAAACGATCCGAAATTTAGAGTTTATAAAATACAAAAGGACTGGGAGTATTTGCCTCCATCACCCGAACGCGATAAATATGAATACAACTTCATGAATTGGCCCGCCGATCTTGGCGCTCCCTGGATTGATAATAACAACGACGGCATCTACACACCCGGAATTGATAAGCCTGATTATGTCGGCGACGAAGTTTTGTTTTACGTTGCGAATGATGCGGACAGTAACACATCCCGATTCACCTACGGCTCCGATCCGATTGGTTTGGAATTTCAAACTACTGTTTATGCTTTTGATAGAGAGGAATCAAAAAATGTTGTTTTTAAAAAATATAAAATTATAAACAAAGGTATTAATACTATTTCCGATCTCTTCTTTAGTTACTGGGCGGATGATGATCTGGGTTATGCTAATGATGATTTTGTAGGTTGCGATACAATGCTGAATCTTGCATTCGCTTACAATGCAACAGAAAATGATGGAGTATATGGTTCTCCTCCACCTGCGGTAGGACATATGCTATTACAAACACCGAGAGCAATTGCCAATGAAAATGACAGCGCTTTCTTTGATGGGCAGTGGGTAAAAGGATATGAAAACTCTCCTCTCACATCTTTCGTTATGTACATTGGCGCCACCCCCATTTATCGCGATCCCCAGCACGGCGTCTATCAAGGCAGTATTGAATTATATAACTACATGAACGGAAATATCTGGAACGGAGATCAATTTATTGATCCTCACACAGGTCAGCCAACTAAATTTATTTTAGCAGGAGATCCTGTTTCCGGCTCCGGCTGGTATGAAGGTGCGGGCTGGACAGGCGGTACTCCTCCGGGCGATAGAAGATACTTAATAACAACCGGTCCCATTTCGATGGCGCCATCGGACACACAGGAAGTTGTTGTTGCAATTCTAATTAATAAAGGTAGCGACAGGTTAAACAGTTTAACGATTTTAAAGCAAGATGCAGAACATTACCAGAATCTTTTTTACAAAAATTTTCCCGTATCCGTTGATGATGATAATTTATCAATTCCAGATGAATTTGTGTTATACCAAAATTATCCAAACCCATTTAATCCAATCACAAAAATTAAATTTCAAATACCAATTGTAGAGACGGGACATACCCCGTCTCTACGGCATGCAACACTAAAAATATACGACATACTCGGACGGGAAATAACCACAATCATCAACAAAGAATTGGCGCCCGGCAGTTACGAAGTAGAGTTTAATGGAAACGGACTTGCGAGCGGCATTTATTTCTATAGATTAGATGCGGGAAGTTTTGTGCAGACAAAAAAGATGATTCTTTTACGATAAAGCGCTGCACTGGTGAACGCAGAAAGTATCATCGTCGTGTGATACTGAGTTTAAACTTGAGATTGACGTTATAGTAAGTAATGAACCAACTAATAATTATAAAAACATGGGTTATTTAATGACTCTTAACATTATTCTTTAAACGAGGTTTGCTATGAAAACAAGATATTTGCTTTTATTGTTAATTTTATTTTTGTCTAATTTTTCTTATTCCCAGCAAATATGGAATGTTTGGTATCAGTATGGACCTTATGGCGGTAATGTGAGCGATATTACTATCTCCTCTTTTCATCAACTTGCTATAATAGCAAATAACAGCGGTTCTGTAAAGGTTTACGATTGGGTTGATCTTTTAAAAAATGAAGAAGTTTCTGCAATGGAGTATGCCGCAATTGGAAACCGGTTGTACATCGTTACAAATGATTCCTTAAAAAGAACAGACGACAATGGTTACCATTGGGCTGATGTTTTGGCTCCCGGCATTAGTGTAAAAGGATTAAGTATTTCGCCTTTGTTAACCGGAAATATATTCCTCTGGTCCGATTCTGTTATTGTATTCGGTAAAGATGAAAATTACCCTTGGGAGAAAATGTATTTTCATGGAAACAAAATTAATGAGGTGTACCCTTCCGTTACTTCCGATTCGTTATTTTTTATTGCCTCGGAAAATGGATTGTTCCTTTCCGGTTTGAATGGGTTTGTTGATACTCTCCTTTATGTTTCTGTAAATTCAATCTGTTGCGCAGACAATATGTTTAACCGGCTATATGTTTCAAACAAGAACCGGAATACAATCTACTTTTCTAATGACGATGGGGCAACGTGGGATTCTTCATCTGTAGGTTTGCCGGAAGCGCCCGTTAACGATCTTGTAGTTTATAATACAAATCCGCAAATTGCTTTTGCAGCTACAATCGATGGTGTTTACAAAACAGTGAATGGCGGCGCTGTTTGGTTTAAGTATTCGAATAATTTGTCATATCCGGACAGCGGTATAATTAAAATACTGAGATCAACTACGCTTGCTATTGACGGAGAAAAAATTTTTACCGGAACGCAGGAAGGAATTTTTAGATCAACTATTACCAACGATAGCTGGGAACATCTTGGAGCTAACAATCAGAGTGTAAAATCTATTGCAAAAAAATCGGTTTATTGGGATGACAATTTATTCATTGGCACGAGTAAAGGCGTACAAAAAAGTGATGCTTTTGAATGGACTACAAGTGATTTGTATTCTCAATTCGGTCCGGAGATTTACAAAATTTACTGTAACAGGCACATAGGAGACAGCCTTGTAATTGCAGTAGAAATGAAAGAGAACGGCGGCTCCCTTTTTTATAGATCAATGGATAATGGCAAAACTTTTAAACCGGTATTTTTCACTCCCGAAGGCACCGGGAAAATAAATGCTTTTTATACAAGAGAGGATAGCACAAATATTATTTTTGCTCTAACTGATAACGACAGTAATTCTTACGGAATGTTTGTTTCTTTTGCTTACGGCGATTCCGGGACGTGGATGCCTGTATTGTCAACATTCGATAAAAAATTTAATGCTTTTACATTCAATCCTTATATTGACACATTATGTTTTATTGTAAACAATAATGAGTTATACAAGAGTACCGATGGCGGGTGGACTTTAAAATATATTTCTACAATACCGTCAAAAAAAATTAACGACCTATTAATAGCGGAATATAATTATATGTTCGCAGCCGGCAACGGTGTTAAACTTAGCACCGACTATGGTTACACCTGGTCGGATTGGGGATTGGATTCGATAGAAGTTTTTAAAGTTGTTTACGATTGGTGGTCGCTCATAGCTGCCTCCCACACAGAGGGCGTTTTTGCTAACTATCATTTGCGCGGCGACTGGATAGACTTTAATATCGGTTTGCCATCAAAAAAAGTGAACGATATGGTAAACTTTACGCATGGTTATCTTCATCTTGCAACGGAAAATAATTCGGTGTATATGATGTATCTTATTATTAATGCCGTTAAGACCGATGAAATGTCAGTTAACGATTTTAAACTCGAACAAAACTATCCTAACCCGTTTAACCCGGCTACAAAAATTAAATTTACAATTCCTTCATCGGTCAATAGTCAATCGCTTTCTCCGAGTGGGTCAAATGTGAGTTTAAAAGTTTTTGACATGCTGGGACGCGAGTTAGCCACACTTGTTAATGAGGAACTTACGCCTGGTAGTTATGAAATTGATTTCGAAGCTAAAGGTTTCGCAAGCGGCGTTTATTTTTATAGGCTTGAAGCCGGAAGCTTTACTTCAACGAAGAAGATGATTCTGTTACGATAAAAGTTATTAAAGCATACATACGAAAAGAGGCGTAAACAAAACGTCTCTTTTTTTACTTAACATACTCCGCAAAAAATTTTGCGTCATTCGGTTGAAACTTTCTCCTTACTTTGAGACTACTGCCCAATACGAATGCGGAAGGTTTGCCTGGTTATGATGATTACCCTTATATTCAGGAGCTACAAAATCTCCGACAATTTTTAATCCGGCGCTGCATATCATTGTCCGTATTTCATGTTTGTCTTTGAATAGATATATGTGATCTATTGCGGGCATATTTATAGGAATTGTAATGAAACAAAGACCTTCATCAGTTAACATACTTTTCGTTTTCAGAAGAAGTTCTCTTGGGTCATCGAGATGTTCAAGAATTTCTCCTAACGTTATAAAGTCGTATTTTATTTCCGGTTCGTAATTAAAAATATTCTGATGATGAAATCGGGCATTCCATCCTTTCAGAAAAGATTTAGCAATCTGAATTGAAACTTCACTAATATCTATAAAGTCAATAACAGCATTATGTTTCAATATTTTGCATACTTCCAGTGTGTATAATCCATGTCCGCCTGCAATTTCCAGATATTTTTTTATTGTTCTTTTTCTCTTCGAGATTATGGAAATAAAGTCATTTAATTTTTTATAATTATTCACTCTAAGTATTTGCATCAACAGCAATCCGATAGTGTGGTATTCCATAACTTCCGGATTGTTGTATACATTTTTATTAACTTCATCAAATGACGAATGGCTATACTTGCCGCTTTGCATGAACTGAATCTGCTCTTCAATTATATCGCATATTTTATGATTATAACAATCCAGCCCGTAATTAAAATCTTTACCCATTTCTATCATTAGTTGATTAAAGCTTAAGAGGTGTTCCTCAACTTTTTTTACATAAGCTAAGTCTTCAAGAGGTAGTTGATTTGTTAAACTATAGAAGTGCACTGGATTTGTTGTGCTATAGTATTCTATAACCTTACCCAGTTTTTCTGGAAGAGGATGGGATTCTATAATGTGTTTTTGTTGAAACATTTTTTTAAGCAATATTGGTAAGAAATTAGGTGGCAAAATAATCTTAATATTGGTTACTGCCAAATAAAACAACAGCTTTTTGATTACATTTTATAGTGTACTATTTACTACCAACTAGCCCACAGTAAATTATTTTAGCGCGTTAATACTTAGGTTCTTGAAATGCAGGTTAGCATATTAATGAAACAAATGAATTTATAGAATGAAGAAAGATGAATGGCTGTTGGTTATCTAGCAGTTTAAAGTAATTTACTATTCAATTTAAAATTTTAGAAATTTGATACAGTGAGAAAATCTTATTATTATTTTCCCCAAATAATAAATTATCTGGAGTCTATATGAAATTTCGCTCTACTTTCTTTCTGCTTCTTTTCTCGTTGATTCATATTTCAGCACAATCTTTGAAATCGCCCGAAGAGTTTCTTGGTTATAAACCCGGCACTGATTACAAAATTGCAAGCTACGAAACCATTCAACAATACTTTAAACATCTTTCAGAAATTTCATCCAAAATCAAGTATGAGGAATTTGGAAAAACTTCTCTTGGAAGAAACATGTTTATGGCTATAATAAGCAGCGAAGAAAACATGAGAGATTTCGATAAGTATATTTCCATCTCCCAAAAACTTTCCGATCCGCGCTTATTGACTGATGATGAAGCAAAAAAACTTTCAAAAGATGGAAAAGTTATTGTGCTTGTTACTTGTAATATTCACTCCACCGAAATCGCTTCCTCACAGATGTCGATGCAAATTGCTTATGATTTAATTACGAATTCTGCGCCCTTAAAAAGTTTGGCGGCTATGAATAACGTAATTTTTATTTTGATGCCGTCTATCAATCCCGACGGCACTACGATGGTTGTTGATTGGTACAACAAATATCTAAACACCGAGTTTGATGGCAGCAGTTTGCCGTATTTGTATCATCATTATGCAGGACACGATAATAACCGGGACTGGTTTATGTTCAACCTTCCCGAAACTAAGGCTGTTGTTAATGTTGCTTATAAAAAATACATCCCTCAAGTTTGGCTTGATGAACATCAGATGGGAAGCGACGGAGCGAGACTTTTTGTCGTCCCTTATAAAGATCCGATTAATCCAAACATTCATCCTCTAATTTGGCGTTGGCAAAAAGTAATTGGCGGTTTAACGACACTTCATATGGAGCAGCAGAATTACACAGGAGTTATAGACCATGCATACTTTGAAGGCTGGTGGGAAGGTCCGGCAAGTGATTGCGGAATGTGGCATAATCAAATTTCACTACTTTCGGAGATGGCTTCGTGCAACATTGCTTCGCCGGTTTATGTTGATCCTTCAGAAGTAAAAGCTACTGAAGAACTAACCACTTACGATATTCGAACAAACTATCCTAACCCGTGGCGGGGCGGTTGGTGGCGATTGAAAGATATAGTTGATTATGAACTTGCACTCACATACAGTTTGCTCGAAACCTCGGCTGAATATAAAAATGATATTTTGTACGACTACTACCTGATGGGCAAAGATGCTATTGAAAAAGGAAAAGCAGGCAAACCTTTCGCGTACGTTGTTCCCCGAAATCAGCTTGACCCTGTAACTACTTCAAAGATGATAGAAATACTTCAGGAAGGTGAAGTTGAAGTTCATTTTTCGGACAAAGAGTTTATCGTTGACAACACTCTTTACCCAGCGGAGAGTTATGTGATTTATTTAAGTCAACCTTACGGCATTTATGTTAAAGATTTGTTTGAAGATCAATTTTATCCTGATTTAAGAAAATCAAAAAAAGAAAGCCCTATACGTCCCTACGACGTTGCCGGCTGGACACTTCCCTATCTGATGGGTATAAAGTTTCACCAAATTGATGAACCGTTTGAACTTAAAACTACTCTGTTAACTTCTCCAAATTATACCGTTGCATACATACCGAAAGAAGAGTGTGCGTATTTTGTTTTACCGGCGGGATTAAATGCTAATAGCGCTCTCATTAATAAACTTCAGAAAGAAAATATAAATGTTTATTGGAATACCAAAAAAATAAAATCGGGTGGAAAGGAATTCAAAGAAGGTTCCGTTATTATTAAAGCAGATAATATCAACAAGCAAATGCTTACATCTACAGCAGATGAATTACATCTTGTTTTTTATCCTGCAAATGATATCGATGAAAATGAATTAAAGGAAATTAAAAAAGTGCGGGTTGGTTTATATAATTCCTACACTGCAAGTATGGATGAAGGGTGGACACGCTTACTGCTCGAAAATTATAAATTCGATTTTAAGCGGATGGAAAACAAAGACTTTAAAAACAAAAATTTGAAAGATGAGTTTGATGTTATTATAATTCCCGATATGAGCGGTGACATAATTAAAACAGGCAAGTACGGCGGTGAAAATGCCCGTTATAATAGACCAAAACCTAAAGAATATGAAGGCGGTATTGAAAAAGAA
>Ga0210009_1003354_pt1 | contig 10438 bp, 9 predicted proteins | sample CryGeyCG2114_065_FD_185457 | JGI IMG/M metagenome (GOLD analysis project Ga0210009, IMG submission 185457) | Groundwater microbial communities from aquifer - Crystal Geyser CG12_big_fil_rev_8/21/14_0.65 (SPAdes) (version 2) | ecosystem: Environmental > Aquatic > Deep subsurface > Groundwater ... | reverse complement strand
CAACTGATGCCGAAGGAGATCCTTTAATCTTCACAAAAGCAACAGATCCGTCAAATGGTACCGTAACGTTAAACCAAGACGGATCATTTACTTATATACCAAATAAAGATTATTTCGGCTCAGATAGCTTTACATATAACGTATCAGACGGCAACGGTGGCATATCTACTGCAACAGTCAGTATAAATATAAGTCCTGTAAACGATGCACCTACAACTAAACCAATAATTGCAATAGTAGATGAAGATAACTCCATAAACATAAATGTTATTAGCACTGCATCAGATGTCGAAGGAGACTCGTTATCAATAGTAAACTTCAGTCAAGGCTCAAACGGATCAGTAACCATAAACCAAGACGGAACCTTACTATATACTCCAAATGCTGACTTTAATGGAACAGACACTTTCACTTATACAATTTCAGATGGCAATGGAGGTTTTACAACCTCAACAGTATCCGTAATTGTGAACCCTGTTTCAGAAGAAATAATATTAATACCGCCTGATTCCAATGGTAACTTTATAGATCAAAGCGTATTCTCAAAAGACAACAATGTAATAGAAATACGTCTTGAACCTGAAACTAATAACTTATCAATTTTTGAGGCAATAGAAACACCAAGCGATTCAGAGCCACAACCAACATTATTCCCAAGTAATATTGTTATACCACTTGATTTCTTTAATGCAAAAGAACCTGCAAATATAGTTCCAAAAGCTCCAATAGAGCAACAGGATGTATTAACTAAAGATAAAATTTCAACTGAAAATAATAGCGTATCGCAAGATGGTGACAGTGGTCAAATAGAAGCTCAAGCTGTTAATCAAGAAAGCAACAAAGTAGAAAAAATTATAATAGCGCAAAATTACAAATTAAATAATAATTTAAGTATTGTTAAACTTTCATTTAGCAATAACCCTTATACCCAAAACTTTACATATGATTTTTATAAATTATCCCCTGCATCACTACTTGCAATGACCGATTTATATCCAATGAATAGAAATATTGGAGCTAGTGATATCGATAATGCTATAGTCTCGGTTTTTCAGCCTAGTTAATAAATAATTCTATTTAGCTTCTTTTTTTGCCAAGCAGCTTTTCTAAATAAGCATAATTTGGATTATTAGCCCCTACTTGCTTTTTTAACTTATCAAGATACTGATTAGCTTGTGCAACTTGTTTATCTTCATAATTTAGTCTTATCAATCTAACCAAAGAATTCTGCAAATTAGGATTTTTTTGCAGTGCCTTCTCATAATAATTAATAGCTAGTTTCTTATTGGGCATATTTTCTGCACACATAGCAGCATTTTCATATGATTCACCTGAGTTTAAATAATCCTTATCTTGAATCGCTTGATTAAAATAAGCTATTGCCTGATCATATTTTTTTTCTCTACACAAAAAAGTACCATAGTTATTTAAAACATATCCATTACCATTCGAAATTTTTACAGCTTTGGTATAATATTGATCAGCTAATTTAGGATCACCTGTTCTTTCATAGTAATAAGCCATAGCTGTTAAATTTGGACCATATTCAGGATACTGTTTTAATGATAATAATAACTTTTCTTTAGCTCTTTTATATAAACCTTTATCTAGATAATAAACCCCTAATTGAGCATTAATTTTAGATGCTTCAAAATAATTTGCCTTTTTAAAACTATCTTCATTCTCTCCAACAACGGTTCTTGGACCATTTTCTTCTGAGATATGAATTTTTTCTTGATTTGAATTTGAACTACAACCAAAGTTCAATAATCCTAATGAAATAACTAATGGTAAAAATATTTTTTTCATGATTTTAAATTATGATTAATTAAAAATTGTAAAAATTCTTTTTGCGGGATTGGTTTACTAAAATAATACCCTTGACAATATTTACATCCCAACTCTTTTAGTTTATCAAGTTGTTCTTTAGTTTCAACCCCTTCTGCAATAACATCTATATTTAATAATTCCGATAAATTTAAAATTGCTTTTATAATAAATAAACTTTGTTCTTTATGTAAAAAATTATTTATAAATGACTTATCTATTTTTATAGTTGATATAGGGAAAATAGATAAATACTTAAATGTTGAATACCCTGTTCCAAAATCATCGATAGCTAATCTTATACTATGTCTATTAATCTTATGCAAAATATCTTGTACTTTTTCAATATCTTTCACTAAAACGCTTTCTGTTAACTCAAGTTCAATATTGAAATTTGTTATCTTAAATAATTCTATTTGTTTAATAATTTCATCAATAAAATTATGATTATAAATTTCAGAGACAGAAATATTTAAAGAAAGTTTCAGATGATATCCTAAAGCTTCTTCCCAAGATTTATAATCGTTACAAGCTGTTTGTAAAACAAAAGTATCTAATTCGTTAATAAGCCCCAAACTTTCAGCAATATTTATAAATTTTTCAGGCTCTATATAACTTAATTTATGATGCTTCCATCTTGACAAAGCTTCAATCCCAACTACCTTATTGGTAGTTATATCAATTTGAGGTTGATAGTAAATTTCAATTTCTTTTTTTTGTAACGCTTTATTTAAATCTGAAATAATAACAAAATTTTTATCAGCATCTTCCTGTAATTCATTACTATAAAAGCAATAGTTATTCTTACCTAAATCTTTTGCTCTATACATTGCTAAATCTGCTTTCATAATTAAATCCTGAACGGTGCTTGCATCATCAGGATAAACTACCATGCCAATACTGACGCTTGAAAAAATCTCTATACCATTAATAATCACAGGTTCTCGGACAGTTGATAAAGTTTTAAAGGCAACTTTTGATAACTCACTGTTATCTTTCAAATTTTCAGCAATTATTACAAACTCATCTCCACCAAGTCTAGCGAGAGTATCACTTTCTCGTAATTCGTTATTTATTTTTTTTGCAATTTCTTGCAAAAACTTATCACCAACCATATGACCTAAGGAGTCATTTATGTTTTTGAAGCCATCTAGATCTAAAAATAAAACGCCAAATTTTTCATGATCTCTAATACAACGAGAAATTAATTTTTCCATTCTATCTTCTAATAATCTTCTATTTGCCAAACTTGTTAGATTATCAAAAAATGCTAATTCCCATTGTTTCTTATTAGTTTTTAATAGCTCTGATGATAATTTTTTTTTATCTTCAACTTCATGCTCTAATCTGGTATTAGTATTTTGAATTTGTAATAAATAATCTTCTGATTTATCTATATATTTTTTTAATTTTTGAATTATATAAAATAAAAAAAACATTAAAATCACAAAAAAAATCATTAATAATAAAAAAGTTTTATCTAAGAATGTTTGATTTAAAAAAAAGTTTTTATTAATTTGTGATGATGAAAACAATAATTCTTGATGATACGTGATGTGAAGAATAATTAGAAAAATACCTACTGCAAAGATTAAAATCATAATTGCAGTAGTATATTTAAAAAATAGGTTTGATAAAGCTCTAAATAATTTTTTTATTTGCTTGAGCATTTCTATTTGACTTCATATAAATTTTTATCTAATTCAGCTCTTGTATCAAAAGTTTCTTTATTTCTATCCATATTTACAATTTTAGGAGTAATAAAAATGATTAATTCAGTCTCTATAATTTCCTTACTTTTATTTTTAAATAAATAACCTAATAAAGGAATATCTCCTAAGAAAGGCACCTTAGTTTCACCACCTTCACTATTTTTCTTATAAATACCACCTAATACTAGAGTTTCACCATTGTTTACCAGGACATTTGTCTGCAATCCTTGGGTCGCAATAGCTGGTGGACAGCTAAGATCTCTACAACTAAATGTATTTGTTGGTCTATCTTCAGAAATATTGATATCCATTACAATTGTATTTTCATTAGTAATCTGAGGTGTTATTTCTAAAGATAAAACTGCTTCTTTAAAAGATACTGATGTTGCACCACTTGAAGCACTTTCTAAATAACCTATTTCAGTCCCTTGTTTAACTTTAGCTTTTTGTTGATTAGAAGTTAAAAGTTTTGGCTTAGATATAACTTTAGCTAGCCCTTCTTCTTCAATAGCCGATAATTCTAAATCTACAAAAATATTTTTAGCTATTTTATATAAAGCTACACCATAAGTAGCTGGTCCGCCACCTGTTGCAGCTGATGCAGGTAAATCAAAACTTAGTCTATTTAATAATGGTACAGTAGATCTAGCTTCAGCAGGAGTTAATCCATTTAAAACTTGCTCTGATAAATATGTATTAGCACCTGTTAATGTACCTGTTGAATGATTTCCACCTGTTAAACCAAATCTTACCCCTATATTTTTGGCATAACTTTTATCAACGGAAACAAGCCTTGCTTCAATTAAAACTTGAGGTACTTTGATATCAATTTTTTTAACAAACTCTCTAATTTCATCAATATTCTCAGGTAAATCTTTAACCCATATGGTATTTGTTCTTACATCAACACTAGTTGTTCCCCTTGGAGATAACAAAGACTCTGATTGACTTTTTATAGCTTTTTCAATAGTTCCTGCGCTGGCATAATTTAATTTAATTAAACTATAAGATAATGGTCTTAATTCATCAGCTTTCTTTTTTAATTGTAAATCCGCAATATCTTTTGCAATAATTTCAGCTTTAGGTGCTATTAATTGAACTCCACCTATATTTTTAACAGCTAAGCTTTGTGAAGTCATAATAATTTTTAATGCTTCCTGCCAAGGAATATTATTTACCCTAATAGACATTTGCCCTTTAACGGTATCACTAATCATGACACTCAAATCAGCCATGTCAGCTAATATTTGTAATAGAGAACGAACTTCAATATTTTGAAAGTTAAGTGATATTTCTTGATTTCTAGTGAATTTTACAGGAGCTTTTTTAGGATTTGTATCAATTCCCTCTCCTTCTTTTTTATCATTGCCTATAACATTTTTTAATAATTCTAAAGAAATACCATCATTTTGTTTTTGACTTTGCGGTATTGTTCTTGGGTTCGTGTTTTTTAAAGTGCCGGTATTAGAGCCTTGAAAATCTAAATTTATAATATTACTTGATGAGATTGAACTATTCGAATCTGAAGGCGACCCTCCTTTTGTTGGAACTGGCAATTCTGCCGATATGGCACTAAATGACAATGCTGAGCTTAGCAATACTGTCATTATTAATTTTTTACTTAAAATCAAAATAAATTCCTTTTTATCAAGCAAAATTTATATACTTTATAAGTTTTCCTTCTCCTTCTTCTCTAATTTTAGCACTCTTTTATCAGTTATCCAAGATCCTCTAGCATCTTGAGTTGTAACTAATAAAACCATTTGAGAATCATTGATCGCATAAATTTTAGCTGCATCTCTTGTAATATAATCACCTTCAACAAATTTATAAACCCTGTTATCAGGCAATTGTAAAATTGCAAATTTATTTACTCCAACTCTTAATATTCCAACAAATCTTATTTGATCCATAGTCAAATCTACAGTAACTTCAGAAACCGGTTTGGGAAGATTAATGGATTTTTTACTATATGCAAAAGGATCTTTAGTATCAATTGACTCAATTTTAGTTACTTTTAACTGTTTTAAATCCTTACTAGTAATATTGGCTGCAACAGGAGATTTAGATTTTTTTACCTTTGTAATAAAATCATCAATTGAAGATGGTCTATGTTTTTCTTGCATAAAATAATAGGCTACACCTAATAATAAAACTAAAATAACAACTATTAACAAATAAATGTTAATTGATTTTAACTTTTCCATTATATAGATCTAACCTATTAATATTTAATTTATTTTTTCAAAGCCTTTGCATCTTTAAAATATGTAAACAACAATAATTCGAATGAAAGTTTACCTATTTTGACATCACTTTCTGTTATTGTTAATTTTTCAAAAGTAACCAATCTTCCCATATTAATTATATCTGCTAAAAAATTTACAATATCTTTATATCCTGCTATACCGTTAATTTTAATTGGTAACACCTTGAATTCCTTAATTTTTAACTGCTCAATATCCAAAGGATCTATAAGCTTTATTGTCACTTGTCTACTACCTGCAAAGCTAGTAATTTTTTTGACAAACTGTATGGTTTCAGGTTCATTAGGTATCAACTTTTCTAAAACCGTATAGTCATCTCTGTTTTTTAAAATTTCAGAATATTTCTCTAGTTTTTGTTTTTGTATAAACTGAAATTTATAATCTTTTTTCATCTGCTCAACATCTTTATCCAATTTTTTTCCAGATTCAAGAGACGGTAAAATATAAAAATATGTACCTAACAAAAAAATTATTATAGCAACTATAAGAGCTCCTAATGCTTTAAGCCAAATAGGCCAAAACATTACATCTTTAGGTGAAATTTTTTCAAAATCTAACTTAATATCCAAATCGCGCCTCTTTATGATTTTTATTTATATGTAACATAAACTTTCAATCTAAAATTTGCTCCTGAGTCTCCTGATTGATTAAAATCTTGTAAATCTACATCATTAACAAACGTTAAAGCTTTTAAATTTTCCATGAATATGAATACTTCTTTTTGAGAAATAGTTTGCCCATCTAAAATATATAATTGACCATCAAAAATTCCCGTTTTAACTTTTACAGTATCTGGTATTAACTTAGGAATTTCCTTTAATCCTTCAAGCAAAATAAAGGGAGAAATTTTCATTTCATCAATAATTCCAGTAAATTTATTTAATTCTTGATATTGTTTCTCATATGTTTTCATTTCATTTATTTGATTTTTTAAAATAGATATATTTTGTTCTAATTTAGCTTGATCATATGAACTATATACTTGTGATGATGATAGAATAATTGTTCTTGCTATTACTAATAGAATTAGTGATACAATTATTGTAAATACTAAAATAGCAATATATCTATTTAATGCTAATATTTTTCTCTCTTCTCGCCAAGGCAATAGATTAATTTTAATCATCATCAAACCCTCTTAAAGCAACTCCTAGACTCACCATCATATCTGGCGCAATCTTTTGTAATACTTTATTATTTTGTGCGGTTTCAGACATTACTAATTTATCTTTAAAAGTTAAAAATTCTCCTTCAATTTTAAATTTATCATTTAATGATTGTAGGATAATATTTTCTTTTTCAGTATTAAAACATCCAGCTAAAGTTATTCTTTTTACCTCGATTCCTTTTTGAGAAGAGTAAAAAAACTGTAATAAGCTTAGGCACTGATCTGCAAATTGGTTAATTATATCTCCAGATACTAAAATTTCAGTATAATTATCTGGCAAATTTTGAATTTCAGATGAGCTTTGAGTATCTTCAGGATCTATATTTTCTTTATTTTCTTTATTTTCTTTATTTTCTTTATTTTCTTTATTTTCTTTATTTTCTTCTTTAACGTTATCATTATTTTTAATCAGAGAATCAATATCATAAGATAAATATCTCCATAACTCTACGTCTATTGTTGCTTCTTTACTATAAATAACATTAAATTTACTCATTACAATTAAACTTATTGTGCAATAACCAAGATAAAAAAGAGCAGTTACTTCGCCATATTCTTTTGGAAGTAAAAAGTTAGCAGCTCCAGCTAGTGCTAAATAATCAATATCAATTACTCTTGGATTTAAATGAGAAGCCCTTGCTATTTCAACTCGTTGATATATATCTTTTTGTAAGGCACTTACAGCTATAACGTCATAGAAAGGATTATTTTCATTTACAGAACCATCAATGTTATATTCTTCATTAAAAATGTAATAATCCATACAAATATCAACATCTTGCTTATGAAGCTGTTTACTAATTTCTTGTTGGATAAAGTTTTCTTGATCACTTCCATAAAGGTTTTTATTTACTTTTAAAACCCTCGACACAGTTGATTGCCCGGGAAACGATATACCTATAGGAAAATCATCTTCAGCAATCATAAGTTCCTGTTTTATATCATTAAAAATATCTACTAATTGACTTTCTTCTTTAATTTGATTTTCAGAAATTATATTTGGCTTTAAATTATAAATAACTCCATTTTGCAAACAGATACTATCTTTTTCTTTAGTTAAATAGACAGCCTTTATGGTTTTATCTGCAACCTCAAACCCTACAAATTTGTCATAAGTTTTATGGAAAAAGTATTCTAATAAGTCTTTTTTCATATAAATTTTTTTTATACAGTTAAATCAAATATCTATATTTAATTATATGCTAATATTTAAAATATAGTAGTAAAAAATTAAGTTAACTTTATTAATGATGCGATTAATCATCTTTATAGACAGAAACTCCATAAGAAAAAATAACGGATTTACTTTTATTCAACTTATGGTTGCAATAGGTATAGCTGCAATTATGCTTGCAGCTGCTATACCTAGTTTTAATTTAATGATGGATAACGCAAAATTGGAAAAAGTCTCTGAGAATTTTTCATCATATTTATTGTGGGCTAAATCGAAAGCTAATAATGGTGATGATGTTTATTTATCAATAACTGATGGTACAAATTGGTGTTATGGATTGAATTCAACTGCAGGCTGTAATTGCTCTACTTCTAGTAGCTGCGGATACTTACAAGTAGATTCGAGTAAATATGATGGAATAACTATGAATAACTCATCAGGAATTACACAATTACAATTTCCAGATAATTCTGGAACTATATCAAGTACATTAGAGGTAACATTTACAAATAGCAATAATACATCAATTACTGTCATTAAGAATAAAATTGGAACAGTAACAGTTTGTTCAGATGATATTGCTCATTATTCAGGTTGTTAATGTATGAAGAATTTGAAGTTTTTATCAAAAATTAAACAAGTTGGATTTACTTTGATTGAGGTCATAGTAACCATAGGAATTAGCTCAATAGTAATGCTAGGTGCTATTGCTATTTATGTAAATACAGTAAGAGACAATGTTAGTATATTAGATCAAATTAAACTAAATTATAGTTTACAAAATTCATTAAATTTAATGGTATCTCACATAAGAAGAGCTGGATATTGGTCAAATGCACAGAGTCAAATTTTTAATCCTTCTGTTAAAAATCCATTTATGACTACATCTTCAGTTGCAGCAAATAATACGGCTATAACTGTTTATAATAGTGGAACAATAAGCTCAACAGGAAACTGTTTATTATTTGCATATAATTTAAGTTCAAGCTCGACATTACCTAGTATAGGCTCTAACCCAGATGACCGATTTGGTTTTAGATTAAATAATGGTGTAATTCAATATCGAGTACCTAGCTCTGATTTTAGTTGTACAGGGGCAAGTTCATCATGGGAAAATATTACTGACCCTAATAAAGTTACTGTAGATGCTTTAATTTTTACAGAAGATAATAATCAAGTAAGCGTAGGTAATGGTGACTACTACACTGTAAAATCATTTGATATACAAATCACTGCTCATTTAACAAACAATTCAAATATATCATTAACCATCTCTCAAAAAGCTAATACCGAAACAGGTATTTTTACTGATTAGAGATGAAGGAGTACTTTTATGAAAATTTTGAATAAAAATAAAAATCTAGGATTAGTTTCAATTGCAATGGCAATTGTATTTATTCTTATTTCTGCAGTGCTTATGGCTATTTCATCTAGTTCTACAATGATGGGTATCAAAATAATTAATAATTCAAAATATAATGATATTGCTTTTGATGCAGCAAAAGCAGGATTAAATTATGCACTTGCAGATTTAAATGAAAATTTTTTTACATATATGGGTATGACTTCTATAAATTCTTCTAATTCCGTAACACTAGGCAACAATACTTCGTTCACCATTAATTATAAAAATTTAAGCAGCGGAGATAATACTTTACTACTAGTCACCTCAACGGGAACAGAATTAAATTCTAATATTAGCAAAACAATGTCTCAATTATTTCAATTTAAAAGCCTTCTTATTAACTCACTAGAAACAGGAGCAGTGACAAAAGGAGATGTTACTTTAGTGAATAAATCAAATATAAACAGTACAAGTACTGAAAATACAATGTGGGCAAGCGGAACATTTAGTGCAAATGGCCCACAGGCTTATACAACTAATGTTGATACGTACCCCTTCCCTTCATCTGATTTTCATACCACAAGTTCAGATGTTATTGAAGGTGATAGCTCTTTAGGATCTCTTAGTGATGATGAATTTGTTCAAAACTTTTTTGGAACAGACTTAGATAGTATAAAAAAAATTGCTAACAAATATTACTATAATACAACTAATACTAATTACAGCTCAGAATTAAATGGTCAGAAAGGTAAAATCATTTATATTGAACAAGCTAGCAGTGTTGCAGAATTAGATCAAGGTATAACTCTTGGAACACCAGATGAACCAGTCATATTAATAGTTGAAGGGCAATTTAAAATGTCTGGATTTTCAAAATTCTATGGTTTATTGTTCTTAACAGAAAAATGGGTTGATAAATTTGATTATGGAGAAATAAATGGCACT
>Ga0210009_1003347_pt1 | contig 10452 bp, 9 predicted proteins | sample CryGeyCG2114_065_FD_185457 | JGI IMG/M metagenome (GOLD analysis project Ga0210009, IMG submission 185457) | Groundwater microbial communities from aquifer - Crystal Geyser CG12_big_fil_rev_8/21/14_0.65 (SPAdes) (version 2) | ecosystem: Environmental > Aquatic > Deep subsurface > Groundwater ... | reverse complement strand
TCCGTACCCTTTTTTTTGTATGTTTTTTAGATATAAAAACACACAATCTTTTTGAATTTTCATAAAATAAATGAAAATTCAGTGATAAAAAAGTTACATTCATGGGAATTTTATCGGTACAACTTAGATTCATGGGAGCAAATTGATAAAATGGTAATGACAGCGAAGCAATATGGGGCGGATTTTGTTTTTATAGGTGCTTTAACTTTGTTTGGAAATGGCGATGCTGACTGTAAGACGCTTTACTATAAATTTCTGGAAAAACATTATCCTGAACTCGTGCCGAAATACAAAGGTCTATAGAATCTTTTTTGCCCCTTCAAAAGACTATCAAAAAGAGATCGAGGAAAAAACGATAAAAATATGCGAAAGATATGGAATCAAAAACGGACTTGTTTAAATTTGGCAGTTTCTTATCATCTGCTTAATTCCTCAACCCTCTCAACCGTATCTGACTCCTCATGTGATTTATCATCCCTAAATCTCACCAATCTCGGAAATCTTAAAGCATATCCGCTCGTGTATGAAGGTGATTTCTGGATTTCCTCATAAGCAACTTCAACAACAACATTCGGCTTAATTTCAACCTCTTTTCCTTCCTCTCTTATAATTAATTCCTTTAAAATTTCAGTCATCTCTTTGAATTGTTCATCTGTGAATCCCGTCCCAAGCCTGCCGATTGTTAAAAATTTATTGCTTACCGGGTCCCTAATTGCTAGTAAAAACGATGCCAGCCATTGCGCCCTTCTCCCTTCCCCCCATGTCCCCCCGACAATGACAACATCCAGGGTTTCCATAATCGGCTTAATCTTATACATATATCCTGCCCTTGAACCCGCCTGATAGGCAGCATCCAGTTTTTTTGCCATAACACCTTCATGACCTGACTTTAGGGCATAATTATAAAATTTCTCCGCATCCTCAATGCTGTCTGTAATTGTTTGTTCCGCCAGACGAAATGCCTCGGTTGTTTTTACAGTATTTTCCAAAATTTTTCTCCTGTTTTCAAATTTTTCATTCATCAGCGGTTTTCCGTTCAGATAAAGGATATCAAATAAATTTATTTCAACAGGAATTTTACCTACAATTTCATCAATATCGTATTTTCTCTTTATTCTTCTGGATAATTCCTGAAAGACCCTTGGCCTTCTTCTTTCTTCTTCGTTTCCTTTGTTTGTGCCGTGTATTGCCACTGTTTCACCTTCCATAATTACTTTGTCTGCCTGGACATTTTCTTTAACCGCTCTGACTATTTCAGGAAACTGGGTCGTAACATTTTCAAGTCGCCTTGTGAATAAATAAATATGGGCTTTATTTTTCTGAATTTGTATTCTCATTCCGTCATATTTTACCTCAAAAGCACATTTTCCGAATTCATCAATTGCATCCCTGACACCATTTACTTTTTGTGCGAGCATAACACGGACCGGAATACCGATTTCAAGCACAATATTTTCAAGTCCGTTATTTCCGTTCGCCTTAGCAATTCCTGCTACTTTTCCTATATCTGAAATCAGGTAATAGCCGCGCTCAACTAACTTTGGTTCAACATTATAAGCAATTGCAATTGCATCCCTGATTACGCCTTCTCCGATTCCCACCCGCATTTCACCGAGCAGTAATCTGACAAAAAATTTTGCCTCTGTTTCTGTTGCTTTGGATAAAATCTGACCTATTAACTGCATTTTTTTCTCCTGCGAACCCCCGCCCGAGCATTCTGAAATTTTTTGAAAACTATCGCTCACTTCTTTTACGGTTAAATTTTCCATTTCGGATGAAAATAAAGAGTGCTGAATTCTTCCGCTTAAAATTTTACCCCCAACATTTCCCAGGTCACCTTCTTCCCTGATTTGAGCCTTAATTTTTTCCTCTTTCCACCCGGTTGTCTTTGATAATGCCTTTACAACCAGATTTTCTGCAATTCCAAGCTCTTTATTGCTCCATATAGGAAATGTCTTTCCCTGAAAAAATAACAATATGATTTGCAGGACTTCATCCGAAACACCGGCAATAAATTTAGCAACAATCTTTGTCAGTTCAATCCTTCCTGTAATGCCTTCCTTATCTATTTTGTCAAAAATTTCAGCTATTTTTATGAAATCCATTTTTGATTTAATTAGTGTTCGTCCACAAAATATAAAAATTTGAAAAAAAATTTAATTTTTTCAAGGTAAATTTTTGTGTTTTTAACAATTTAAAAATCTTACAGATTTTTAAAGATTGAAAATCTTACAGATTTTCAGTAAAATTATAAGTTTATGGATGGACACTAATTATGCACAAGGAAATAAAAATTAAAATTTGAAAATATTGAAAACGCCTCCATATAAAACATTATCCTTCTTAATAAATATGTGTGCTTATCATATCTCGTGTTACATATCCGATTACAATTCCGTTCTCTCTGACGATGCATAAATCTGCTGATAAAATTTTTCCAAACGATTTTGTTACCAAATCATCTGCTTCAACAAATGCAACATTTTTATTTATTACTTCATAGACAAATGAGTTATATGAAATTTTACCGGTTGAAATTTTGTTCATTATTTCATTTATTTTGATTACCCCTTCAGTTTTTCCGTTCATTGTAACAACAAAAAATAAAGGGTGAGAATAGGCAAAGGAACTTAAATTTATCGCATCATTAATGGTTAAATTTCCGTCAATTTCCTGTAATTGAACTGCTATATCCCTGTTTTTCATCCCTTTAAATTTTTCCCTTGCTTCTGTCCATCGGACTTCGCCTTCTCCGACAACAAAGAGAAACATCGCTATAAACACCAGCAGCATACCGTTCATCCCGTATCCTTTAAGCGTCAGAAATAATCCGGCCAGCATCATCAGTGAGAATAAAATTTTTGCAATAGTTAATGAAATTTTTGTTGCTTTGAGATAATTCATAAATAACGCAAGGAATGCCCTTAAAATCCTTCCGCCGTCCATCGGAAATGCGGGAAGAAGATTAAATGCAGCAAGCATAAAATTTATCCATATCAGCCAGCCCAAAAATCCAAAGCCGTCAAGCAAAAAGTTTGATGCAAAAATGTTAAGGTAATGATTCCAGTTCGGGGTTAAAAACATAAGCAAAATAAGACAAATCCATGCAAATAAAATGTTAAATAAAGGCCCTGCAAAAGCCATCAGAAGTTCTGCTTTGGGATTTTCATCCATTTCAATATCTGCTGCTCCGCCCAACGGAAGAAGGGTTATACTTCTGACTTTAAATCCGAATTCAATGGCAACGAGAGAGTGTGAGAGTTCATGAAGCAAAACAATAGAAAACAAAATAAAAAACAGGAAAACAGATACAATTCCCGCTATGAGTCCGTTGAGAAACACAAAAAGCATAAACAGAAACAACATGAATATTAAAAACGATATATGTAATTTTACAGAAATTCCGAAAATTTCAAAAATTTTTACTGACGATTTCATTTGATGATGGTAATTTCATAATTAAAATTCATAATTAAAATTTTTCCAGAAGTTCAAAAAAATTTAAAATTTAAAATAAACGGGCCTGTGGTGATTTGAACACCAGGCCTCACGATTATCAGTCGTGCGCTCTAACCAATCTGAGCTACAAGCCCTTAAAAATTTACAAATTTCAGACATTGGTTTGTTCTTTTCTTGGCCGTCCTCGTCCCTTTTTTTTTATTTTCTTTCCTTCTTTTTCTTCTGTATTTCCTTCTTTCTCCGATTTTTCACCCACTGATTTAGATTCTTCAGCGGCCTTTTCCGGTTTCTTTGGGTTCAGGACATTTTTTTCGTTTTCTTCCTTGTCTTCTTTTTTTACCTTTTTGAATTCTTTATCGAACAATTCCTTAAATTCATTTAAGTCGGCCTCAACATCCCTACCTGCTGAAATAAGGTCATCTACTGGGTTTGATGAGTGAATGTGTATCCGTGGACCGTTTAGCAGCGGATGAGGCGCATAGACATAAGCGTCAATCTTTTTCTCTATCAGTTTTTTTCTGATCAGGTTGGGAATTTCTTTTACAACCATGGCCTCAATTTCTATGTCTTTATCAGTCTTCTGAATTAATTTAAAGCCCTCTTTTTTATCTGCTGTGTTATCTGCTGTGTTATCCATTTTATTGTTATGTTGTTATAATTATGTTGTTATAATTATGTTGTTATTAATTAAATTTTGGAGTTAAATTTATTGTTTAGATCTTATTTACTTTCTTATTTCGTATAAAATTTCAATCAAACACCTTCTGCGACAGGATATGTATGAATGTACCTGATTTGCTTCAATTCCGGAATTTTGTTATTCATTTTTTCTCTGATTTTTTGAATCTCTTCATGTGTTTCTTTGGTGTAAATTTTCCAGCCGCGGTCCTCACAAACGCCGGCATTTACCTTATAATAAAATTATCTCCTGTTTTGAAATACACGGACACGGTGGGCGTAACGAAGTGTATGAAGTTAGCGAATTCGCTATAATTAAAATTATAGACTTAAATTTATAAACCAGGTAAAATCAAATTTGACAATTCTAAATTTTTATTTCCTCCCTTACAGGATTTAAAATTTCTGTTAAGTGTTCAGCGGTTGCATTCTTTAGGTCGGCAGGATGTAGTTTTTTGTTTATAAACGCATCCTCTAATTCGCCGTAATTGTCAAATTCAATATTCTCCCCAAATTTTTCAGGCCGTTTTACCGCAAATTTATTTTTTTTTGAAAATATTATGAATTTACAGATTTGTAAAACTGGATTATCCTCGTTTGAGATTGGGCAGTATGCGGATGAAATTTTTTTCTTTATTGCTTCCGGCTCTTCGTCAATCTTTATCATTGTTTCCGGCTTGCTGCTTGACATCTTTGAACCTGGTCCCAGCAAGGATACGATTAAAGGACTATGGACAAATACAATGTTTTTATAAATTGCCGGCAAAATTTCCCGTGCAAGCATGTGAATCTTCCTTTGTTCTAACCCGCCGTAAGCAACATCAACATCCAGCGCCTTCATGTCAGCAATCTGCATAAGTGGATAAATCATCTGTGAAACCCTTGCGTTTTCAAGGTCTCTTGCCACTTCCTGCATACTTCTCCTTGCCCGGTCTACTGTAATTTCCAGTCCCAGCCGTAATACATCTTTCATATAATCTTCTTTAAACTGAAAATCAGAACCGCAGACAAAGTCCGCATCCTTTAATCCGAGTGCAATGAAGCATTTTTTCCAGTAATTCACCATTTCTTCAATAAACTGGGCATCTCCTTTGCGGTTCAGTTTCGTATGAACATCGGCGAGCAAAATTTTTACCTTAAATCCGGCAGCCATAAATTTCAGCAAATTTAAGGCAGTTGTCATAGTTCCTATATGAAATGGCCCCGATGTTTCGTATCCACAATAGACAATGCTGCCCTCTTTTAATTTATCAAATTCGTCTTCTGTTATTATTTCAGTTAAATTTTCTTTTAAATTTTCTATTTTTTCAGCATCCATTTTTAGAGGTAATATGTAATATAATAAATAAAGGTAATAATTATGTTTTGTTATAGTAAAATTTTACGATTTACGCAATTTTAAAAACGAAGTTTTTAAAATACACAAATGAAGTGAGCGTAAAATCAGAAATTTTATTTATTTACCTTCCATTTAAATTAATAACATCAAAAAATTTAATATTTATTTACCTTCCATTTAAATTATAGTCATTTTACTGACTTTTTGCAGTAAAATGACTATACTCGTAAATTTGATAACGGTGCAAAAAGTTAGCAAATTTACTATAATAATTGAACTTACTCAATAAAGGATGTCCATTGCTACAGTATTTAGCTCCAAAATTTAAATTTGATAATTCCAATTTTGATTTAAAAGTGCGGAATGTAAGTTCTGACTAAATAATATTTTACCAATAACATTTTTAAAATGTGCACCAAGAAATCACATGCAGTGCCGGTGGATAAATATCGTGCGTTCCATCCATCGTTAATAAAAAGCCTACCTCAGGTGTCTCTAAAACTTATAGATGAGGATGTACCGTGATGTTAAGTGATAAAAATGATATAAAATGATTACTATTGAAAAAGGTGACGGAATAATGGAAATTAAATTCCAGTATAATAAAGATTACATTGAAAAAGTCAAAACAATCAAAGGATGTTTCTGGCACCCTAACGAGAAGTATTGGAGTTTTCCAAACGATGAGGGGATAGTAGAAAAGATTTTATCTGCATTTTCCGGCGAGGACATTTGTCTTGCTTTTGCATTAGAAAAATTTGATGCGCTTAAAATAGAACTTATTTCAAGAAAATATAGTCCAAAAACCATCAAGTCATATCTTTATTACAATAGAGAACTCGTTAATTTTGCTGGCAAACCTTCTTTTAGCATAAACGAATCCGACATAAAAAATTATCTTGTGTATCTCGTTGAAAAGAAAGATGTTTCTGCTTCCACATTAAACATTGTAGTTAGTGCTTTAAAGTTTTACTATCTTACAATTTTGAATAAAAATTTTGTTTATGAAATAAAGCGTCTCAAAAAGGACAAAAAATTACCTCTTGTTCTAAGTCAGGAAGAGGTTTCCGGGATTCTTTCATCCGTCTCAAATATCAAGCATAAAGCAATTTTAATGCTCATGTATTCTGCGGGATTGAGGGTCAGCGAGGTTGTAAAATTAAAGGTTGAGGATATTGATGATGAGCGAAGATTAATCAGTATTAAAGGTGCAAAAGGAAGGAAGGACAGAATTACAATACTTTCTGATGTTGCTTTCAATACCCTTAAAAAATATCTCATAGAAAACCAGCCGGATAAATGGCTTTTTCCAGGAGCAACAAACAATCACCTTAACACAAGAAGTGTGCAAAAAATTTTCAGTGCGGCTTGCAAAGAAGCAGGTGTTTTAAAAGAGGCATCAGTCCACACATTAAGACATTTCTTTGCAACACACCTGCTTGAAAGCGGTGTTGATTTAAGATACATTCAAGAATTGTTAGGGCATAAAAGTTCAAAGACAACTGCTTCAATTGAAACGGCTCACCCGAAAAAAAGATAATTGTTAGGGCATAAAAGTTCAAAGACAACCGAAATATATATGCATGTAAGCACAAAAAATATTGAAAAAATCAAAAGTCCTCTGGATAATTTAAAATTGTGATTTTTATTTATTATTTATTATTTATTATTTACTCTACTTGACAACTTTTTACTAAGGAGTTAACACAAAATAATTATAAAATCACAAATAAATTTGTATTTCCAATGAAATATTTGGCCACTCTAAAAACAAAGGGTAAATTTTTTAAGTTTTCACGAGTAAGTCATGTTAATTTTTAAATGGTCACATTTTTCAATAAATTTTTGCAAATTTGAATACAAATTGATCAACTCACGAACAAAAAGTTGTCATCCAGAGTTATTTATTTACTTTAAATCTTCATTAATAACAATGATAAATTAATTAGTGTCCATCCACAAAATATAAAATTTTGAAAAAATTTTAACTTTTTCAAGGTAAATTATTATGTTTTTGACAATTTAAAAATCTTACAGATTTTTAAAGATTGAAAATCTTACAGATTTTCAGTAAAATTACGGGTTTATGTATGGACACTAATTAGTGATAAATTTATGATGTTTATTCAAAAGATGGATATGCGAACAAGTTCGGATATACAGACAAAATGGAATGATATGCGAACTTCGGATATACTGCCAAAATCGGATGGATATGCGAACAAGTTCGGATATAACTTGTTATACGCAATATGGCGCGACAAATTTAAGGAGGTAAAACAATATAAGTAATCTAATACATGGAGACAATTTAGAACATAAGATTAAGATAGAAAAACAACCTGAAAATAAGAAATTGTTAAACGAAATCAAGGCAAAATATTCTAATTGGAAAGAAGATAATCTGAAAGTCACAGGAACGACCAAGGAAGATATAAAAAAGAAAGTCAAACTTCTAAACGAGTATAAGACATTTATAAACCAGGCGAAGTTCAAAAAGGAAGCAGGGAACAGATATGGTTTTACTTCGCAATCGCAATTACATTCTTCTGTAATAGAGGAATTTATGTATTATTTGTTCAAAGATATTGGTAAACTGACCAATAAGCATATATATTGGGGACGCACGCAAGCTTATACAAATCTGTATTTTGCACCCCCAAGTATAGATGCGTTTGAGGAAAGTTCAAACATTGTTATAAATGTTAAGAATCAAGATTTTTCAATATCAAAAGAAGTTGTTCTGAAATCAAGGGTGTTGAATAATGAAAATTGGCAAGAAAACAAAATTTATGTCCCAATAGTTTCTGTTGAGTGTAAGACTTATCTTGATAAAACAATATATGAAGGTTCTGTCTCCACAGCGGAGAAAATTAAGAAGGGAAATCCTTACTGTATCTTTCTGATAGTTACAGAAACTTACGAAGTCAGTTTAGATGTTGACCCAAAGTATTCTTCGATAGATCAGATATATGTTTTGAGAAAAGAAAGCAGGGACAATCTGATATTTGATGATGTTGTTTGGGATTTATTCCAATTTGTCGAGTCGCATATAAATTCTGACTGGTACAATGTTAGGGAAAGAATAAAAAGAGGTAAAATGATATGAATGAATATCCTGATGCAAAACTTTTGAAACGAGAAAGAAAAGTTTTGGAACGAGAAAAGAAAGAAAGGGTCCGTGGCGGAACAAAGCATTTAAAAGAAACAAGGGAAATCCCCGGAATTGATATATCGGACTTGCTGGATCGAATTATTTGCGGTGATAGTGAGATTATTTTAAGAGATTTTCCAGATAATTGCATTGACATTATTATAACATCTCCGCCATATAACTTTGGCTTACAATACGAAAACGATAAAAGTAAGGATTCTATGTATTGGCAAGACTATTTTGAAAAGTTAAATAGAATTTGGAAAGAGTGCTGTCGTATTCTAAAACCTGGGGGGAGATTATGTATTAACGTTCAGCCATTATTCTCAGATTATATGCCAACGCACCATATAGTCTCAAAGCAATTACTGGATTTGGGTTTACTCTGGAAAGCTGAAATCATTTGGGAAAAGCATAATTACAATTGTAAATATACTGCTTGGGGTAGTTGGAAAAGTCCAAGTATGCCGTACATGAAATACACATGGGAATTTATTGAAATATTTTGCAAAGAATCACATAAAAAAGAAGGGGATTCTAATAAAATAGATATTACTGGAGATGAATTTAAAAAGTGGGTCTATGCTCGGTGGGACATTGCACCAGAAGGTAATATGAAAAAATATAACCACCCAGCTATGTTTCCAGAAGGATTAGTTATGAGATTATTAAAATTATTCAGTTATCAAGATGGTATCGTTTTAGACCCATTCAATGGCGTCGGGACTACTACCTTGATAGCATATAAATTAAGGAGAAAATATATTGGCATAGACATTTCAGAGGAATATTGTAAAACATCTGAAGAGAGATTGGAAAATGAAAAAAAACAAACAAGATTATTTTAATGACTGTCGCACCATACAGCGTATAACACAGCATAAAAGGTTCGTGCCTTACGGCACTCACCCAAATCCTTCGCTAACGCTCAGGACTTCTTTTATGCTGAAAACGTTATATGAAATCATGGCGGAAGAGCGTCTGGTGAGTTATGAAGAGAATAATACCTCTCCGTGGAGTAGAAAATAATGACACCAAAAGATACGGTTTCACAGCTCGTTCATGAAGCGACCCAACTCAGAAATCAAGCAAAACAAGCACTTTTAACAGGTATCCATGCGGACGAAGCTCCAATAGTGGGTGATTTGTTAGTCAAAGCATTTGTGCCTTATGGTGCCAAAGGACTTGCTATAGGGTGGGGAAGAACTATACGTAAATCATCTAAATCAAACGTTAGCGTTCAGTGGCGTCAGAAAGGAGAGCTGTTTCTACCAAGATGCGAATCCGTAGTAAAAAATATATCAATAAATGCTCGTAACTTACCACCGAGAGGAAACTCAGATAAACTTGTTAAAAAATTTAATAGAGCACGACGGCTTAAGAATCCAGTTTCCTTTTTTGACACACTCATAAATATCCTTAATGAGATTCAGAGTCAGGACCTGATCTGGAATAAAGATATCCCACAAGAGCTTGCACACAGGAAAGAAATAGTCCGGCAAGAGCAAATCGAAAGAGCCAATCTTCAGAGTGAAAGTAAGGACATTACGCGGCTAGCCAAATCTGTAAATCTATTAGATAAGCTATCAATTTCCCAGAACTTAAAGCAATTCCCAGACGTCCAGCGATCAATTCTAGGTGCTTTAGATCGTCTTCAAACTTTCGTCTGCCGAATTATTTTTTTGTTTAAAAAATACCTGATCTGGAATAAAGATATCCCACAAGAGCTTGCACACAGGAAAGAAATAGTCCGGCAAGAGCAAATCGAAAGAGCCAATCTTCAGAGTGAAAGTAAGGACATTACGCGGCTAGCCAAATCTGT
>Ga0210009_1003344_pt1 | contig 10458 bp, 11 predicted proteins | sample CryGeyCG2114_065_FD_185457 | JGI IMG/M metagenome (GOLD analysis project Ga0210009, IMG submission 185457) | Groundwater microbial communities from aquifer - Crystal Geyser CG12_big_fil_rev_8/21/14_0.65 (SPAdes) (version 2) | ecosystem: Environmental > Aquatic > Deep subsurface > Groundwater ... | reverse complement strand
CTCCCCCCAAAGGGATCCCTACTGGGCTGAGCAAGTTTATCCGGCTACTGACGGATCGAAGGGTGAGCGGGTGCATCGACTATTTGAGCTTTGAGCTTGGAGCTTCGTTATTTGACATTGGACAGAAAATCACCCGGCATTTTTCTCTTACTCTTACTCTTTCCTCTTTCCTCTTTCTTCTTTCTTCTCTCTATTGGACATTGGTCATTCCCGCTCGTCTCCCCCCAAAGGGATCCCTACGGGGCTGAGCAAGTTTATCCGGCTACTGACGGATCGAAGGGCGAGCGGGTGCATCGACTATTTGAGCTTGGAGCCTTGAGCTTCGTAAGTCGTCATTCGTTATTCGTTATTGGACAGTCTTCATGGGTAGTCTGAGTCCCCTCTCGGGCGAGGTAGCCCGGCAACTGCCGGAGGTGGGTTGGCGTCTTCGAGCTTTGAGCTTCGTTATTTGACATTGGACAGAAAATCACCCGGCATTTTTCTCTTACTCTTACTCTTTCCTCTTTCTTCTTTCTCTATTGGACAGTCTTCATGGGTAGTCTGAGTCCCCTCTCGCCCCGAAGGTCACGAAGGACTCCAACGGAGGATCCCCATGGGAGGAGGGGCTTCGCTGAAACCTGGTTGCTTCTTCTCAAAATTGTCCTTCGACGGGACTCTTCGTCAAGCTCAGGGCATGCTCTTGAAGACAATTTTGAGACTTGGGCTTGATCAGAGGATTCTACCTCATTTTCCTATGATACACAAAAAAAGCCTGACCGTCTCCCTGGGTTCACCGAAGGGCGGTCAGGCTTTTATTTTTTTAAGATTGTATTCTTTGTGTTCTTCGAGCCATCGTGGTGAAAAATACCTACGTCAGGGAGACGGTCAGGGGGGTATTTACTGACTATTTTTTTCTTTGTGTTCTTCGAGCCTTCGTGGTGAAAGGTCTTACCGCACCAAGCTCAGTTTTTGCGTCGCCTGGAAAATCCCAGCCCGCATCTGAACGATATACAACCCACTCGGGAGCAGGTGGCCATTCGTATTCAGTCCAGCCCAGTTCAGTTGATGCCTTCCGGCGGAAGTCGTGATCTCGTTAGCTGACCACAGTTCACGGCCACTAAGATCGTAGATGGTAAACGCGACGTCACCCGCTTCCGGAACCGTGTACTGAATCGTGGTGCTGGGGTTGAAGGGATTCGGGTAGGCGCCGCTCAGGGCAAACTTCACCGGTTTGATCTCGTCGGCACCCGGCGCATAGGTCAATGTCACAGCGTGATCGTCATGGCGTTTTTCCACACCGTTGTAATCCACATCCGCCAGCACATAGCGGTAGGTCTCGCCGGCAGTCACACGATTGTCGCTGTAGGTATACTCGTGATAATTGTTGGTGGAGCCGTAGCCTTCCAGAGACTTGGTGTTGGTGAAGGAGGCCAGCAATTCCAACGGATTGTCTGCCAGGCTGCGATAAACATTGAATCCCAGGTTCTCGATCTCAGAATCGGTGGACCAGTCAAGCTGCACAAAGCCATTCATGGATTGACCGGAGAATTTGGAGAGGGAGACGGGGAGGGAGGAATCGTAGCCAAAAGAATAGTTTGATCCGCCATTATTGTCATATGCAATTGTGCAGAGATCTGGATAAGTGTCCAAATCACCGGATCCTGTGGACGTTAGAGTAGTAGTTAAGACATAATAGCTGACAGTTCCTGATCCACTAGTAGATATGTCACCTGAGTAACTCGTTCCCGAACCTGTAGCCAACACCCAATTATCTGTTGACCAACCATCACTGGAGTACCGTATATAGACATTTTCCTCGGCACTTTTTGAACCGGAGAGTGTGATAGATACTGTGATAGAAGTATTGGGTACACCACTACCGCTGTTGTCGGATACAGATGATATTGAAATAGGGGACGCACTGAGAGTCATTATTCCAAGCGGCAAATTAGTACTGTGGAAAGTTGCTGGGTCTTGAATACATATATGAACATAAGTATTTGGTGATCCTTTCCATACAGCGTCAGCTCCATTATATGAAGGTGTCCATCGTTGGTCATATGCAGTTATCCAGTAACCACCACCCCAGTCAGTACCCCAACTACCATCAACTACTTTGAAACCCCCATCTACAGAGGGCTGCAGGGTATACCCGTAATAGTTTGTTCCACCACCGAAGTTAGATTTAAGTGTAGCCTCACTTGTTGCGTCAAGTGCAAAGCTGTTGTGAGATCCCGGTACGTAAACAGCCGGGAACAATAGTACTGGCAAAATTAGTAAAGTAATCAGCAGTTTGGTTTTCATTTTAATTCTCCCTAATCCCTAACCATTAATCTCAAATTATTATACTCTCCCGCCTGATCATACCCCGGCACCCAGAAAAAATCAGCAGTCCCATCACCTTGATCGGTGAAAGAAGCGCCAGTTGGTAAATTCTCAGCGCTCCAGGTGAGTGAATCTCCATCCAGATCGGTGGCTGTCAGTGTGAAGCTCACCGTGTCACCCTCCTCCACTGTAAATGGTCCGGCACCCTGCGTGATAACAGGCGCGTTGTTGCCATTCACGGTGTAGCTGTAATTCAAGCCACCATTATTCTCATACGCGATCGTCATCAAGTCCGTATGGGTGTCCAGATCATTCCCCTCTGACCAGATGAGTGTGGTCGTCAAAACATAATATTCAATCACCGTGCCACGCGCGAATGGACCAGCCATATCAGCAGAATAATTTGTCCCACTGCCAATTGCCGATGCAAAGTGATCCGTCGTCCAGCCATCAGTTGTGTAGCGCAAAAAAATATTTTCTTCCGGAGATTTGGTCTGATCCAGTGTGATGGTTACCGTCTGCGATCCCACGCCAGCGTAAAAAGTTCCTAAGGAATCGCTTCCAATCTGTGTCACCGCTGTGATACTCACCGGTTGGGCCGAGAGTGTCATCACACCCATCGGTAAATTCGTGTTCATAAAATCTTGCGGGTCTTCAATGGTCAGATGCACATAAGTATTGGGTGAATCTTTCCAAACAGCATTGCCGCCATTATAACCAACAGCCCAGCGTTGATCGTAACCCGTGATCCAATAGCCGTCACCCCAATCGGTGCCCCAGCCATCCTTTACCACTTTGAATTCGCCATCCACTGAAATGGGAAGTGTGATTTGGTAGTAATGCTGCCCGCCCCCGAAATTGGTCATTTGAGTGGCTTCACTGGTGACATCCAAAACCCAACCGTTATGTGTTCCTGGTACGTATATCTGCCCCATCAGGCTGATTGAAAGCGACAGCAAAATTATCGGACTAAGCTTTTTCGCGCAACTCATTTTAACAGGAGAACCTTGGTCAAACGCACTCCAAATTCACTCTGAACCCGTATTAAATAAACACCTGATGGCGCACGATCAGACTGCCAGGTAATCGTGTGGTAACCGGCGGAAAATTCACCGTTGGCCAGTTCTGCCACACGCTGTCCCCGGAGATTATACACCCGAATCTGAACATCACTGGTCTGGGGCAATGCAATGGTGAATCGTGTACTGGGATTAAACGGGTTGGGAAATGGCCGGGTTACCGAATAGGTCACCGGAACTTGTTCATTCGCATTACCAACCCCGGGAGCAATGGTGATGGTAATGCTCAATGAGTCAGTGGTCCCCCGGCCAGTAATGTTCAGCCAGAGCAACAATGCCATGAGAATGAATGATTTTCGCAGCATGGTGTCAATTCTCAACGGATTAACGAGAACCTGTCCGGCGAATAACCGGTTGTTGTGGCGATCGAATCCTCATCAATGCCTGACCGCCCTGACCATCATCCACGATAAAGGTTACATCCGAGTAGATGCCGGCCTGACCATAGGTCGGTGTCCAGGTGAAAGTCGCCGTTCCATCGCCATTGTCTGTAAAATCACTACCACCAGGTATATTCTGACTTGTCCAGGTAAGCGCATCCCCATCACCATCCGAAGCTGAAATTTGGAACTGCAGTTCGACACCTTCTTCCCCTTCCTGATTGGATAATCCGGCGATCACCGGCGCGTCATTCACCGATGTAACCGTCACGTCAAATGTCGTGGTGTCACGGCCGCCATTGCCATCATCGGCATAGACGGTAAATGTGATGGGCGAGCTGATGTTGTTGTAGTTACTCGCCAGGGCCAGAAACAGGGAATCATTCCGCACGCTGGCGCTCACCGTTTCAGCGCTACCTCCGGTAATGGAGAATGTGATGGGGTCACTGTCCGCATCGGTGGCGCTGATAACCAGGGTATCTGGTGTGTCTTCAGTGAGGACTTGATCGTCAATGGTTGCGAATACAGGCGGGCTATTCACCGTCACCGTATAGCCGACACTGGTATAGGTGGTGCCATCCCAAAATCCACCACCACCGGTGCTATACCCACCATATTTGTAATTCACACCATCCAGGGAAAAGCGACTGGCGACATAATAGGTGCCCGCTGCCGTTACCTGCGCACCCAGATCAATGCTGTACTCATCATTGTTTTCAGCATCCTGGTTGTAAATCGCGGTGACCCAGGTCCAGCCCCCGCCGGATGGATCGGTGTTCGTTGTGGCATACCCAATTTCACCTGTTACTCCGGCACCCTGACCGGGGGAATCGGTTAATCCGGCTTCATACACCTGGGCGTAAACGATAAATGATGTACCACTTTCGAAGGATTGTGCTGCCGGATACTGGAGATTACACCAATCCACATCGTTGTTGATCACGGTGATGGAAACCGTGGTTGTGTCAGATGCCGCCTTGGCAAATGATCCGATAAAAAAACCAAATAAGACGAGAATTGTTGAAAGACGACGCATGATGTTGCCCCTTGTCCATGCAGCCGGGATGCTCATTGTTTCCAAGCGATCCTGGTAGTGTTGCTGGTGTTGATTCAGGTGGGGAAAAATAAGCTCTGAAATGAAAAACTGCAAAGCCATTGGAGCTCGGGGAATAAGCAGTCAGTAGTGAGGAGACAGGGAGATCGAGAACGAGATTGAGCTGAATTCCCGGCAGCCCTTCCTGGAATTCCTACAAAAAGCCGGACACATAAAGAAGTCATGCTGCATGTTTTTGGTTCTTTGAATAGTTTTTCAGATAATCTACCGGAGATAGGTATCCGAGGGTTGAATGTCTTCGGAAGCGATTGTAGGTGATTTCGACATACTCAAAGATTCTTTGGCGAGCCACCTGGCGCATCATTAGGTTAATTCTGTAGATCAGTTCACTTTTCAGGGTTCGGAAAAAACTCTCTGCCACGGCATTGTCATAGCAGTTGCCTTTCCCGCTCATACTTTGCTTCATTTTATGCTTTCTCAGAAGCTTTCTAAAACGTTTGTCTGCATACTGAATACCCCGATCCGAATGAAAGATAAGCCCGGGTGCCGGATGTTCCCGACGGACCGCATCCTCAAGGGCTGCAACGGTGGTCACCTGGCTGTGCATCCGTTCACTCAATGCCCAGTCAACGATACGCCGGTCAAACAGATCCCCTTCGATCTCACTGCGTTCGCCTCAGGATGACACCCGGAGAGATTTTTTTGACTCGTTCTCGTTCTCGATTACTTTCTTCTTACTCTTTCCTCTTTCTTTCCTCTTTCTCTAACTGGCAAGATAAGCTTTCAACTGCTCCAACCGCTCCACCGTCCCCACATCCATCCAGAAGGAATCGTCCATTGGGAAAGCCTGGATGATTTCGCCTGCGCCGGCGGCAGTCAGATAAGCAGCAATGATCGAAAATGGTCCCGATTCCGTTTCCAGATATTTCAGGAATTCTCCCGACACCACATGAATCCCATTGAATGCCAATCGCTGTCCGGAAAGCAATTCCATCGGCGGAGCGCCCTGGCGCTGGTCTTCCCAACCTGCCAGGTGCTGATGATCGTCAAAAAGTAAATACCGGGAAGTCTTACGCTGACTCACTGCCAAGGTCGCCAGGGCGCCGGCGGATTGGTGCCTGGTCAGCATTTTCGTCAAATCCAGATTGGTATATACATCACTGTTGTGGATAAAAAAAGCCTCCTCACCCCGAAACCAATCCGCTGCGTGGCGCAGCCCGCCGCCGGTGTCCAGCAGCGTCTCTTCGAAAGTATAATTCACCTGCAGTGCATAATCACCCTGAGCTGCCACATAGGATTTTATCTGGTCCGGAAAATGATGCAGATTCAGGATAATTTCATCCACACCCGCCTGTTTCAGCCGCTGGATCACGGCATCCAACAGCGTCACTCCCGGTGCAATTTCCACCAGACATTTGGGTTTTTCATTTGTAAAGGGACGCAGCCGCGTACCGAGTCCGGCCGCAAATACCATTGCTTTCATACGTTGAAATTACTCTGGTTTAGGAACGGGCCAATTGGCCTGATTCAAATGGTTTAGTTCGACCTGAATAGCCGGGAAACGACTTTTTAAGTGGTGAGCCAGAGCCTCGGCGGAGAAAACAGAGCGATGTTGACCGCCGGTACAGCCAAAACTCACCATCAAGTCCGTGAAATTCTGACTTTGGTAACTCGCAACAGCGGAATCAACGAGTGTATAAATATTTTCGAGAAAATGACTCATAACCGGCTTGTCCCGGAAAAATGCAATGACCGCTTTATCCTTACCCGTCAAGGGTTTGAACGCAATGTCACGTCCGGGATTGGGCAGATACCGGCAGTCAAATACAAATCCGCCACCGTGACCTTTTTCGTCAGTGGGAATGCCATTGGTGTAGGCAAAACTGGAAATGCGGACGGTGAGTTTCAGCTTCGCACCACCGAATTCACGCAGCGCAGATGAACGCACCAAATAGTGAAATACCTCCATGAGCGTCGGCAACTCAATGGGCAGTTCCACCGTTTTCAGCAAATTCTCCAAATTCTGAATGGCGTAAGGGACCGATTCGAGAAAATGTGTTTTACGTTCATAAAATCCACGATAACCATAAGCGCCCATAGCCTGCATCAGTCGTATAAAAATATAGCCGTGGTAGTATTGGGTAAATTCCGCGCGGTCAATCGTGATCAGGGTCGCTACGGCATCCAAATATTTTTGTAGTAAAAGCGATCGCACATCCTCCGGAATATTTGCTTTGGCATCGTACAACAATGACGCGATGTCATATTGCAGCGCACCTTTGCGACCGCCCTGGTAATCAATAAACCACGGCTCGCCCTCTTTGAGCATGATATTGCGGGACTGAAAATCACGATAGAGGAAAAAATCTTGAGGCGCTGATAGCAGGTAGTTCACGAGCGTTTCGAAATCGTCTTCCAACTTCTGTTCATTGAAGGGAACGTGCGCCAGTTTTAAAAAATAATATTTGAAATAATTCAGGTCCCAGAACATGGATTGACGGTCAAAACTGTGCCGGGGATAACAAACCGACCAGTCGAGGTTTTCAGCCCCTTTTATCTGAAACCGGGGAAGCATTTTCACGACATTTTCGTAATGCCCCACCATCTCAACGGGAAAATCCAAATGACCACTGCGTCTGGTAACCAGTGCATCAAATAGTGTGGTATTGCCCAAATCTTCTTCGATGTAAATATCTTCATCCAGATTCTCAGCGAAAATCTCCGGAACCGGTAGTCCCATGGATTTGAAATGTCGTGAAAATGCCAGAAATGCTTCATTTTCCTCACGATCAGAATTCCCAACACCGATGGCGGTATGCGTTTTACCCTGAAGTCGAATCAGATACCGATTGGATCCGTGGGGTGGTAAATCGGTCACTTTCAGGACCGGTTCACCGAAATATTGTTCGAACAGAGCAGACAGTTTTTTTTGCATGATATCCGTCATAAGGCTATTGCCAAAACCCGGTTGAGTTCCGGCTGATTTCTGGAAATGATCACGCTAGTCTGATTGACACTTTGCATGAGCGTAAAAAAAAATTGATTCCACTAAATATTGTGCATTCCGATGATACTCAAAAATTCATTCCGGGTGTCAACCTCCTCGTGAAATTCCCCTAACATGGCTGAGGTTGTGGCGTAGGAATTCTGCTTTTCCACACCGCGCATCTGCATACACATGTGGCGACCTTCCAGGACAACAGCAACTCCATGCGGCTCCAAAACCTCCATGAGCGTATTGGCGATCTGATGCGTCAGGCGTTCCTGTACCTGCAATCGACGGGCGAACATATCCACGATCCTTGGAATTTTGGAAAGCCCAATCACCTTGCCGCTGGGGATGTAAGCGACATGCGCTTTCCCGAAAAATGGCAGCATGTGGTGCTCACACATGGAAAAAAATTCAATATCACGAACGACCACCATTTCGTTGTAGTCTTCGGTGAAAATGGCATCATTCACGATTGATTCCAGGTTTTGCGAGTATCCCCGGGAAAAGAACTCCCAGGCTTTTGCCACCCGATTCGGCGTGCGGACAAGACCCTCGCGAGTTGGATCTTCCCCGATTTGTTTCAGCAGTTCGTGGGTCGCAATTTCAATTTTTTCAATGTCCATGGTCATGATATGGCTTCCTCTGCAGGGTTCTGGTTGAATGCATTTTCGGGGTCTTCATTGTACCGGTTGAATAATTTGACACCCAAATAGAAAAACGGCGTGTCCGCCAATGCGAAAAAGAATTTGAACACGTATGAATTTATGATCAAAACGATGAGTGCGCCGACAGTATTTACCGATGACCCGAGATTTCCGGCGATATATAGAATCGTCAAAATGGCGGTGGAGTCCACCAGTTGACTCACCATCGTAGAACCATTATTCCGCAGCCATAAATGCTTGCCTTTGGTCAGTCTCTTCCAAAAATGAAACAAAGAGACATCAATGCTCTGGGCGGTGAGGTATGCGAACATGCTGGCCAGTGTATTACCGATCATGAATTCGTACACCCGCTCAAAGGTCGTCAAGCCGCCACTTATACCAGACGCATCCGGCAGCCAATGACTCACGGTCATCAAACCCAGCATGAAAATATTCATGAAAAAACCGACCCAAACCACGGTCTGAGCTTTTTTTCGGCCAAAGAGTTCCGAAATCAAGTCGGTGGCTAAAAAAGTGAATGGATAGGCAATGACCCCCGCCGGTACTGCCATGGTGTAGACACCGTTCGTCAAAACCCGGTCCGGTGTGATGGCTGCCAGCCAACCTGGCAGGTTCCAGGAAAAAATGGTGACGAACTTGGTCGTTCCGATCACATTCCCCAAAACCAGGGAGGTCAGAAAAATCCCCGCCAGGACGAGAAATAGCAGGTCGCGTTTACCATTGTCAATTGTCGGCTTCATGTTTCCGTTCAGGGAGTTGATACTCACGGCAACCCACCGGGTCCATAATAGTCGGTGAAAATCGTTGGTGTCTCTTGTAGGCGGACCCGGAAGAGGACACCATTTTCCAGAAGGGGCTCAATCTGATTCCAGATCCAGACCACCAGGTTTTCAGTGGAGGGTTGTTTGTCGGCAAACCAGTCAATGTCCTGGTCAATCATGGCGTGATCAACTTTGCTGATGACATGCTCCCTGACCACTTTTTTCAAATGTCCCAGGTCAATGAGAAAACCGGTATCAGGATTAACCTCGCCGGTTACAGAGACCGTGAGGGTGTAATTATGGCCGTGGGTGCGGACATCCGGACCGAACATTTTTTTGTTTTCTTCCTCGGTAAAAGCCGAATTGTGGTAGCGGTGAGCAGCACAAAAAGTGAATATTTTATTCAATACAATCATTGCACGTCTCCAATCGTGCCGGAATTTAGGTTGAGGGGCAATTTTTACAAGGGAGAAGGGGATGTGACATCGGATGAGGCAAAATCTTTCGAATATTGCGCCGGGTCTCCCAGGCTCCAGGATTTTTCGGCAGATTGAGGGCAATCCTCTTAATTGAGAATTATTCTTGATAACACTGACACACAGACTATATTCACAGCGTAATGATCGAAGACCACTATAGTCAAATCCCCTACAAAACACCGACAACGGAGAGATAATTATGCAACACAAATTGCCTGAACTACCCTATGCCATGGACGCGTTAGCCCCTACCATTTCTAAAGAAACCCTGGAATATCACTATGGCAAACACCACCAGGCGTACGTGAATAATCTGAACAACCTCATCCCCGGTACCGCGTTTGAAGATGCCCCGCTGGATGAGATTGTCAAAAAAGCCTCCGGTGGCATTTTCAACAATGCTGCCCAGGTCTGGAACCACACTTTTTACTGGCATTCACTCTCCCCCACCGGCGGTGGTGAACCAGCCGGCGAGCTGGCCAAAACCCTGAGTGGTGCTTTTGGTTCTATGGATGATTTTAAAGCCAAATTTGCCGATGTCGCCACCAAAACCTTTGGCTCCGGCTGGACCTGGCTGGTGAAAGATGCCAACGGCAAACTGGACGTGGTGAGTACCTCCAATGCCGGTAATCCACTCACTTCCGGCCAAACCCCGCTGTTAACGATTGATGTCTGGGAACACGCGTATTACATCGATTATCGCAATGCCCGCCCCAAATACATCGAATCCTACTGGAAATTGGT
>Ga0210009_1003343_pt1 | contig 10460 bp, 8 predicted proteins | sample CryGeyCG2114_065_FD_185457 | JGI IMG/M metagenome (GOLD analysis project Ga0210009, IMG submission 185457) | Groundwater microbial communities from aquifer - Crystal Geyser CG12_big_fil_rev_8/21/14_0.65 (SPAdes) (version 2) | ecosystem: Environmental > Aquatic > Deep subsurface > Groundwater ... | reverse complement strand
GCGAATCACCGACCAGCAACAGTTGTTCGATCGGCACGCCGAAGAACTTGGCCGAATGCAACAGCGGCAGCGGACTGGGCTTCTTCTCGGTCAGGGTGTCGCCCGCCAGCACGATGTCGAAGTAGTGCGCCAGTCCGATGCCCTTGAGCAGTGGCTGGGTGTAACGCTCGATCTTGTTGGTGATGCAGCCCAGGCGGAAACCCGCCGCCTTCATCGCATCCAGTCCCTCGATCACATGCGGGAACGGTTTGCTCTCCAGCAACAATTCGCTGTAATACTTCTCGAAAATGGGCAGCGCCTTGGCAAACAAGGCCGCATCCGGCTCGGCATGCATGTCGGCGGCAGGACTCGGTGCGCGCAAGCGGCTGGTGCGGGAATGCTGCCCGCAGCCTCCTCCCGTGTCATAAGACTCCGCCTCACTCTGTCGGAGGCTGCCGGTGAGCGCGCGCTTCACCAGCCAGTGGATGCCGTTGCCGATGTAGCTCATCAGCAGGTCCTGCGACACGGCGGGGCGCCCCATGTCGCGCAGCATGCGGTTGGCCGCTTCTGCCAGTTCCGGCGCGGTATGCAACAGCGTACCGTCGAGGTCGATGACGATGGCTGAGACGGATAGCGGAAACTGCTTGAACAACATTGGATATGCCTCTAACACTTTGTCATTCCGGCAAAGGCCGGAATCCAGTCAGATAAATAATCCTTGCGTAGCAAAGTCAAAAGCCCAACGGCATTTTAAATAACAGCACTGGATTCCGGCCTTCGCCGGAATGACGGAAGCAAAATCACTTCCCGGCTTTGGCCAACTCGGCGCGCAGCTCGCCGATGACGGTGTTGTACTGGTTCTTGTCCTTGTCATTGCGCTTGCTGAACACGGCCGAACCGGCGACGAAAGTATTGACGCCTGCTGCAGCCACTTCCCTGATGTTGGCCGGGCCGACGCCGCCATCGATCTCCAGACGGCAGTTATATTTGCCCGCATCGATCATCTTGCGCACGGCGCGCGCCTTGTCCAGCACGTAGGGAATGAATTTTTGTCCGCCGAAACCGGGGTTCACCGACATCAGCAACACCATGTCCAGCTTGGGCAGGGTGTATTCCAGCACATCCAGCGGCGTGGCCGGGTTGAATACCAGACCGGCCTTGCAGCCGCTTTCCTTGATCAGGCCGATGGTGCGGTCAATGTGTTCGGAAGCTTCCGGGTGGAAGGTGATGTAGGTCGCGCCGGCCTTGGCGAAGTCGGGGATGAGGCGATCGACCGGCTTGACCATCAGGTGCACGTCGATCGGCGCGGTCACGCCGTGCTTGCGCAGTGCTTCGCACACCAGCGGGCCGATGGTCAGGTTCGGCACATAGTGGTTGTCCATCACGTCGAAGTGCACGATGTCAGCACCGGAGGCGAGCACGTTGTCGACTTCTTCGCCGAGGCGGGCGAAGTTGGCAGAAAGAATCGAAGGGGCGATCTGGTAGTCCATGGTTTGGTCCTCGAGAGTTGGAAATCCGGCCGCACATTCTAACCGAAACTCCAGATTATTCGACGTGCGCCTTGTCATGCGGGACAAAATACGGTGAAATGCCGCGATGCAAAATTCTTCTCCCTATTGCGTTCACGTTGCCGTCCAGGTGCGCTATCTGCCCGAGCAGTCGGACGAGGCGGATAACCGTTACGTGTTCGCCTACACCATCACCGTGACCAACCAGGGTGACCATCCGGTGCAATTGCTCAGCCGGCACTGGATCATTACCGATGCGAACCAGCATGTGCAGGAAGTCAAAGGCAAGGGCGTGGTCGGGGAGCAACCCGTCATCAAGCCCGGACAAGGTTTCGAGTACGCCAGCGGCACGGTGCTGGCGACCCAGGTGGGCACCATGTCCGGCACCTATCGGATGCAGGTAGTGGGGGGCGGCGAATTCGACGTGCCGGTGCCGCAGTTCGTGTTGAGCGTGCCGCGCACCTTGCATTGAACATGAAAACCCGGTTAAGCCACGGATGACCACAGATGAACACTGATAAAACTTTGTATTGTGCAGGATTGGTACTTCACCCCAATGATGATGGCGAGCATGGGTGTCATCTGTTTGCATCCGTGAAAATCCGTGTTCATCCGTAGCGGGGTCATTCTCTTTGATGAAAAATAGATTCCAGAATCATCCTCTTTTGCTCGTGCTGGTATTCAGCGTGTGGCTATCCGCCTGCCAGACACCGCCGCCGAAAGAGCCGATCCCGCCGGTGGGTAAACCCTCCCCTGATTTCCTGTTGGCCACCTGGGCTGATCTGCCGGATTGGCTGGCGCAGGAGTTGCCGGCTTCGTGGCCTGCGTTGCAACAGAGTTGCAGCGCGCTGCGCCTGAAAGCCAACTGGCTGCCGATTTGCGCCGCCGCAAAGGACATCGCGGCGGATGACGCGATGGCGCAGCGCACCTTTTATGAGACGTGGTTCAAGCCCTACAAAATCCTCAATCCGGATGGCAGCGATACTGGTCTCATCACCGGCTATTACGAGCCGCTGCTGCTGGGCAGCCGGAAGCCGAGCGAGCGCTTTGCCTATCCCCTTTATGCGCCGCCGGACGACATGCTGGAAGTCGATATGGGCGAACTTTATCCGCAGTTTCGCGGCAACATCGTGCGCGCCAGGCTACAGGGCAAGCGCGTCGTGCCCTATTTCAACCGGGCCGAGATCGACGCCGGACTGGCGTCCGCGTTGCGCGGGCGCGAACTGTTCTGGGTGGACAATCCGGTCGAGCTGTTCTTCCTGCAGATCCAGGGCTCCGGGCGCATCCAGCTGGAAGACGGCACCCATGCCAGGATCGGCTACGCCGAGCAGAACGGTCATCCGTATGCTTCCATCGGCAGAAGGCTGATTGATATGGGCGAGCTGTTGCCGGAACAGGCCTCGATGCAAGGCATCAAGAACTGGGTAGAAAAAAATCCAGAACAGCTCGAAGTATTGCTCGGCCATAACCCCAGCTATATCTTCTTCCGCGAGCTGCCGGATTCCCTCTCCGGCCCCATCGGTGCGCTGGGTGTGCCGCTGACCAATGAATACAGCATCGCGGTCGATCGGCGCAGCATTCCGCTCGGGGTGCCGGTGTTCCTCGCCACCACGCAACCGAACAGCGCAGAGCCGCTCAACCGCCTTGTGTTCGCGCAGGACACGGGCGGCGCGATCAAGGGCGCGGTGCGTGCGGACTTCTTCTGGGGTTTTGGCGAACTGGCCGGTCATCAGGCGGGACGCATGAAGCAAAGCGGACGGCTATGGGTGCTGTTTCCCAAGGGTGGCGAGCCGGCATTAAACTGATATAGTTGCGCGACTTTGGCCGCAGCGTGCTCGGGGAGGGGTATGGCATTGACAGACAATAAAGGTGAACCAGAATAATGCAGAGGAAAATTTTCTCCCCTGTCATCACCTTGCTGAATCGCCTGAACTACACCCGGAAGTTCACGCTGCTGTGGGTGTTTTCGCTGATCTCGATCGCGGTGGTCGTGTATGGACTATTCGTCATGCTGGAACGGGTCATCCAGCCCGCACTGAAACAACTGCAAGGCATCGCCCTGATCGAGCCGGTCTCCCGCACTGTCCAGGCCGTCCAGTTGCACCGGGGCATTGCCGCCGCGTTGTTGAGCGGCAACAAGAATATGCGGGACCGGCACACAGCTCAGGAGGACGAAGCCGTCAGGACTTTCATGGCGATGGAAGAGCAACTGCCTGCCAGCCTGACCTCGGGTGAAGATTTCCGGCGCATCAAGGCGGATTGGGGAAGATTGCAGAAGAGAGGGGAGTACCCGGAGAAAGAGGAAAGCTTCCTCGCGCATACCCGCCTGATCGAGCAACTCCAGGCATTTGAGATAAAAGTTGCCGATGACTATCTGTTGACCCTGGACCCGGAGCTGGTCTCGTTTTATCTGCTTGATACTGCGCTTAACAAGCTGCCCCATGCGCTCGAACATCTTGGGCGACTGCGCGCCTACAGCACCATCATCCTCTCTGAAAGACGGCTCTCCGAGGAGCAGAAAATCCGGCTGCATATCCTGATTGCCGAGCTTGAAACCACACTCGGCGATTTCAGGGCCAACCTCAACAAGAGCAGCTATTACAATCCGGAGATTCAGGGCATGCTCCAGACGGTAGCGAATGATGTTGATCTGGCGGCGCAGAAGGTCGTCCATTTCATCGAGAAAGATATCTTCAGCGGGCGTTTTTATGCCAACCCCGAAGCCTTTCTGGAAATGGCCACGGCAGAAATCGACCGGGGCTACGCGCTGATGTATGAATCCCTGCTGCCGACCGCCGAAGTACTGATTCAGGCGCGCATCGCCCGGGCAAAAAAGACGCTGTACACCAATACCGGCATTTCCCTGCTGATATTTCTGCTGGTGGTCTATCTGTCGGTCAGCATCTATTACGCGATTGTGGGCGGTATTCAGACGCTGGTCCATTCCTTGCGCCGGTTTGCCGAGGGCGACCTGAACGTGCGGGTCAACCTCGGCACGAACGATGAACTCAGTCAGGTGGGTAACAGTTTCAACGAGATGGCACATCAATTCAGCGCGCTGATGGAAACGCACCGCGAAGATGAAGATCGCCTGCGCGCCACCATCGACACCGCCATGGATGCCGTGGTGAAGATGGATGCCCGCGGTGTCATCACCGGCTGGAACAACCAGGCAGAGAAGATTTTCGGCTGGAGCCGGGAAGAAGCGCTCGGGCGCGTGCTGGGCGAGACCATCATCCCGCCGCAGTACCGCGAGGCACATGCCCGGGGATTGCAGCGTTTCCTGCTCACCGGCGAAGGGCCGATGCTGAATGCGCGCATCGAAATGACCGGACTGCGTCGTGACGGTCACGAGTTTCCGGTCGAACTCTCCATCGCCCCGATCAGGTTGGGGGACACGACAACAGGAAATTATGAATTCAGCGCTTTCATCCGTGACATTACGGAACAAAAAGCGTCCGAAGAACTGATCTGGAACCAGGCCAACTTCGACAGCCTGACCGGGCTGCCCAACCGCCACATGTTCCACGACCGCCTGGCGCAGGATATTAAAAAAGCGCACCGTGCAGGCCTGAAAACCGCACTGCTGTTCATCGACCTCGACAAGTTCAAGGAAGTGAACGACACGCTGGGGCACAGCATGGGCGACATCCTGTTGCAGGAAGCCGCGCGCCGCATCAGTACCTGTGTGCGTGAGGCCGATACCGTGGCACGCCTGGGTGGCGACGAATTCACCGTGATTTTGACGGGGTTGGAGGAAGTTGGCAGTGTTGACCGGGTGGCTGAGAATATCCTGCAAAATCTGGCCAAACCATTTCAGTTGGATGACGAGATCGCTTATGTGTCCGCCAGCATCGGCATCACGCTGTATCCGGATGATGCCACCGAGACAGAAGATATGCTGAAGAATGCCGATCAGGCGATGTACGTGGCAAAGAACCGGGGGCGCAACCGTTTTGATTACTTCACGGTTTCCATGCAGCAAGCCGCACAGGTGCGGCTGCAATTGACCAACGAATTGCGCGGTGCGCTGGAGTCCAAACAGTTCAGGGTTTATTACCAGCCGATTGTGGAACTGGGCAGTGGTTGCATCATCAAGGCAGAGGCGCTGGTTCGCTGGCAACACCCGGAACGCGGCTTGATCAGCCCGGCGCTGTTTATTCCGCTGGCTGAAGAAACCGGACTGATCGTTGAGATTGGTGACTGGGTGTTCAGGGAAGCGGCACGCCAGATCAAGTACTGGCAAACGCAGTACGACCCCGAATTCCAGATCAGCGTCAATATGTCACCGGTGCAATTTGGCAACATAACTGTTTGTGCCGGCGATGAATGGCCGGCTTATTTGCGGGAGCTGGATTGCCCCGGGCGGGGCCTCATTATCGAAATTACCGAGGGCCTGCTGTTGGATGCGGATTCCGATGTTGCCCGTAAACTGCTCCAGTTCCGTGATGCGGGCATGCAGACGGCCATCGATGATTTTGGCACCGGCTACTCGTCGCTGTCCTACCTGAAGAAGTTTGATATCGATTACCTGAAGATTGACCAGTCATTCGTGCGCGATCTGGAGACCGACCCCAACGACCTGGCGCTCTCCGAGGCCATCATCGTGATGGCGCACAAGCTCGGCCTTAAGGTGGTCGCAGAAGGGGTGGAGACGGCGACGCAGTGCAAAATCCTGACCGCCGCGGGCTGTGACCATGGGCAGGGATATTTGTTTTCCAGACCGATACCCGCCGAAGAATTTGAAGCCTTGCTGAAGAATCACCGGTCGATCAACCCCGATTGCTGCACCCGATCCTGAAAAACGGCGGTGGTTAAGTCCCACACCTTAACCACCACGCACCCCTCCCCAAACCAAAAGAATAGATCGTCCGCGTCATAAACAACTTTAGCTTGTTTGCGCAATGCATTGCTTTTTAAGTATATTTATCCAGCCTTAACTTTCTGCGCTAACCCCTTGTCCCGAAAAGAAAAATCCCGTTATTTGCCTTGACTACCCAAAATATTTTCAATATAGTGGGGTCAAGTGGTGAAAAGTGGGAATAAATGGGAGGTAAAGGGGTTCCATGTTCCAAGGGGCGGCACAATTCAATCTGGATGGCAAAGGCAGGCTGACGATACCGACGCGGTATCGCGACATGTTGCTGGCCCATTGCGCGGGTCAGTTGGTGCTGACTGCCGATGCGGACGGCTGTCTGTTGCTCTACCCCCAGCCTGAATGGCAACCCATTCGCGAGAAGCTGATGCAGCTTTCCGCATTCAATCCCAAGACGCGCGCTTTGCAACGTTTCCTCGTCGGCCATGCGGAAGACGTGGTGATGGATGCCGCTGGGCGTGTGCTGATCTCGGCGACCCTGCGCGATTACGCCAAGCTGGACAAGCGCGTGATGCTGGTCGGTCAGGGCAAAAAATTCGAATTGTGGGATGAGGCGCGCTGGCAGGCGCAGTACGAGAAGATGACGAGTTTCTCGATGGATGATTTGCCGCCCGAACTTGAAGGATTCACTTTGTGAGTGAGACGTTCGCGCACGCGACCGTCCTGTTGCATGAAGCAGTCGAAGCGTTGCAGGTGAAGCCGGATGGCATCTATGTGGATGGCACGTTCGGGCGCGGCGGGCACAGTCGGTTGATCTTGAGCAAACTTGGTGTGCACGGCAAGTTGATTGCGCTGGATAAAGACCCGATGGCCGTCGCGGCGGGCAAGACGATAGCCGATGCACGTTTTCAGATGGTGCACAGCGGCTTCGAACATCTGGGTGCAGTGCTGCACGAACTGGGTGTCGAAAGCGTCGATGGGGTGTTGCTGGATTTGGGGGTGTCGTCGCCACAGTTGGACGATGAGCGTCGCGGTTTCAGTTTTCGTTTCGAGGCGCCGCTGGACATGCGCATGGATACCAGTAGCGGGCAGACGGCGGCGGAGTGGCTGGCGACGGTGGATGAAGGTGAACTGACGGAGGTGATACATGATTACGGCGAAGAACGGTTTGCTAGGCAAATTGCAAGGGCGGTTGTTGCTGCGCGCCAGGAACGGGCGATCCTCACCACGCACCAGCTGGTTGATGTCGTCGCGCGCTGCGTGCGCACCCGTGAACCAGGGAAAAATCCGGCAACGCGCACCTTTCAAGCTATACGGATTTATCTCAATCGCGAACTCGAAGAACTCGAGAACGTGCTGCCGCAATGTGTCGGCCATCTGAAGCCGGGCGGGCGCATGGCGGTGATTAGTTTCCATTCACTGGAGGACCGTATCGTGAAGCGGTTCATGCGCGACATGGCACAAGGCGACAAGTTGCCGAAGAGCGTGCCGATCCGCGCGGCGGATATACCGCAGGGCCGGTTGCGCCTGGTCGGCAAGGCGACCCGCGCGTCAATGGCGGAAGTCGCGGCCAATCCGCGCGCGCGCAGTGCGGTGTTGCGCGTGGCAGAGAGGGCGGGGAGCGCCAGTGGCTAGGCTGGACGCATTGCTGCTGCTGCTGACGATCGCTTGCGCGTTAGGTGTTGTGACCTCTCAACACAAGGCGCGCAAGTTGTTTGTGACGTGGCAAAACGAGAAAGAACGGGCGCAACAAATGGATGTGGAGTGGGGGAAATTGCAATTGGAGCAGAGCACGCTGGTGGCCCCGGCGCGGGTGGAGCGGATTGCACGCCAGCAATTGCAGATGCAGGCGCCTGGCAAGGAACAAATGCGTTATGTGTACACCGGCGATGAAGTGGGGGGGCAGCTGCGACACGTTACTGCGGAGCAGCCGATTGCGGGCGCAGCTGTCATGCCCCCCCTCCCGCACCAGACGCTTTCGCGCACCGTGTCGGGGGGGCGTCCGTGAATTACGCGCAGTTGCCGCAGACTTCCGCCCAGATCGCGCTGCCGGCCTGGCGCGCGCGCACCTTGTTCGTCCTGCTGCTGCTGGGGATGGCCGGTCTGTTTGCGCGTGCCCTCTATTTGCAGGGATTTCACAACGACTTTTTGCAGCAAAAGGGCGATGCCCGCTATTCGCGCGTGGTGGAAGTGCCGGCGCACCGCGGCATGATCACCGACCGCAATGGCGAGCCGCTGGCGATCAGCACGCCGGTGGATTCGGTGTGGGCCAGCCCGCCCGATGTGGTGGCCGATGCGGCACAACTGCGCCAGTTGGCGCATCTGCTCGACTCCAATGTGGGCCATTTAAAAGAGCGTCTGTTCGACACTTCGCGCGAATTCGTTTACCTGAAGCGGCAACTGCCTCCCAATCAGGCGCGCCAGATAGCAGCACTCGGCATTCCGGGCGTGTCGTTGCGGCACGAATATCGCCGTTACTATCCGGGCGGTGAGGTAACCGCGCAGCTGCTTGGCTTTACCGATGTGGACGATAACGGGCGCGAAGGCATCGAGCTGGCATTGCAAGAGGTATTGCGCGGCAAGCCCGGCAGCCAGCGCGTGATCAAGGACCGGCGCGGGCATATCGTGGAAGACGTCGCCAGTTTGCGCGCGCCGAAGGAAGGGCGCGATGTCGCGTTGAGCATCGACAGCAAGTTGCAGTTCATCGCCTTCCGCGAAATCAAACAGGCCGTGATCGGGCAGCAGGCAAAAGCCGGGTCGATCGTGGTGCTCGACGCCAGGAGCGGCGAAGTGCTGGCGCTGGTCAACTGGCCAACATACAACCCGAATAACCGCATCCGGCCGGCAGTGGGGGCAATGCGCAATCGCGCCGTGACCGATCTGTTCGAGCCGGGTTCGAGCATGAAGCCGTTCGCGGTGGCAGCGGTGCTGGAAGAGGGCAAGTTCAAACCGGATACGCGGGTGAACACCGAAAATGGAAAGTTCACGATCGGCAATCGCACCATCCACGACACCCACCCCGCCGCGTTCCTGTCCGTGGCGGAAGTGTTGCAGAAATCGAGCAATGTCGGCGCGGCCAAGCTGGCTTTGTCGATGTCGCCGCAAACCTTCTGGAATCATTTGAGCCGTGCCGGATTCGGCGCAGAGACCGGATGCGGATTCCCCGGCGAAGCGACCGGCAGGTTGCGCAATTACCAGACCTGGCGCCCGATCGAGCAGGCCACCATGTCTTATGGCCACGGCATTTCGGTCAACCTGTTGCAGCTGGCGCGCGCTTACACGATTTTCGCCAACGATGGCGAATTGAAAGCGATCAACCTGCTCAGGCAGGAAACTCCGGCGCGCGGCAGTCAGGTGTATTCGGTACAAACCGCGCGCGCGGTGCGCGCCATGCTGGAATTGGTGGTGCAGCCGGGCGGCACCGCGCCGCTGGCGCAGATCCCCGGCTATCGGGTGGCGGGCAAGACCGGCACGGCGCACAAACTACAGAACGGCAAATATGTGGATCGTTACGTTGCCTCCTTCATCGGCATGGCGCCGGCCAGCGATCCGCGTTTGATCGTGGCGGTGATGCTGGATGAGCCGGGCGGCAAGGAATATTACGGCGGGCAGGTGGCCGCTCCGGTATTCAGCAATGTGATGAACGCGAGCTTGCGCAGTCTGGACATTCCTTACGACGCAGCGCTGGACAATGTGCTGCCGGCGTTGGGGCCGGTGGTGGAGGAGGAGGTATGAACGCGTTGCGCCTCGATGAGTTGTCCAACCTCGGTGTCGCCATCACGCGGCTGGTGGCGGACAGTCGCGAAGTACAGGCCGGCGACACTTTCGTCGCGTATCCGGGTGCCCGGGCCGATGGTCGGCGCTACATCGCGCAGGCCATCGCCCGCGGCGCCAATGCGGTGATCTGGGATGCGCACGATTTTGCGTGGGATCCCGCGTGGCGCGTGCCGCATCTGGCGCTGCACGATCTGCGCCAGCAGGCCGGTTTCATCGCCGACAAGGTTTATGGCCAGCCTTCGCGCCGGTTGCAGATGGTGGGCGTGACCGGCACCAACGGCAAGACTTCCATCAGCCACTGGCTGGCGAAATCCTTTTCGGCACTGGATAAAAAATGCGCGCTGATCGGTACCCTCGGCAACGGTTTCCTCGATGCCTTG
>Ga0210009_1003325_pt1 | contig 10492 bp, 6 predicted proteins | sample CryGeyCG2114_065_FD_185457 | JGI IMG/M metagenome (GOLD analysis project Ga0210009, IMG submission 185457) | Groundwater microbial communities from aquifer - Crystal Geyser CG12_big_fil_rev_8/21/14_0.65 (SPAdes) (version 2) | ecosystem: Environmental > Aquatic > Deep subsurface > Groundwater ... | reverse complement strand
GCACATAACCCGGCGGCGATACCCACAAATTTCCTATGTTGTCCGCCGTACAAAACAACGCACCGCCAAATATTAGAGGAGAATTTAGGTAGGTATATGTTGTCCACTCCGCACCATCGAATTTTGTAAGGGAACCCATTTGAACCGGAGGACCGCTCATAATAATGTCTGAAAAGGAAACGAACCATTTATTGTTAAATTTATCAATACACAAACCAAGCAGTCCGTTCTTCGTTAATCCCGAGTTGGATGTGTTAATTATTGTGTAAATAGAGTTTTGATGTTTTACCAATCCGTTATCCGTCCCGATCCATTTTGTATTAAGCGAATCAATAGATAATGAGAGATACAAACCGTAGCTTGGGACGGTGTCATAGAAAGCTATTGTATTACTTGTTGTATTTAGTAAAAATATTCCTGCTGTCTCACCGTTCCATTTTTGCGCGCCGATCCAAACATTGTTTGATGAATCGACTGCAAGAGATGTTATAGAACTATAATTCCAGGGCCAATTGTACGGCATATAATTAGACCACGAACTTCCATCGAATTTGAAAACACCTCCGCCGTTATCATAATAGCTGCTTATCTTTACTCCCACCCAAACAGAATTGTTTATGCCAAATTCAATTGAAGTGATGTTATTCCTTGTTAATCCGGAATTTGAACTGTTATAAACCGTCCAGTTTATACCATCATATTTTACCAAACCGTTAGCAGTTCCAATCCACAAATTAGAAGCCGGATCAATTTTAAAAGTGTTAATAATATCTGAAGGTAGAGGAGAGTTTGAAGTATTAAAGATGAGCCAATCTGTGCCGTTGTACTTTACAAGCCCGTTGTTAGTGCCGATCCACTTGTTGAGATTGTTATCAATTATTATTGCATTAATGTTATTTCCCGGCAGCGGACTATTTGATGAAGTGTATGTTTGCCAATCGGACCCACTTTTAAAAGTTAAACCCATCGGCGTGCCGAGCCAGGCATCGCCATTATCTTCAATTGCAATAGATGTGATATGATTTGTGATGAGAAGAGAATTACCTTTATTAAAAAATATTTTCTCGCCGGTAGTTTTATCATATTTTATCGCACCGCCGTTTGTGCCGAGCCACAGATAGTTCCCTTCTTCAACTATTGAAAAAACGTAATCGCCGTTAGTGTAATTCACCCACCGCGGGTTAATGGATTGCGCATATTGAGTAGATAATAACATCAACAGAAATGCTATTAATACAGACTTTAAATAATTTGTGTTCATAAAAACCTCACATTAATTACCTCAGTAAAATCATTTTTTTAGTTTGAATAAATGAGCCTGCTGTTAACCTGTAAAAGTAAATCCCACTTGCTAATTGATATTTTGCAGCATCAAGATCTATCTCATATTCACCCGGCGCTTTTTCTTCGTTAACAAGTGTGGCAATTTCGTTGCCTAACACATCATAAATTTTCAAAGTAATAAATCCAAAATCCGAAATCGTAAATTTTATTCTGGTTGTGGGATTAAATGGGTTGGGGTAATTTTGAAACAACTTAAATGTTAATTCAACGGGCTCACTAACAACAGCAGAGGGAATATTGTAATAATGTTTTCCGTTTATATATGCTTCTTCTAATATTGAAATCTTAAACTCGTTATAGGGCGGTATGTTAATCGCTTGTTTCATATATACCAACCCGATTGAATCTTTTACTGTATAGTACGTGTTGGGATGTTGAAGTGAAGTAAATGTTCGCAATTCGGAATTGGTCATATAGTTATTATCAAAACCTTCGCCTGAAAGAGTGACAGGATGATCTTGCCCGAGTCTGCTGTTCGGGAGAGTATCCAAAAGCGCTAAATCCACATCGTCAATCACATGTTCATTTACATAACCATCCGTACGAATTAACCTTGCATCGTTGATTGGATTTCTTAAAAATTCACGCAGGTTATTTTTACCTGTTATTTTATGATATGTTTGCCCGTTTATTAATACCGTATCCTGGTTAACTTCAATTGTATAGTTGCCGATATATACGTTGTCGCCGGAATTTTCAAAATAATAGTACTCTTTGTATTTCCAAAAATTACCCGCAGCATAAGTATAAAAACTTGTCTTCGGATATCTCAGTGTAATAAAACCTTCGGGGGGAAAATATTCAATGTTTCCAGAAAAATATTTGTTTTGAAGAACTATTCTATAATTAATTTTGTATCCTCTCAAGAAAAGGGGAAAATCAAACGGACTTGAGTTGCAGCTATACCCCCAGATTCCTAAAAATGAAGATGTGTCGCTCATTGTCGGTTTTATAGAGTCTTCCTTAAAATAGTACGATTCAATCCAGCATTTATCAATGAAATTTGTAGAAAAAATATTTCCCTGTGTACCTTTGGAATATTCATGTTGTACAATTACACGACCATTAATGTTATTATAGCCGGAGGTTGTATTTATGGGATTGAGCGAACTCGTAATAGTTGAAACCGGTTTGTAATTATTCGCGGGCGCACCGGTAACCGAGTAATCAACAACGTTTGACAAAGTTGATTCATATATAGAAGGACCGAGTTGTTTAACATAACAGATACCGACATTTTCAATAAAAAACAGTTTTTCCCCGCCTACGTTAAAACCCTTTACAATTATAGATGCTCCTAATAGCTCAAGCGTATCTTCTTCAACTACCGCATTTCTAAAAGAACCATCCGGGGATATTTGAAGATATGAAAAATTATTTGAAGAAGTAAAATTTATAATTATTCCTTCTACACCCGATATTTTCGCGTATAATATTCGCATCTGCAGATCATACCGGAATAATGCCGAGATGGAATAATCAAAAAAGTTCTCTATCCGGGAATATGTTTTGCCGTCAGATATAGTGTCGGCAAAAACGGTAACATTGGTAAAAGAATATTTGTGACTGTTAAAAAGGGAATGGTGCTTGTCGCTTAAAAACATCCATTTGTTTTCCTTATTTAATGGCATCCAGTTTTGACCCGGTAGGTTAATGAAGAAGAATAAAAATAAAACGATCGTTAATTTTTTCATGCTTTTATCCTCACTTGATCAAAATCATTTTGGTTGACATTGATTTGTTTCCCGCAGTTAATCGGCAAAAATAAATTCCGCTTGCCAGCTTATATTTTTCTGCATCAAACTGAACCTGATACTCCCCGGGCGCCTTCTCTTCGTTAACAAGCGTTGCGATTTCTTTGCCGAGAACATCGTAAACTTTTAATAATACATTTTGTTGAGACGCATGACGATGCGTCTCTGCGAAAGGAATGCTGTATCTAATTTTTGTCGTTGGATTAAATGGATTGGGATAATTTTGGTAAAGCTTAAAACTAATGTTTTTTATTTCATCAGATTTTACTCCCGTCGGATCGAGATGAAAAACAAGATAACCGGTCTCCGGGAAAAGAGAATGGGTTGGAATTATTCCTTTATCTTTCGTATAAAGCCTGTAGTTGATATCGTAAAGGTTATAGAATAATGAATCAGGAAAATAAATATTCTCCATAAAGAAATTACTGTTGGGTTGATTATATAAAGGCTTTCTAAAAGTTTCGGTTGAGTCCTGGTCTTGTGAAAAAAAGTATTCAATTTCCACACTGTCAACAAAGAATACACTTTGTGCAGGCGTTGAACCGTTTCTATCATATTGATGATTTGCTGTTATGCCAATTGTAAAAATTGTGTCTCCGGGAATGAAAGCGGCATCAATCTGAATAGTTGCAGTTTGATTGTCTTTATATTGGTACACAGAGTTATTAATTTTTACAACAGCCTGTATAAGATCATATCCGATGGAAGCATAAAATCCCATCGGTCCATTTTCAGTCGTTTCGTTTAAATACTTTCCGATTGAATCGGCATATCGTGTTTGCCCGTGTTCTGCAGTAAAGTTTTGATAATTAAAACCCTTGTAATATCTTGATTCGCCAAATATGGAAGCATAGCCTTCAACTACGCCCGTAATAGGAAGTTCGCCCACAAAAGTGTCCCCCCATTTTAAATTAAAATTCATAATCAGCACGCTGCCATCAGCCCTGTACTTATAAAGCCTGTTGGTGCTATCGTAGCGATAATAAGTAGTGTCTGTATAACCGGCTATTTTACTGTATGTCTCTCCGCCTAATAATGTATCGCCGATAACTGAATCGGTATAGAGATAATACTTGGTAACACTTGAAGGCGTACCACTTACATACGAGTAATGTAAATATTGCCATTTGTTTCCCATACTCAATGGAGAATAATTATTTCCAAGATAGGGATGATGATTTTCTTTATATAATTTTCCGGTATCATTTATTATGTATGTGGTTGAGTCAACAATTTTAATTTCCTTTACCAAAACACCCGGAAAAATTTTTTGCCAGGTGATGCCGTTGTTCCGGCTTCTATAATTTTCTGCAAAAATCTCGTTTTCGACAGGAGAGTATTCAACTGCATAAGAATAAAAATTTCCCGCGATGCTCCACGTTGTTCCCCGGTCTGTAGATTTATACAATTTGTTTGATGAAACGTAAACAGCGCTGTCATTTTCCGCTTTTTCAATATCGTTTATCACTTCATTGGAAGAAGAAATTATTGATTGGATCCATGTTTCACCGGTATCGGCGGAAACAAACATTCCTCCATTGTATGTGCCTGCAAAGATCTTCCCCCAAATTACTTCAATGGTTCTAACACTTTTGACAGTAAAAGGTTTATTCACCCAGGTGTTTCCTTCGTTTGAAGAAAGGAATACGCCGCTTGATTCGGTGCCGACAATTAATAATTCTTTGTCGGAAAATTGTTCCCATCTAATGCAATTTATTTTTGAAGGAAAAGTTTTTAGTAAACTGAATGACTGCCCGCCATTTATTGTGTTTTTTATTTCGCCGCTGCTTGTTCCGATCCAGATTGTATCATCTCCTCTTAACTCAATGCTTGTAGGATTGTTAACTGAATAGATATTTGTCCAGTGAAATCCCTCATCGGTAGATTTATACACTTTATCATTCAGCTCACTAACAGCATAAAGACTTCCCGATGAGGAAACTTTTAGTTCATCAAAATGATCACCCGGCAATAACCGCCAATCCATCATCTGGGCGCACGCAGTTGAAAAACCAAGAAGCAGAAAAAGAATACCAGATTTTAATTTCATAATATTAATCCAACGGTTTACTTTAAAATTATCATCTTTTTAGAAACAATATTCGCACCGGCTGTCAGCCGGTAAAAATAGACACCGCTCGCTAATCCCGAACCATCAAATTCAACCTCATACTCACCCGGCGGTTTTTCTTCGTTTACGAGTGTGGCAATTTCATTGCCGAGAACATCGTACACTTTTAATAAAACGTTTTGTGGAGCCGCACCGCTGTGCGTCTCTACAAAAGGAATGCTATATCTAATTTTTGTTGACGGATTAAATGGGTTTGGATAATTTTGAAATAATTTAAATTCTGTCGTAATATTTTCATCAGCAATCCCAACAACATCAGTTATAAAATGTCTTCCATTGATATACGCTTCCTGAAGCACGATGGATTTCCACTCATTATATAACGGATTATTAAGTAATCGCTTCTCATATATTAATCCGAGCGAATCCTTTATGATGTAATATGTCCCGGCTGCTGTTTGAGAAGAATAAGTGCGCTCCTCGGAGTTAAGATGAAACTTATCAGATAATGATAAAGCAACAAATTCAACAGCGTGATTTTGTCCAAAACGACTGTCGGGTAGAACCGCATGCAGGCTGCTATCAACATTTTCAATTACGTATTCTAAGCCGGTAACAGTAGAGTCAAACAAAAAAAGCCGCGGATCGTTTAACGGAAATCTATAGTATGTTTTTATGTCGGTAAGAGAATTATTAACTGCAAAATAACTTTTCATACCCATGTGTATTGTATCTCCGTTTTCCTCTAACCAATAGCTTCGAAGCAGCGTGCTATCGGCATACCCGGAAGAAATGTAATATTCATTATATCGCCAACGGTTATTGGGGTTAAACGGTAAAAAAGTTTTTCGGGGATATCGAATGCTGTAATAACCGCTGTCCGGAAAGTATTCTATGTTGTCAAATAAATATTTTGTCTGGACTTTTAGTCTATAGTTTATGGAATAACCATTGATTAGCAAGTCAAAGTTAAAAGCGGGTCCCGCAAAAGAAAAACCGGAAGACGGACTGTAAGTACTTACCAACGAATTCATTTCAATAATTGAGCTGCCTTTTTTATAGAACCAGTCTACAAAAATTTTTTCAACAAATTGAAGTCCGCCGCTAAATGTATACGGATGTTGGGGTCTAATTCTGCCGTTAATATTATTATGTCCGGATGTAAATTCTATCGGTTTTAGTTTATCATCAACAGTGGTTTTATAATGAACAGAATTTGAAGGGAAACCATGTAAAAAATAATCAATCGCCGTATTAAGTTGGGAAACGTAAGTTGACAATTTTACCCAGTTATACACAGGTCCAACATTTTGGGCAAAATAGTAACTGCCGTTAGAAGAGAAACCCTTACAACTAAAAGTGCTGTCAAGAAGATCAAAATTGTATTGCTTTATAACCGCGCGTCTGAATCCGCCATCGGGGGCTATCTGGTAATAAACAGCATCTTTTGGTTTTGTAAAATCCACTATTGGATATTCAAAGTCATTTAATCTTCCGTATAGAATTTGAGAAGACACATTATAATAGTATAAAAAATCATTCCCATAATCTGCAAAATTTGATATTTTGAAATACCTTTTGGCATTGATCATTATGTCATTCGTTACGGTTGTTTTACTTGATGAATAAGTCTGGCTGCTCGGATATGAATTTTGTGTATCACTTAAGTATAGCCACGAATTGCCAACTTCAAGCGGAAACCAATTCTGTGGATAAACTTGCGCACACAGAGCAATGAAGATTAAAAATGTGTAAGTAACAGAAGTATTTTTTTTCCGTGCCATATTCGACTCAATCAATTAATTTTATTTTAAAATTATCATTTTCTTAGAAATAACATTTGAGCCTGCTTTTAATCTATAAAAATAAATTCCGCTTGCCAATTCTTTTCCGTCAAACTCAACCTCATATTCTCCGGGCGGTTTTTCTTCGTTTACAAGTGTGGCGATTTCTTTGCCGAGAACATCGTAAATTTTCAATAATACATTTTGTTGAGACACATGGCGATGCGTTTCTGCGAAAGAAACGCTGTAACGAATTTTTGTTGAAGGATTGAACGGGTTTGGATAATTTTGATAAAGCGCGAATTCATCGGGCACTCCAATTTCAACTTCAATTTCGTTTGAGTATTCAAAGCTGCCGTCAAAATCAATTTGTTTTAATCTGTATTTATATTTGCCCGATTCTAAATTTTCATCAAGAAAAGCGTAATTGTTTTTTTCTGTCGATGTTCCATTCCCGTTTACAAAACCGATGGTTTTCCATTCTTCATTACTTTTTATCTGTTGGCTAACGGATTCCATTTTCCTTTGAACGTCAAAACCTTTGTTGTTAGTTTCGGATGCGGTCATCCAGTTTAAACTTACATTGTTATTTTCTTTGCCAGCAGAAAAATTTATTAGTTCTACAGGAACCACTGATGGAACATAAGCTGTTGCTTCATTGCTCCAGGCAGTGCCGGAAGGACCCGGACCGGATAGGATGGTAACTCTGTAAGTATAAATGGTGTTCAATTGAACAGATGTGTCAGAATAATTTAATGTGTTTGGAGGAACGGTTGCCAAAGTAGCATATTCACTATTATTTAATGGTAAACCTGTTTTCCTTTTAATCCTATATGTCCGGGGCGGATCAGGAGAACTGCCGGCATTCCAACTCAAATTTACTTTTAGTTCTGAAGTATCGGCTCTTGCTTTTAAAAGAGTGGGTGGAATGGGACCGGATAACGGACTATCAATAATAATATCGTCTATAAACCACCCCGCGGTATTTAATGAATTGCCGATAAAATAAAAACCTAACTGCATGTCGCTTTCATCAGGCAAATTGAGGAAGATTGATTCAGGTCCCAAATTAGCAGTTGGATTTATTTCCCAGATGGAAGTCCAGCTAATTCCCTCGTCAGTAGTATAAGCGCACCCAATTGTTGATGACCCTAAATACCATTGAAAATAATGTTTTAACCTTAAATGAGAAATACTAGGATGCGTTAGGAAAATCGTCTTATACATAATAAATGACGATCCGTTTATTGGCGGTGAGTAATCAAATTTTAATTCCGGCGATTGTCCTCCGGAGAATGTACTGTATGAAATTGTCCAGTTATTTAAACCTGTAGGTCCGACAATTTCCCAATTTGATAATCCATTTGAAAAACTCTCATCCATATATGGGTAATTGCCGTTTGTTTTGAAATACCAGATATCGCCAGGATTACTTCCATTAGAATCATATTCAACAACACGCCAATAATATTTTATCCCGGGAGTTAGTGCTCCGACAGAACTTAAATTAACCGAATTGAAAACTGTATGCGGAAAACCACTCAAGATTAATGCAGCCGGCGTCTGATTGATTACAAAGGTAGAATCCGAACTAAAAAAGATTTCGTTATAATTGACATCCGTCGGATTAGCCCAATATAATTCATGAGCATAGTTTCCAATTCCCCTGGCTCCAGGGGCGGTCATTGGGGCGAAGGCTTTTTCTGGTTGTGCATCAATTTCAAAATTTATTGATAATAAAATAATGACTATAAGGAAAATCTTTTTCATAACGCCTCTCTATTTTATTAAAACCATTTTTCTGCTTTCGATAAAGCTTCCGGCACGAAGCCGGTAAAAATACACTCCGCTTGAAAACTTACTTCCGTCAAACTCAACCTCATATTCTCCCGGCGCTTTTTCTTCGTTTACAAGTGTGGCGATTTCGTTGCCCAAAACATCATACACCTTCAACAATACATTTTGTTGAGACGCACCGCTGTGCGTCTCTACGGAAGGAACGCTGTATCTAATTTTTGTTGTTGGATTAAATGGATTGGGATAATTTCGGGAAAATTTTAAGCTAATGTTTTTTATTCCATCAGATTTTACAGCCGTCGGATCGTGAGTAAAAACAAAGCATACTCTATGATGAAACAAAGGTTTTATAATAAATAAATTTGAAACCGCCAAAGACATTTGCCGGGCGAAATTATCCGCAATTAATTGGTTTGAAATAAGGAAGACGAAGAAAAGTATTTGCGCAAAGAACAAAAATCTTTTTTTTATAATTTCCATTACGAACCCCGAAGTTAATTTACGTAAAAACTTAAGCATATCTTCTTTAAAAAGCAATAGATGAATTTGCAGTGAGGGCTTTCAGGGCGAAAGAAATTTTTATGAGGACATTAATACCTTAACACTAAAATTCTTGTAATATATGGTAGAATATTTGCAAACTAAAAGATTAGAAAGCATGAATGAATGAAGATGAATGGATGAATGTTTTTCATTCAACCATTCAATCACTCATCTCAAATAATTTGGTTCTGGCTCGTCCAGGTTAAGGAAATAACTATTTCCAAAGACGATGCTTGGGAAAAAAGCTAAAATAAAAAACGAATAATCCGTTAGCTAATCCGTTGGCTAACGGATTGTTAATAACGATTCGCTAAGAACCTATTTAACAGCCCTAAGTTTAAAATAGACTTCTTCGGGAGAAAAGAGCCCAGCGAAAAACCTTTCATAAATGACCGGCTCAATATTTACAATGAAATCCATCCACTTCAATGCTGCAAAGTGGGATGTTATAAATTTCTTTTCAAGAACTTCAAATTGTGCGCTGCCTTTGTAGTTTGTACGATGGTTTAGTTTCCACTTTTCATAAAACTTCAACTTCCTGTTCCCGATGTATTCGTAATTGTCAAACGTGCGGATCGAAAAAGGAATTTTATGATCGGGTTCGCCAAAGTATTTTGTATTTAAGAAGAAGGGGGCGTAAACTATCAGAGTTCCGTTTGGTTTAAGTATTCTGTAGAGTTCGGTTATTGTTTTGTGAAAACTGTCGAGATGTTCGAGAACGTGGCTGGCATAAATTTCATCGAAGGTGTTTTCCTCAAACGGATAGGGGAAAGTATTGACGTCGTGTATCATGTTTCCGCCGTAATCTACAATATCAAGGTTGATATATCCTTCTTTTAAGTCGTTTCCGCATCCCAAATTTAATTTCATTTTTAACCGTGTTTCTTTATGAAAATAAGTGAATTAGTTATTGATTTTGAATTTTATTAACTGTAGGGCATCTCTAAAAATCCGTTAACTAACGGATTAGAGATGCTCTTTAAAAATAGAGTCTACGTATGGATCAAATTTAAGTAATTATTGATAAAAATCTTGTTGGCAAAAAAAAATCCCCGGTAAGATCGGGGATTTGAATTATTTAATATGTGTTTTTTCAGTTCAAAGAAACTGCCGGGAAGTTTACACCTTTTAGGGAAACTTCTTCCACGTTGAGTTTGGCAACTCCTCTTGCAATTAGACCTAACGCGAGGGCTGCGCCT
>Ga0210009_1003324_pt1 | contig 10499 bp, 8 predicted proteins | sample CryGeyCG2114_065_FD_185457 | JGI IMG/M metagenome (GOLD analysis project Ga0210009, IMG submission 185457) | Groundwater microbial communities from aquifer - Crystal Geyser CG12_big_fil_rev_8/21/14_0.65 (SPAdes) (version 2) | ecosystem: Environmental > Aquatic > Deep subsurface > Groundwater ... | reverse complement strand
AAAAGACCGATGATAGAACCACCCGCCACACCCTAATTGACAAAAATGATTATCGCCTGATAGATGACATTTATGTGCCGTATTATACAATTACGCAAGAGAGTGTCAGCGGCAATGACATCCACGAAAGACTGGATATGCTGGAGAAATATCGCCATCGCGTCTTCCGCTTTTTGAAGGATTATATCAAGGGCTCAGAAATAATTGATTCTATGCGACCCGAAGACCTAAGCAAAGATATGAGAGATAGACTCAGACAAGGTTATGCAGATATGGCAGAAAGCGATGAAGCTGAATTCAAAAACATAAGAGCATTTGACCTGCTAGCACTGGATATACATGATTTCCACGATTTATGCCGAGATTATATAATTAAAGTCCAGAAATACCCTAACGCCACAGATCAACATAAAGCTATACAGAGCAAAATCGGCAAGATGTTTCTCAGCCTAATGGCAAGAAAAGAGGAGAAACATCTGATTATCAATGAAGATAGAACCGGAATAGTTCATGCGGATTTTGATGAGCTTATATTTGAAGCTATAACGGAAATGAGCAAAACCGCAGCTTTCACTAAAAAAGGGCAAGGCGAGAAAATAGAGAAAACCATACACGGACATCGCGCCGCAAAAGTGGTGCAAGGTGTGAAGCAAATTCTGGAAACCGAGCAAAAGATGCATGAAGGAGTAAATAGGCTTACTGACCGAGTTGACGGCGAAAAACTACACGCTGCAATCAAAATATTATCGCGTATCTCAAGAATTCAAATCGGCATCAGAAAAAGGATTAAAAACGAAGAATCGGAGTTTTATATTAATGCAAGGGGTGATGCTAAGACTTTAAGAGAATTCTTAAGGAAAGAAATTAACTATGCTCAGGCTCATTTTGAACTCGATGAACTTGAAGATAATGGCGCGAATACCGTCAAAGGCGGCGCAACTCATATACGGGAAATCGCTAAGGCACGCATGGCATTGCCGCAATCTTGGAAAGCTTTTGAATCAACTATCACCTACCCTTATCACATGCCAACACAGCAAGATAATGTGCGCAGCCTAGTTGCAAGGGCTTAAGCCGCCGCTTCATTTTTGGCAGTTTCCAATTCGTTTAGAAACTTCTCGAATTCGGCAAATAAATTTTCTGCATCTTTGGCAAGTTTGCGGGAAGATTCATGGACATTTTGCGCGGCATCTTTGTTCTTGATGGATGCGGTGGAAATCGCCTCAATATCGTTGCAGCTTGCGATGATGCCATCAGCCGCAGCGCGAATTTTGCCGGAAATCTTGCCGGTTGTGGCTGCCTGCTCATTCACCGCTACCATAATCTGCTCTTTATAATCCTCTGCCATCGGCACGGAGCTTTCATCCGCTCCACCCAGCGACATGGCAAGCGATGAGGCGATATCCAAAACATTTTCCGACTTCCTGATTATCAACTCCGTTGCCGATGAAAGATTGACCACCGTTTCCGCCGTTGCATGGGTTTTGACATTAATCTCCAATGATTTCGCCGCAGAATTTTCTGCCGTTATCAGCATAAATTTTGTTGATTCCGAAAGATGCTTGGCAGAGTTGCGCACATCTTGCGATAAATTTTTTATCCTCTCACGGAAAGCATCATATTCGATGTTCTGCAATTTTGCCGATTTGATAAAATCATCAAGGGAATAATCCTGCACAGACTCAGCAGCTTCAAAAATTTCAGCCTTTTCTATAGCCTCAGGCACTTCCTCCGCAATTTCATCCGAAGTCTGCGCTTCAATAACCGACTCATCTACTTCTTGCTTATCTTCGGATTGTTTATCTTCGGATTGTTTATCTTCGGATTGTTTATCTTCGGAAAGCGCTACTTGCAGAGCCTTATTATGCGGTCTTGCAACGCGGAAAACTAAGTATAAACTTGCCAGCAATGAATATAATGCCGCCAACGTTATTCCAACAATACTCACAAAATAAGCATCTTTGGCAACCGCAATCTGCGCGCTCAAATTTTTGCGGATATCGGAAAATAATAAATCTTGCAGCTCATACACAGCTTGCAGCGCATTATCGGATAAATTAATGAACTCTGCCGTTCCGACAAATCCTTCCGGCTCGTTTAACTTATTCGCCATCAACACACTAAAAGCATCCATATAGGCAACAAAATATGTGTTTTTTGCCTCATCCAGCTTTAGCTTGAATTCCCCCTCACCGATATGAAATGCAGATTTTTTTACCATCTCCCACGCATACGCCACCCTGCCCGCAAAATAATTCATCATATCCAGCTTTTCCGGAGCAGTTGGCTCTTCACTAGTGATTTCTGAGGATATTATCGCAACCTCGCGGCTTGTAGTTTCCGCCATCGTCCATAAATGCCAGTTCATCGAAAGCATTTGCGAGCTAGGTGTATCAACGCTCTCCAACGCCAAACTTGCAGAAATATTCAAATTCTGCATAGCATTTATCAGGCGGTTAATTCTGGAAACCAGCTTCTCACCAAGCTTTTCATCTCGGTTGTTGAGCGGCTTATTCAACTCATTATCGGCAAGCTGACGAATCTGGACAATGTCTTTATATAAAGCGGTGATGCCGCTAATTTGCTCCTGCTTTGCCGCAAAATCCAATTTCTCAATATTGCTTAGAGATTTGCGAAAACTATTATCCGCAGTTTCCCGCCATTTCGCGATATTTTCACGCTGATCGGGGAATTTAACAATCTTGCGGTTTAGTGAAAAATATGTGGAATTCCTTTCCAAACCAAATGCTTGCGCAGCAGAGGTGAAATTCTCTGAAGCCATTACCACTTCACGGTTTTGATATAGATTTTCCAGACGCAAGCCCGCGCTTTGATAATTTTCATAAGCCAAAAAGCATAAGGCCGCCGCAAATATTGCGCTAATTATGATTATATTTTTTGTGAGGCTTTTTGGAGCTTTCATAAGGGTTCTTATCCTACATATTTCACAAGATGTTAAGCAGATTTTCGCGCTGCACAAAATAAAATGGCTTGGGTGGTAGTATCAACACAGGAGGATTTAGAGTTGAGAGTTGAGTGATTAGGATGAGGAACATGGAGGGTTGAACATTGAACATTGAACATGGAATCTCTCCCCTATTAGGCAACTCCCTCTCATATCCCCCCTCCTTGCAGGAGGGGTTGGGGGAGGTAATTTGGGATTTAGAGAGAGTGTCATTCTGGCGCAGGCCAGAATCCAGTGCATCATTCCACAAACCCTAGATTCCAGCATACGCTGGAATGACATCTATAGACTCACCCAAACACGCGCTCAAAAATTACATCAACATTTTTTGTATGATAATCGTTTGAGAAGAATTCTTTGAGTTCTTTGGCAGAAATTTTGGCCGTCACTTCCGCATCCGCGCACAGCTCATCATAGAAATCAAGCTTCTTATCCTGCTGGAATGCGTCCCAAACTTTCATCGCATTTCGCTGCACCAGCACATAGGCATTTTCACGGCTCACACCCTTTTGCGTCAGCGCCAACAGCACGCGCTGCGAGAAATGCAACCCGCCAAGCTTGTTCAGATTCGCTTCCATACGCTCCGGATATAATACGAGATTTTCGATGACATTGGTCAAACGTCCCAGAGCGAAATCAGCCGCGACATTGATATCAGGCGCAATGAAACGCTCCACGGAAGAATGGGAAATATCACGCTCATGCCAAAGTGCGACATTTTCCATTGCCGGAGTTACTGCGCTGCGGATATAGCGTGCTAAACCTGTCAAATTCTCAGTCAGCACCGGATTGCGCTTATGCGGCATCGCGCTTGAGCCTTTTTGCCCCTTGCTGAAAAATTCCTCAGCTTCGAGAACCTCGGTACGTTGTAAATGGCGGATTTCAGTTGCAATATTCTCAATTGAGCCTGACAAAACGCCAAGCGTTGCGAAATAATTTGCATGCCTATCACGCGGAATAACCTGCGTTGAAACCGGCTCAATGCTCAAGCCCATTTTCTCGGCAACATATTCCTCAACTTTCGGGTTGATATTGGCGAATGTTCCAACTGCTCCGGAAATTGCGCAAGTGGCGATTTCGGTGCGGGCATTTTTCAGGCGTTTTAAGCTGCGCTCAATTTCCGCATAAAAACGCGCGAATTTTAAACCCATTGTAGTCGGCTCGGCATGGATTCCGTGGCTGCGACCAATGCAAATCATATCTTTTGATTCCTGCGCACGTTTTTTGAGCGCGCTCAACAGCTTTTCCACATCCTCAATCAATATATCAGCAGATTGCTTGAGCTGCACGGCAAGGCAAGTATCCAGCACATCAGACGAAGTCATCCCCTGATGCAAAAAGCGTGCTTCTTCACCAACATTTTCAGAGATATAGGTCAGAAAAGCGATTACATCATGTTTGGTTGTTGCCTCAATTTCATCAATGCGGGCAACATCAATTTTTTCCGGACGGCCTGCCCAGATTGCTTTTGCCGCAGATTCCGGCACAACGCCAAGTTCGGCCAGCGCATCGGTGGCATGCGCCTCAATATCAAACCAGATTTGGTATTTATTCTCAGCCGTCCATATATCGGCCATTTTTTCGCGTGAGTATCTTGGTATCATGTAGTTGTCATAGACCTATTCATGGTAGTTGACAAGCCTGTAGATTCCTCAACATCATCAACCTTTCCGCCCGGCCTTGGCAAATCCATGCCTGCTCTATCCAATATTCCAGCCAATGTATTTAGCACCGTCACGGGATTAGCACCCGATATTTCGGTAGCTTCATCCTGCAAATGCCCGATGAATCCCGGTTTTTCTTGCAAGAATTCGCGCCCCGCACGATTCGGCTCGTTTTCATCCTCACCTATCCAGCATAATAATCTTGTAAGCTTAATAGCATCAAGAGGTGAGTCTTTTTGTTCAAGAGCGAAGTTCAAGCTACGCACGTGAATAATACCGTTTTGCACCATATCTATGGCTAATTGCGGCTCATGCCTCATCAGCAACTCTCTTGCTCTTTCGCCTTCTTGGGTATCTGCGTTTAAAAAGCTTTTTCCTTCCTCCGAATCCAAAAGTTCTTGCATGACTTTTCTGGCGCCCGAATCTTTAATTGCACCAATTAAGCCCTGCTCACTAAAATCATGTCCCATTTGTTTATTCCTTGTATAAGATTCATTAATATTGCAATTATTATTGATAATGAAATATAGAATTGCAGATGACAAATCAAGAAAAAAGTAAAGGCTTCTTAACCGAATTGAGCAAGGAAGATAAATTCCTCTATAAAGTTATCGGCACAGATTCAGAATATAAACTGAAGGCGTGGTGGATAATTCGGGTTAAACCCGAAAAATTGCCGATATTCAAAAGCATAATCAGTAAAGGATTTTTGAATTTTGCAGATTATGGGGAAATATTGGAATCAGGTTTTGGCAGCATTATCCCACAAAACATCTTGGATGAATATGGATTCTAGTGGCTTCTAGTATTTCGGAAAGCTCGTACTTGATTATTATTTCATTATAGTTAACTTGAACTCCATAATTATTCAACAAGGGATTTAACATGACTGCGCAATTAAAAGAAAACTTCACCGATTATAAAGTAGCCGATATCAACCTTGCCGAGTGGGGCAGAAAAGAAATCGCCATTGCCGAAGGTGAGATGCCGGGCTTGATGTCATTACGCGCGGAATATAAGGGCAAAAACCCGCTAAAAGGCGCAAGAATCGCAGGTTGTTTGCATATGACAATTCAAACCTCCGTATTAATCGAAACCCTGATTGACCTTGGCGCAGAAGTGCGCTGGAGCAGTTGTAATATATATTCCACGCAAGACCATGCCGCCGCAGGAACTGCATCTCTCGGCATTCCGGTTTTTGCATGGAAAGGTGAAAGCGAAGAAGAATATGAATGGTGTATTGAACAAACCATCAACGGCACAAATGGCTGGAAACCTAATATGATTTTGGATGATGGCGGCGATTTAACTTCAATCATGCATAAGAAATATCCGGAGATGATGAAGGATGTGCGCGGGCTTTCCGAAGAAACCACCACAGGCGTTATGCGCCTCTATGAAATGGAGAAAAACGGCACGCTACAATGCCCCGCTATCAACGTGAATGACTCAGTCACCAAATCCAAATTTGATAATTTATATGGCTGCCGCGAAAGCTTTATTGACGGGCTCAAACGCGCAACCGATGTGATGATTGCCGGAAAAGTGGCGGTTGTCTGCGGTTATGGCGATGTCGGCAAAGGCTGTGCCGATGCTCTGCGCGGGCAAGGTGCGCGGGTGATTATCACCGAGATTGACCCAATCTGTGCCCTGCAAGCCGCAATGGAAGGCTATGAAGTCAAACCAATGGAAGATATTGCCGCAGCAGGTGATATATTCGTCACGACCACGGGAAATAAGGATATTATCACGCTGGAACATATGCGCGCAATGAAGCATGGCGCTATTTTGGGCAATATGGGGCATTTCGATGCAGAAATCCGCGTGGCAGATTTGGAAAATCATAAATGGGTGGAAATCAAACCGCAAGTGGATGAAGTGGAATTCCCCGATGGCAAGAAAATTATCATCCTTTCCAAAGGACGTTTATGCAATCTCGGCAACGCCACCGGACATCCAAGCTTTGTGATGAGCGCAAGTTTCACCAACCAGACAATCGCGCAGATTGAATTATGGAATAATCCTGAGAAATATGAAAATAAGGTTTATATCCTGCCGAAAAATCTTGATGAGAAAGTTGCGCGCCTGCATCTGGATAAACTCGGGGTAAAACTCACCAAACTCAGCAAAGAACAGGCGGATTATCTCGGCATCAGCACCGAAGGCCCGTTCAAACCGGACTGGTATAGATATTAATTAGTGTTGAGAGTTGAGTGGTTAGTAATGGGTGACAGGGTAGTAAAATTCTGCTAATATGCCCTTCATGTTTGGTTCTGGTAAAAAAGTAAAAGAGCTTTCGGAAAATTTTGAGCGGCTGGGAAAAATCCTTGATGCAGTTGGCCAACCTATCTGGCAACGCGATGAAGATTTAAATATTATCTTCTGCAACAACTCATATCTCCTGCTCTCCGAAACCCCAAAAGGCAGTGACGAAATCAACGAGCTGAATAAGGAAATCCGCGCATTAGCGGATAAAGCCCGCACTGAGCGTGACCCGCGCTACAAACGCTTCAAAATCATCCTCAAAGGCGCTGCCCAAGAATATGAAGTTTGCGAAACCCCTACCCAAAACGGCACAGTCGGATTCGCAAATAATATCAGCGCCCTAATCAAGGCCGAAGCTGAGTTGAAAATTAATGAGCAGGTGCAAAAGCAATTGCTGGAATCCTCTGCCTCGGCAATCGCAATTTATGGCGCTGATGAGAAGCTCAAATTCTTCAACAACGCCTTTATGAATTTATGGAAACTTGAGGAATCATGGCTCGGCACAGAACCGACATATGGCGAAGTTCTGGAAGCCTTGCGTGAAAAACGCAAACTCCCCGAACAGGCGGATTTTCGGCGTTTTAAGCAGGAAAATCTGGCAATGTTCAAAGATTTGATTGACCCGCAGGAAGATTTTTATTTCCTCCCTGATGAGCGTTCGCTACGCGTTATCGTTGTGCCGCATACGCTGGGCGGTTTGCAATTCGTCTATGAGGATATGACCGATAAGCTGGCGCTGGAGCGTTCGTATAATACATTGCTGGCTGTGCAAAGTGAAACACTGGATAATCTACATGAGGGCGTGGCGGTGTTTGGCGAATCAGGAAAATTGACGCTCAGCAATCCGGTTTATGCAACAATTTGGGGGCTTGATAAAAATTTTCTGGAAAGCGAGCCTTTTCTTGCCGACATATTAAATAAAACCAAAGCATTGTATAATTTTGACGGCACATGGGATGATTTCCGCAAGGGAACGCTGGCAAAAGTCCTGTCCCGCGAGGCGCAATCAGAAACGCTGCAACTTAGTAGCGGAATTGTGCTGGATATGAAAACCGCTCCCCTCCCAGATGGCGAAATTCTGGTTACATATAATGATATTACCGATTCATTCTTGGTAGAAAAATCATTGCGCGAGGCAAATGAGGCGCTAGCAGATGTGGATAGCCTCAAAACCGAGTTTCTTACTAATATTTCCTATGAATTGCGTTCACCGCTAACTTCCATTATCGGCTTTACGGAAGTGCTGCGCAATGAAATTTTCGGCACGCTCAACGATAGTCAAAAAGATTATCTCGAAGATATATATCAAGCATCGCACCAGCTCGAACGCTTGATTAATGATATTCTGGATATTTCTTCGATTGAAGCTGGCTACATGAAGCTGAATATTGATAGATTTGATATCCATTCAATGCTCGCCTCGGTGATATCGCTGATTAAGGAAAGGCTGCAAGAGCATAATCTGAAATTTGAGTTTGAATGCGCGCCGCAAATCGGCAAATTATTTGGTGATGAAACCCGTATCAAACAAATATTGTTTAATATCCTCAGCAACTCCATCAAATTTACGCCAGCAGGTGGAAAAATCTCGCTTAGCGCGAAAACAGATGAGAAAAATGTGATTATCACCGTCACCGATACCGGTGAAGGTATTGCAGAAGAAGATATGGCAATTATTTTCAACAAATTCCAGAAAACAAAGTCAAAAGGCGGTAGCGGACTTGGACTTGCCGTTGCCAAAAACTTTGTTGAATTGCATGGCGGAAAAATTGAAATTGAGTCCGAAAAAGATAAAGGCGCGAAGGTTACAATCACCCTCCCCCTAGAAAAACCTACGCTAATTGAAGAGCATCAAACAGAGGTGATTTAGTCGGCGTGAAAAAAATATCCATATATACTGACGGTGCATGTAGCGGCAATCCCGGCCCCGGAGGATGGGGAGCAGTGCTGATATATGGCGAAAAAGAAAAGCATATTTCCGGCAGCGACACCGAAACCACAAATAATCGCATGGAGCTAATGGCGGCAATTTCAGCCCTCGAATCCGTAAAAGAGAAATGCGAAATTGATTTATATACTGACAGCAAATATGTTCTGCAAGGCATCACCGAATGGCTACCCAACTGGAAAGCAAAAGGCTGGAAAGGTGCAAATAAAAAACCTATTAAGAATGTGGATTTGTGGCAAAGGCTTGATGAAACCAATGCCCAGCATCATGTTAAATGGCATTGGGTAAAAGGGCATAACGGAAATAAATATAATGAAATCGCCGATACTCTGGCAACAACAGCAATAAAGTAGATTATCTCTTGCAACTAGATTTATATTATTATAAACAACCAGCATGCCAACAGTAAATTTCAGACTCAAAGACGGTAGCGTGAAATCAATTGATGCTCCTGTGGGGCTTTCCATTTTGGAAGTCGCGCATAAGAATGACATTGATTTAGAAGGCGCGTGCGAAGGCTCTCTTGCCTGCTCCACCTGCCATGTTATCGTGGAAGAAGAATTTTTTGACCGCCTGCCCGAAGCAAGTGAGGATGAAGAAGATATGCTGGATTTGGCATTTGGACTCACTCATACATCGCGCTTAGGTTGTCAGATTATTATTTCCGAAGAGCTTGACGGCATCACGGTTGGATTGCCCGCCGCCACGCGCAATATGCAAGTTAGCTAGATAACACAACAAGCAAAATGCTATAAATCCTTGTGACTAAAACTCCCCATTATAAAAATATTTTGAGCTAATTAATATTTTTACCTAGCAAAAATATAGATTTATGTTTCTATTCCTCAACAATCTAGGGTTGAAATTAATTACAAATCTATTCAGGGAGATATTATGCTATCACGGAACTCTAATAATACAGGCTCAACCAATTGGGATTTTAAGGCGCTGGTTGAGAATATGCCAATCGCGGTAATGATATGTAATATCAAAAATTTTACGATTGATTATGTGAACCCGAAATCAGTTGAACTTCTTGATGCAATTCGTGATGTCTTGAAAGTTAAGCCTGAGAATATTGTTGGTACTTCAATTGACGTTTTCCACAAAAATCCGCAGCATCAGAGAAATATGCTCGCCGATGACAGCCATCTTCCGCACTCTGCCATTATTGAGGTTGGCGGACAATATCTTGATTTAAACATCAGCGCAATTTACGACAACAAGGATAAATATACCCACGCTATGCTTTCATGGAGCATCGTTACCGATAAGATTGAAAAGGATAGAGAAACCGAGCGACTCATGGAAATGCTGGATAATATGCCTATCAATGTTATGACCTGCGAGCTAAAAGATTTTAAAATTAATTATGTCAACCAAACCAGCCTTAACACGCTCAAAAGCGTAGAGCAACATTTGCCGATTAAGGTTGAACAATTGCTTGGGTCATCCATTGATGTTTTCCATAAAGCTCCAGAGCATCAGCGCCGCTTGCTGGCTGATCCGGCAAATTTACCGCATAAAGCAAATATCAAATTAGGTGACCAAACCTTGAATCTGAGCGTTTCTGCAATCAAAGATTCGCAAGGTAAATATCTGGGCCCTATGCTAACATGGGCGGTCATTACAGAAAATATCCGCATGGCTGAGAATG
>Ga0210009_1003321_pt1 | contig 10509 bp, 13 predicted proteins | sample CryGeyCG2114_065_FD_185457 | JGI IMG/M metagenome (GOLD analysis project Ga0210009, IMG submission 185457) | Groundwater microbial communities from aquifer - Crystal Geyser CG12_big_fil_rev_8/21/14_0.65 (SPAdes) (version 2) | ecosystem: Environmental > Aquatic > Deep subsurface > Groundwater ... | reverse complement strand
GTTTGTATACTGAGCAGATGCCTGATGGCGGAAAGATGGAATGTAAATATTCAGAAAACCAGAGGAAGGCGGTAGCAAAATTTAATAAAGATATACAATCTGCTATGTCTTCCGGAGACACCGTGTCTTCTGGAACAAGCGGAACGAAAATTAATGGAAAAGATATAAAGGATCCCGGACAAGAAGCGATGGATTCCGGAGATTGTGTTATTTCTGGATACGAACAATCATCCCGCTAAAGTAAAGGGATAATTGGAAAGTTAATCAGAGAATTGCCGGGGAAACAATTTATGAGGAAGTAATCGGGATAGAATTGCGTATGGATCTAAAACGTTTGCGTTTTTGGGCTCCATGGGTTGCTGCGATATTGTTCGTTCCTAGTGGCATTTCCGCACTTTTTTCTAATACGTTTCCTCCGGTTCTGCTTTTCGGGGTTGGTTTTGGAATGTTCTTTTTTCTCTTTGGATTCAGCCGGTTACGCAGAAGAAGATTAATTGAAAATATCCCAACTTCTACGGTGCGCGGCTTGGCGTTGGGGTTGGTAGAGCTCGCAGGAGTAGCAAAAAATAAAACACTTCTAAAAGCCCCTTTTACTGGAACTGATTGCGTTTTTTTTCGCTACACGATAGAGCGTTGGGAAAAAAGGGGCAAGAGCAGTGAGTGGGTTGATATTGCCGAAGGCGATAGTTCTTCTTCGCCGTTTTTTCTTGATGATACTACCGGCAGCGTGATGATTTTACCTAAGGGCGCGGAATTATTCCAACCTGTTGATTTTGAATTTAAGAATGGCTGGGGTAATCCTTTGCCGGAAAACTTAATCTATTTTTTACAGAGGCAAGGCGTACCGCATAAAACCTTATTTGGATTCTCTAGCCAGTTGCGTTTCCGCGAATGGCGCATAAGCGAAGGCCAACAGGTATATGTTTTAGGGTCCGCTAAAGAGTCCTCTAATTATCAGAAACAACATCAAGATTTACTGATAAGGAGGTTAGAAGAATTAAAGACTAGTCCTGCGAAAATGGCAGAAGTAGATACGAATAAAGACGGAGCAATAGACCATATGGAGTGGGATGTGGTAGTTGCTCGGGTTGAGCAGGAAGTGATAGAAGAGGAATTAAAATCGAGCGCGGCGATTTCAGGCCCGGAATTAATGGTGGCTGAAGGGGAAGAGGAAAAGATCTTTATTATTTCTAACTACAGCCAGAAGGACTTGAATAAAAGGTTATTCTGGGAATCATTCGGATTGATTCTGGGAGGAATTGCAATAGTTTTATTAATGATTTTATTTTCGAAGTTACCAAACTAAGGAGGTAGCTATGTTAGTAATGGCAATTTTTATGCTTCTTGCGGCGGGGATTATTCTTTATGCGATCAGTATCTATAACGGGTTGATCAGGCTATCGCGTAATATTGATAAGGCATGGGCGAATATCGATGTATTATTAAAACAGCGCCACGATGAAATCCCGAAACTGATCAAGGTTTGCGAAGGATATATGAAATACGAAAGAGAAACACTGGAAAAACTTACCGCAGCGAGAACTGCTTGTATCCAGGCAAAAGGCGTTGAAGAATCCGCCCGCGCAGAAGGCCAGCTAAGCGGCCTGCTTAAAAACGTTTTTGCGGTTGCGGAAAATTATCCTGACCTGAAAGCCAGCCAAAATTTTATCCAGCTTCAACAACGCGTTAGTTATTTGGAGAGCCAGATCGCCGACCGCAGGGAATTTTATAATGATTCGGTTAACCTGTATAATATCCGTATAAACCAGATACCGGATATGTGGGTGGCCGGTATGCTTAAGTATGGGCCAAAGGAAATGTTTAAGGTCGCAGAAGCGGAAAAAAGCGACGTTGAAATAAAATTTGAATTTCCGAAGTAAATTTAAGGATATAATTATCTTATGAAAAATCTAGTTATCGTTGAGTCGCCAACTAAAGCCAGGACCATTAGTAAGATTTTGGGAGCTGATTATACTGTAGTTTCTTCTATGGGCCATATTATTGATCTGCCAGCTAAAAAGCTGGGTGTCGATGTCGAAAATAAATTTGAACCAGCCTATGTGGTTATTCCGGCTAAGAAGAAATTACTAACTCAGCTCAAGAAAGAAGCCAAGGGTAAAGAGAAAATATACATCGCCACCGATCCTGACCGGGAGGGTGAGGCAATCGGCTGGCAGATAAAAGATAAAATATTTAAAGGTAAGGATGTTTTGCGCGTAAGTTTCCATGAGATTACTCCGCATGCAGTGTCGGAAGCCTTCAAAGGGGCGCGCGATTTTGATCTTAAAATGATTGAGGCTCAGGTTGGCCGCCGGGTTTTAGACCGGTTGGTTGGATATTTTTTAAGCCCGCTGCTTTGGAAGAAAATTGCCCGCGGCTTAAGCGCCGGGCGCGTGCAGTCCGTAGGATTGAGATTAATCTGCGAAAGGGAGAGGTTGATTCAAAAATTTACCGCCAGCGAATATTGGGAGATTGTTGCGGATTTATTTAAGCCTAAGGTCTCCGGTGAAACCCACTTTACTGCTAAACTTGAAAAAGTTGATGGTAAAAAATTAGAGATCGAGCGTCAGCCTGATGCGCAGAATATTTGTGATTTGCTAAAAGATAAAGAGTTTAAAGTTTCAGAGATCAAGAAAACCGAAAAAAAACGTTATCCGCCGCCGCCTTTTATCACCAGCACAATGCAGCAGGAGGCTTTTAATAAATTAAGATTTAACGCTTCTAAGACGATGTTGATCGCCCAGCAGCTTTATGAAGGTATTGATGTTGGAGAAGATAATCCTGTAGGTTTAATTACTTATATGCGTACGGATTCTCCGAATGTGGCGACTGTCGCCATTGCAGAAGTTCGTGAGCATATCGGCAGGAGCTTCGGTAAAGATTTTCTTCCGGATAAACCGAATGTTTATAAAGCCAAGAAGTCCGCCCAGGAAGCGCATGAGGCAATCCGGCCAAGTTATGTTTGTCGCTCGCCTCAGAGCCTGACAAGTTTTCTTAATCATGATCAGATCCGCCTTTATAAACTTATCTATAACCGTTTTTTGGCTAGCCAGATGAAACCGGCGGAGTTTCTGGCGACCTCTGTGGATATTACCGCGGATAAATATTCATTCGTTGCCAATGGTAGCCATCTGTTATTCGAGGGATTTTTGGCTGCTTACAATAAAATTGAAGATGAGGAAAAAGAAGCAGAGGAAGAAAGCGATAAAGAAAAAACTAAAAATGTAATTCCTCCGCTTGAGCAAGGTGAGGTTTTGGGTCTAGAGAAGTTAACTCCTTCACAACATTTTACTAAGCCGCCGGCAAGATATTCGGATAGCTCTTTGATTAAAGCGCTGGAAGAGGAGGGGATTGGCCGTCCTTCAACCTATGCGCCGATTATCTATACGATTATTATGCGGGATTATGTGCGCCGGATCAAAGGCTATCTTAATCCGACGGAGCTTGGGTTCAAGGTCAATGATATGCTGGTGGAGTATTTCCCTAAAATTCTGGATTTTAAATTTACCGCGTTGATGGAAGAGGAACTGGATCAGATTGAAGAAGGAACACTTAAGCGCCAGGATGTTTTAAGTAAGTTTTATGCGCCTTTTAAAGAGAGCTTAGATTTTGCTCAGGCAAATATTGTTAAAGAAGTTATCACTACGGATCAGCTTTGCGATAAATGTAGTAAGCCGATGATTATAAAGTGGGGTAGGCGTGGTAAATTTCTAAGCTGCTCGGCTTTTCCGGAGTGCAAAAATTCAAAATCTATTACCTCGGGGGTTAAGTGTCCGGCTGAAAATTGCGGCGGAGAGCTGATTGAGCGCCATTCTACCCGAGGAGTTTTCTACGGCTGCTCAAATTTCCCCAAATGTACCTTCACCTCCCGCACTTTGCCTGAGGATAAGGAGGAGTAATGGGGAAGAAAATTAAAATCATATTTATTTTAATTATTTTAAGCGTGACTCCATTTTTAAGAGGTTGCCATAGTATAAATGAACCTAGCGAAACCATTATTGTAGGTTTCCCAGCAACAATAATGAACATGCACTTTCAGCAATCTGCTATGGGTGTTTTTAGGTTTTCAGAAAGCTATCCTATGAGTGTATATCCTCATAATTTTATTATAAATATAATTATTTTGTTTTCCATAGCAATACTTATTTTTTTGAAAGATAGGTACATTAAAATTCCATCTATTTTTTTAAATGCTACGCTAGTAAATTTATTTTTGTGTTGGTTTACAGCTTTTATTATTTTCCGAGGTTATAATCTAAATTTTATAAATAAGTTATATTATTTTGCTTATCAATGTATTGCATTATTTTTTAATTTTTTCATAGTTCAATTAACGCCATTGAAGTCAGAACCAACCGAACTGGTTACACAAATTGTTTCTAGACCATCCTTTTTCGTAATAACATTTATAATTGCATTAATTTTTTATTTTATTAGACGAATATTTAACTTATTCAAAAGTAGAGTGACAGTTTAAGCAGTATTTTTTATGAGAAAAGTCCGTCATTCTGAGGCCGAGTGAAACGAGGCCGAAGAATCTTAAGGTATGTCAGAGAAAAAGAAGTTTGTTTATATTTTAACGAATATTAAGAATACAGTTTTGTATACAGGAGTTACGAGTAATTTAGTTAAGAGAGTCTATGAACATAAGAATAAAGAAGTACCCGGGTTTACAGAGAAGTACAATCTACATAAATTAATTTATTATGAAATTTATGAAGATATGATTAATGCAATAATACGTGAGAAGCAAATAAAAGGTTGGTTACGTAGTAAAAAGATTTCGTTGATAGAAAAGGATAATCCGGATTGGAAGGATTTATATAATTCAATCATTTAAGATTCTTCGCCCCTTTGGGGCTCAGAATGACGAAATAAATTGACTATGGAAAAGTATATTGAAAAATTTATGAGGTATTTGGAGATTGAGAAGAATTATTCTCCTCATACTATACTAAATTATAAATTAGACCTTCAAGGGTTTAATAAATTTATTTCAGGCACTGATCTTGAAAAAATTGATTATTTGACTTTAAGAAAATATTTGGCAGTTCTGAAAGAGAAAAATTTAAGTAATCGCACTGTCGGCCGCCGGCTTTCCTCCTTACGCAGTTTTTTTAGATTTCTTACCCGGGAAAGTCATATTAAGGTTAATCCCATGTTGATGCTCTCTAGCCCTAAATTAGAAAAGCATCTGCCTTCTTTTATGACCGAGGATGAGGTCTATAAATTAATCGAGTCAGCTTTCGCTAAAAATAAAGATGATCTTTTGGGATTGCGCGATCGTGCGATCTTAGAGGCATTTTATTCCAGCGGCTTGCGTATTTCGGAATTGGTTGGATTAAATCTTGAGGATATTGATTTTATCAGTGGCATTCTTAAAATAAGGGGCAAAGGTAAAAAAGAGAGAATCGTGCCCATGGGAGAAACCGCGCTTCTGGCTATCCGCAAATATCTGGGCAAAAGGAAGAAACAGGCAGAGGGTATATTTTTAAATAATAACGGCAGGCGTATCACGACACGGGGAGTGCGTTTTGTGCTGGTAAAATATCTTAAAGCTGCCGGGATCAAACCGGGGGTTTCTGCGCATACTTTCCGCCATTCCTTTGCCACACATCTCTTAAACCGGGGAGCAGACCTGCGTACGGTGCAGGAGCTCTTGGGCCATGCTAATTTATCAACCACCCAAATTTATACCCATTTAACCACTGAAAAATTAAAAAGCGTTTATGATAAGGCGCATCCGCACGCCTAAAACAAAATATGTTTATTATCTATGATTTAATATTTTTTATCTTCGTGTTGATTTATTTCCCGCTGTATTTGTTGCGCGGAAAGTTTCATCAGGGGTTCTCCAGGCGCCTGGGCAGTTTACCTAGAGATTTAAATCTAGACCGGCCGATCTGGATCCATGCGGTAAGCGTAGGAGAGGTTATTTCGATTAAAGGTTTGGTTACAGAGTTAAGAAAAGTTTACCCTCAGAAGAAAATGGTGATTTCTACGGTAACGGCTACGGGAAATAAAATTGCCAGAACCCTGGTTAACGAAGGCGATTTTTTAACTTATCTTCCGTTAGATTTTAGTTTTATCATAAAAGCCGTGCTTAGAAAGATCAATCCATGTGTGTTTATTATTGCTGAAACCGAAATCTGGCCAAACCTAATTAATTGCCTTGATCAACAGAAGATACCGGTAATTACGGTTAACGGAAGGATTTCCGACGGCTCTTACGGCGGATACCGCGCTATTAAATTTTTGATCCGGACGCTCTTAAGGAAGATTAATAAATTCTGTGTGCAGTCGGATACTGATGCCCTACGATTACAAAATTTAGGAGTGATAAAAGGAAATATTCAAGTTACGGGAAATGTAAAATTTGATATTGATCTAACAGCTGCCGCAGGAATTGATTATTTAGCCTACCGGCAGAAATTATGGCTCAAGCCGGATAATAAATTACTAGTTTGCGGAAGCACGCATCCTAAGGAAGAGGAGATAATTTTTAAAGCCTATCAGGGGCTTTTAATTGCGTATCCTGATTTAAAGCTGCTTATTGCACCTCGGGCTCCGCAGCGCAGTAAGGATATTGCAAGTTTAGCTGAGGCTAATGGCTTTATGCCGGTTTATATCTCGAGTATCACCGGAGAATGCCCGACTTGTATAAATAAGGCAGTATTTATACTGGATGTCATCGGAGAATTATTTAATTATTATGCTGCTGCAGATATGGTTTTTATGGGAGGAAGTTTAATTAAGAGGGGAGGACATAATATTATTGAACCGGCAAGCCTGAAAAAACCGGTAATTTTTGGACCACATATGTTTAACTTCCGGGATATCAGTGAATTATTTTTAAGAAATGAAGCTGCGATTATGGTGCACAGTCAAGACGAATTAGCGGCTAAAATAAAAGAAATTTTAAGCAATTCTCCTGCGGCCAGAGAGATGGCTGAGCGTTCTTATGGATTGATTATTGCTAATCAAGGTGCTACGCTAAAGAATATTCAGGCAATTAAACAAGTGGGGTGCTCAAAATGACCGGTGAAATTTATCTGACACAGGAAGGTTATGAGAAATTAGTTACTGAGTTGGAGCAATTAAAAACAGTTAAGCGTAGAGCTCTTTCTAAGGCGGTCGGGGAGGCTAGAAGCCAGGGGGATATTAGCGAGAATGCCGAGTATGATGCGGCTAGAGATGCGCAGGCGCTCAATGAAAAGCTGATTATGGATCTGGAGAATAAATTGGCGCAGGCGCGCATATTGGATAAGAATATTTCTAGTGATGAAGTTTTGATCGGAGCAACCGTAAAATTAAAGGATATGGATACCGAAGAGGAGTTGGAATATACCTTAGTTGCGGAGCTGGAGGCAGATTATAATCAGAATAAGATCTCCGTCAGCTCTCCGGTGGGTCAGGGGCTCATGGGGCACAAGAAAAATGAAATCGCAGAAATTAAAATTCCTGCCGGGATTTTAAAATATAAGATAATTAAGATATCGCGTTAAATGCAAGAAAAAATCGGCCATTTAAAAGTAGAAATTTTTAAGATCAAGAATAGGGCGGGGTTTGCCGCAGTATGTTTTGAGCATCTTACCGAAGGCAAAACCTCCCGGGAGGCTTATGATCGCATGGTTAAAGCTTTGCGCAGGAGCAACCGTAAGTAAGGCCAGCAAGTTATTCATTGCTATCTTTTTGGTTGGTTTAACTGTTTTAGTTTTTGCGCAGGAAAATTTTTCTCATCAATTTAAAGCGCTGCGTGTTCCGCAGGGGCAAATAATTACGCTAAGCTTAGCTTTCAATCCGAGTACCGGATTTAGCTGGCAATTGGTCAAGATTTCGGATAAAAAGGTTTTAGAATTTGTGAAAAAAGAGTATGTTCCGGTTTCAGGAGAAAGAATTGGTTCGCCGGGAGTAGAAAAATGGAGCTTTAAAACGCTTAGGCGCGGCCAGGCAGAAGTTGTTTTGGAATACAGGCGGCCATGGGAAAAGGATGTTCCTGCTGAGAAAAAAGAAGAATACAGTATTTTTGTTAGATGAAAAATCAAGACATTAAATTTATGAAGCTGGCTATAGGAAAAGCCAAAGCAGGTATTAAAAAGGATCAGGCTCCTTTTGGAGCCTGTATTGTAAAAAATAATAAGGTTGTCGCTTTAAGCCATAATCTTGTCTGGAAAAATAGTGATATTACTGCTCATGCTGAAATTATGGCGATTCGTTCTGCCTGTAAAGTTCTGAAAAAAATCGATTTATCTGGGTGCACCATTTATTCTACTTGTGAGCCATGTCCGATGTGTTTTTCCGCTTGTCACTGGGCCGGGCTTACAAGTATAGTTTTTGGTGCAAAGATAGAGGATGCCAAAAAATTCGGGTTTAATGAGCTGGCAGTTTCCAATTTTAATTTAAAAAAAATCGGAAAAAGTAAAATTAAACTTACCGCGGGTTTATTAGCAGAAGAGAATCTGGCGCTTTTTAAATTTTGGAAGAAACAGCCTAAGTCAAAAGCTTACTAAGGAGATGTAATGTTTAAAGCAGAAATTACACATAATTCGGATTTTGCTTTTACGGTTAAGACGGGTGAAAACCAATTTTTAATTGATGCTAAGGGTAAGGGGTTGACTCCGCTGAATGCGCTTTTAGCCGGATTAGGAAGCTGTATTGGTGTGTATATCCGTAAATACGCTGAAGGGGGTAAATTGAGCCTTGAGGGTTTTCAGGTCAATGTTTCTGCGGATTTATCCGGCCCGGCACCGTTTTTTTTCAGGCAGATTAGCGTGGATATAGATTTAAAAAATTGTCCGTTAGATGAGCGCAGACAAAAGGCATTGCTTGAGTTTATAAAAAATTGCCCGGCGCATTATACTTTAAAAGGTAATCCGCAAATCGATTTTAAATTGATATGTTAGAGATAAAATTAAGACAAGCCGTAGATGTGGTGATCTTAGATTTAAGCGGCCGTATTGACGTTGACTCGGCTAATTTAGTGGAGGTGGTCGGTCAATGTGTTCGCGACGGATATGTAGATATTCTTTGTAATCTTGAAGATGTTGAGGCAATAGATTATATGGGTATTTCGGTTATAGTGATCGCCTATAAAGAGGTCGTTAATCACCACGGCAGGCTCAAATTTGTTAATGTCCCGGCGCATCTTAAAGGTGTATTTGCGATCTCTGGCACCGACCGGGTAATCGAGCTTTATGCCAGCGAGGATTTAGCGTTAAATAGTTTTAAAGAAGATAAGGCTATTGAAAATATCAAGAAAATGCAGCTGCGCCGCAGGTTTAAGCGCCTGCCGATTGATTTAAAGATTGAATTAAAATCTAAACAAGCCGATCTTCCGGTATGCCTTAAGGTTGACATTCTTAACTTAAGTGCGGTGGGAGCTTTTATCTTTGGCTGCGGTAAATTTAAGCTCGGAGATGAAGTGGTGCTTAAAATGAAGCTTGCGCCAAAGCAGGAGGAACTTGAGTTTGAGGCGAGCGTGGTCTGGGTTCCGGATAAAGAGGTTCAGAGGCATGAATATCCGGGAATCGGAGTAGAATTCTCCAACATTTCTACGGCAGATCAGCAAAAATTAATCGAATTTATCGACCGTAACCTTTCCTTTACGACTTCGGATTAATCTAAATTTACATTAGCTTTCCGGCTTTCGCTTCGGCACGAAGATTTTCGCCGTGTGCTGCGGTTTGCGACTCACTTTCGGCGCATTTACAATATGATCGAAGCCTTTCGTTCGTCGCAAATCCTTGCACACTTTTGCCGAAAATCTTCTAATTGTGCCTTCAGCAAAAGCCGTAAAGCTTATGAATCATAGCGTATGGCTTGGCTTGATTTCGAGCAGGGCGTGTCGGCAAGGAGCGGGCACGGATGCCCGGCAATAAATATTCTGGCAGAGCGACGCCAGCCGACCTCCGGAGCGAAGCGAAGGACGCAGTTTTGCCACGCAGGGGCAAAACAAGCGTCCCTGCGAGAAAGCAAGGCAAGACAGGCGCTAAGGGAATAATAATCACTTATCCTGTTGTTACTCTTAAGTTTTTATCCGTGAAAACATTTGCTTGCATACCCCTTGTATGATATTATACTTATTTAAAGCAGATATAATTAGAGAGGAGAACAAGCTATGGATTGGAAGGTCTTTTTAGCTACCTTTGGAGTGGTATTTTTTGCAGAATTAGCGGATAAAACCCAGCTAGTCGGTATCGGTATGGCAGCTAAAACCGGTAAGCCGCTGTCTGTCTGGTTAGGCTCGGTAAGTGCCTATATCATTGTTACGGTGGTCTCGGTTTTTCTGGGGGCAATCATGGCTAAATTTATCAGGCCGGAGCTAATCCGTTATATCGGCGCATCGATGTTTATCATTATCGGATTTTTAATGTTGTTTAAGGTGATTTAAGCGATGTATCTGGGAAGAGAGTATCTCTATAATCTGGTTACCGGCAAGATAAGAGGCCCGATTGCCATGCTGTTAAGGGCATTTTTAAGCGTACTTTCTTTTATCTATGGGGCGGTTGT
>Ga0210009_1003318_pt1 | contig 10515 bp, 13 predicted proteins | sample CryGeyCG2114_065_FD_185457 | JGI IMG/M metagenome (GOLD analysis project Ga0210009, IMG submission 185457) | Groundwater microbial communities from aquifer - Crystal Geyser CG12_big_fil_rev_8/21/14_0.65 (SPAdes) (version 2) | ecosystem: Environmental > Aquatic > Deep subsurface > Groundwater ... | reverse complement strand
TCTAGGTCCGATAAGGCGGCGCTGGCCCAATATGCGACCACCGGCACCCTCCATTCTACCTTCTACGCGAAGGACGAGGACCAGCTGAAGCTCACGCTGGGCTTGGCCCAGAAGGTCGATCCCCAGTTCCTCGCCAAGACGGCGATCTACGCCCGCGAGCAGGGCTACCTGAAGGACATGCCGGCGCTCCTGACGGCCATCCTCTTCGCTCGGTCCAAGACCGAGGAGTCGGCCCGCCTGCCCTTCCAGGCGGCGTTCGGTCGGTGCATCGACAACGGCAAGATGCTCAAGAACTTCGTCCAGATCATCCGCTCCGGTGCTGCGGGCCGCAAGTCCCTCGGCAGCGCCGGAAAGCGCATGATCCAGAAGTGGTTCGACGGCCACACCGACGAGCAGCTGATCCACCAGTCCGTGGGCAACGATCCGTCGTTGGCGGACGTGATCCGGCTGGCTCGCGTCGATCCCCGCACCCCGGCTCGTCGGGCGCTGTTCAAGTACCTCACCGGCCTCCAGGTCGGTGAGAAGGACAAGGCGTTCGGCTACAGCGCTGAGGACCTGCCACAGCTGCTGAAGGACTACGAGGCGTGGAAGGCGTCGACCAAGAGCGCCCGCCCTGGCAAGCCGCCCAAGGTGCCGTTCCAGATGCTGACGGCTCTGGAGCTCTCCCAGCACGACTGGGAGAAGATCGCCGAGGACGCGACCTGGAACCAGGTCCGGATGAACCTCAACACGTTCCTCCGGCACGGAGTCTTCAACAACAAGGCACTCCTGAAGAAGATCTCGGATCGTCTTCAGGATGCGCAGCAGGTCAAGAGGGCCAAGGTCTTCCCGTTCCAGCTGATGACGGCTTACAACCACACCTCTCGGCAGCCAGGCATGCCGCAGTCGATCACCATCGGCCTCCAGCAGGCCCTGGAGCACTCGCTGCGGAACATTCCGACGATCGAGGGCCAGGTCGTGCTGGCGCCGGACATGTCCGGCTCGATGGGCTCGCCGGTCACCGGCAACCGCGACAACAGCGCAACCGGGATCACGGCCCGCACGGGACGCGCCTCCGGTGCGACCACAGTCGTGCAGTGCCGTGAGGTGGCGGCGCTCCTGACGGCGGCCTACCTGCGGAAGATGCCGAACACGTTGATCCTGCCGTTCAGCGACCGGATCAACGAGGTGCGTCTGAACCCACTGGACTCGATCGCGACCAACGCGCGGACACTGGCTAGCCTGCCCTCGGGCGGCACGGATTGCTCCCTGCCGCTCGCGTTCCTGAACCAGAGGGACATCAAGGCTGACCTGGTGATCTACGTCTCGGACTACGAGTCGTGGATGGACACGAATGGGACCACGAAGCACGCCTACGCCTACAACCGCTTTGGCGGTGTTCACGCCAACCAGTCCACCGGGCTGATGGCGCAGTGGCGGATCTTCAAGGCTCGCAACCCGAAGGCGCGGCTCGTCTGCGTCGACCTGCAACCGTCTCCGACGGGTCAGGTCATCTGCGAGGCCGACATCCTGTCCATCGGTGGTTGGAGCGACACCTGCTTCAGCCTGATCGCCGACTTCGCTGCCAACGGCAACACCGGGGACGCCTGGGTGCAGAGGATTGAGGCTCAGCCTCTCTTCGAGACCTTGGGCGTCGCCTCGTAGATCAACCGAGCACCCCGGTCGTTCGCGGCCGGGGTGCTTCGGTATAAGGTGGGTATGGAATTCAAGCTTTCGGCCAACAACAAACGACTTTGGCGCAAGATCAAAAACAGCCGCAGCGGCGTCTACCACGCGTCGATGTCACAGAGTGAGCAGGACAGGGTGTCCGTCCTGTTAAAGCTCGGGTTGGTAGAGGAGACCTTCGGGTCTTGGACCGGTGAGCGGATCTACAGGTCTCGCCCACAATGCACGCAGGCGTCTGGCCACTCGTCGTAGTAGTCGAGGTGCTCACCGCACGCTACGATCACGTAGTGCGGATCCATGTTCACCGAGACCTCGTGGACCTCCTGGTGCATATACCGAGCTTATGACGCATCTGATGACTAAGGAAGAGTTCGTCGAGATGCTCACCGCCATGAGCACTCGCAGCTTTGAAGGGATTGTGGCTGCGACCAGCACTCACCACCACGTAGGGATTGATGATGTTTGGAGCTGGAGCTCCATGTTGGAGAACATCAACGGCCGACTCTATGTTGATGACATCGATGATGTTCCGACCCGTGAGGGTGGTGAATCATCCATACCAATGTATGCGCTCGATGAGATCGACTCCTGGAAGCCCGGCCTTTTTGAGAAGCTCTCCGGCTACATCTGGTGGGTTCCTCCTAACGATGAGATCAATCTTCTAGATGCGATCGAGAGAGCGACACGATAGGGTCGATTCCTGGTATAACGAAATAGGTCCGAATGATTGTCGGGTTTACACCTCACAAGCACAACTCGACTGACTTTGGTCGGACCGCTACTAGTCCCCGGCATAGAGCTAACTCGGTCTTCTAAACTGGGTGACCCGGTGCGATTCCGGGCGGGGGTATCTTGAAGGACGTCGTGGATAACGCAGCGATCGAGTTGGACAAGTGGATCCGATTTGCCGGGTGTGAGCACCTTGGCTACATCGCTACCGCTGTAGGCGTCGACGAACTGCTTGTCTACTGGGATAAGACCCGCATGTCCCCTGGCGGAATGCCCGAGACCTTCAACGGTCTCCCCGTGAAGTTGAAACGGATCGGGCAGCCGATTCCGGCTGCTGACTAACTTCACGGGTCCGTAGCTCAATTGGCAGAGCAGCGAGCTTTTAACTCGCGGGTTGTGGGTTCGATTCCCACCGGTCCCATGAGGGTCCGTGGTGTACGATCGCACTGCCGCCTTTTAAGCGGAAGAGAATAGGTGAAACTCCTATCGGGCCCATAACTTACGAGCCTTTTAAGTTCTTGGTGTTGCACTAACGGAGCATCTCAGTCACCATCACAGCGTGGCGAAGACCAAGACCTGTGTGATTTGCAAACGCCGCCGGGCGTTGAAATTCTTCAACCTGGCGCGGTCACGCCAGGATGGTCTGCAACCTGCGTGTAAGACGTGCAACGCCGCACGTAGCCGCGACTACTACCGTCGAAACCGGGAAAAGCACATTAAGGATGTTGGACGCGACAAGCGGCGTTACATCGAGCGAAACCGACAAGTAGCACTGGAGCACCTGTTCGCAAATCCGTGCATCGACTGTGGAGAAACCCGCCCCATCCGCCTGGATTTCGACCACGTATCGGGGGATAAAAAGGCGACCATCAGTCGTCTGGTTACACAGGGCGTAGGACTCAAGCAACTCCAAGCTGAGATCGCCAAGTGCGTGGTTCGCTGCGCTGGTTGCCATCGAGAGAAAACAGCGGTCGAGCTCGGTTGGTGGATCGTCGAGGAGCTCAAACGTCGAGGACTCTGAGCGGGTGCAACTCCTGCCAGGCCCAACCCACTAGGGTCCGTAGCTCAATCGGTTAGAGCACCCGCCTTTTAAGCGGGGGGTTGTGGGATCGTGCCCCACCGGGCCTACTACGAGTAGAACGCTCATATGAACCGGGTAGAGGTGCTGCTCGGCGTCGCCGACCCAGTCATCGCCGGTCCGCACACCTTCCCCGATCTCGTGTAATCTGAGGGCATGAAGAAGCCCCGCCACACGACCGATGGTGAGCCGCCCGCCGATGACCTATGGGAGGCATCAGCTCCGAAGCCGATTGGCTCTACCGGCCAGCACGAAGCGTATTGGGTTCTTCCCGAGGAGGAGCGGGCCAAAGGTTTCGTGCGGCCCGTGCGGCGGTCCTACAGGCATGTAGGGCCACCGATGCCTAACTCGACGCTACGAGACCTGACCGCAGAAGAGGTCGAACGCCACTCGCGGTTTGGCTACGTCAAGTTCGAAGAATATCCTGAGAGCGAGTCTTCGGTAACCGGTCGTTACTGGACCCAGACTCAGCTTGACTCGATCGGAGGCTGCGGGTCGATGACGACCATGACCGATGACCTTGCAGAAACCTTCGCACGAGACCCGTCATACTACGGCGGAGGGACCTTCTGCTGTAATTGCCGCAAGCACCTCCCGCTTGAAGAGTTTGTCTGGGAGGGAACTAACGAGCGGGTCGGTTCGTGATTCGGTGCGCAGTTTCTGGCTGTAGTAATCCACACAATGCTCGTGGTTACTGCATGGCACACTACAAGAGGCTGAAGCTCTACGGGGATCCTCTTGGAAACCATCCGAGTCGGTCAGCGCCTAAGACGTGCTCGATAGCCGGATGCGGAAAGCCCAAGGAGATCCGTGGTTGGTGTCAGATGCATCACTGGCGTTGGAAGAAGTTCGGCGACCCTCTGCGCGAGCCCTATCCAACAAAGCTGTGCTCACTGGAAGGTTGTGCCCTAAAGCACAAAGCGGGTGGCCTGTGTCTCAAGCACTATCGTCGTAAGAAGAGCGGTGTTCCTCTTGACTATGTCCGACCGGTGTTAGCCAAGAAGCGATACAGAGTCCTCACTAGGCCTGACCACCCGCTGGCCTGGCCAAACGGTCGTGTATCGGAACACCGGATGGTTCTATATGACAGCATCGGAGTGGCTGTTGTCCCCTGCTTCTGGTGCGGCAAGGGCCTCAGCTTCGCATGGAACAACCTCGTCGTAGACCACCTGAACCACGACCGCCACGACAATCGGCTGAAGAATCTCGTACCATCCTGCAATGGATGTAATGCGGGTCGGACGGCCACCAGCTCTCAGGTGAGGACGAGTATCTACGCGGCTTTGCTGGTATAAGCGCGCGTCAGCCAGACTACTACGGCGCCACGTTCTGCTGCGGCTGCAAGAAGCATCTACCTGTCGGTGCAAACGGAGAGTTCGTCTGGTACGGATCAACCGAGCGCGTTGGCACCTAGTTCATCGCTACCGCTCATCAATCGGTAGAATGATGAGTATGTCAGTGACCGGCGCCGGCACTTGAGTAAGAGCTCCCGCAAGCGAAGGCGGTCTGAGCGCCGGCAGAGGAAGGCCCGCGAGTCGGCCCGCTGTGAGCGAAAGCTTGCTAGAGAGCGTCAGCAACGAGACCTTGAGGAGTTCGGGTTCTTCATCAACTCGATGTTCACCGAGTTGATGATACCGCGCGTGAAGGTCGCCTGCCCTTAGCTTCGCCCGATGACGTCGAGCGCCTGAACCCACTCCCGGAGGGCTTCGACGGGCCGTTCCTTGAATCGGTGGTTGTAAGGCGCAGGGAAGAGGAAGGCGTGTCCGCCTGCATCCTTGAACGCCTCGACGTTCTTGTGACGATCGTCGACCAGACAGTGCCTGGGACTGGCCGCAAACTGCTTCGCCGGACCGACGAGGAACTGACGGCTGAACTGTGGCATGTGCTTCCGGATGAACGCCATCTTGCCATCAATGCAGCCATCAGTGCGGATCGGGCTGGTGAGCAGGCAGATGTTCTGTTCGCCGAACTTGGCGCTGAGGGTCGCGATGACCTCGTGCATCCAAGGCAGTGGCTCTAGATTGAGCCAGAAATCGTAACCCATTGGGTCCCAGAGCTCGGGGGCCGTCATCTGGAAAATCGGCTCGATGTTCCAGGCGGTCTGCTCCTTCTGGTTCTCAGGGTCGTGAGGATGGCCCTCGTATGTCTTGTCGTGGAGCTTGCATGCACCGCCCAGGAAATCGACCAGGCACCCATCCATATCGAGCAAGATTCTGTCAATCACGGCTACCTCACTGAGGCTCTTGACATTGATACTGTCGCGAGCATAACATCTTCTACATGAAAACGTGTAGTAAATGCGACCAGACCTACGATGACCCTAGTGCTTCCTTCTACCCCAACAAGCGCGCCTTAGACGGGTTCGCCTCGTGGTGTAGGCCGTGCTCCAACAAGGCAACGATCGCTAGCCGGAAGAAACTCGCCGAGCGCGGACGGGAAGATGGCAAGAAGCCTGCGTGGTTCAACTGTACGGGCTGCGCCCTACGACTCAGATTTACGACGAAGTATTTCCCAAGAGGTAAGCACCAGCCACACGGTCTTAACAAGAGGTGCAGGACGTGCACGAATAAGACACGAGTAGAATACAACGCCGCCCACCCACTCACCCCAGAGCAGGCATCAGCTAAGTGGGCAAGGGACAAGAGGCGTATCACCAGACGGGTAAACCAAGATCCGATCAGGGAAAGGGCTCGTCGCATGCGCAGGGGAATCGTCGAGAGGACGAAGCGTCACGGATGGTCGCTTGATCCCAGGATGACTAGAGATTACCTGGAACAGATTTTAAGAGAGATCGCAGTATGCCCTTGTTGCAGCACGACGCTCGATCCTAGTTTCACGATGGATAAGGGTCGGCAGAACAACTCTCCAAGCATCGATCGGTTTGACCCGAGTCTCGGCTACACGGTCGAGAACGTCGAGGTTCTCTGCTGGCGGTGTAACGAGCTCAAGAGGGACGCGTCCCCTACCGAACTGCGCCTTCTTGCCGAGTGGGCGGAGGCGAGGCTCAACAAGTGAGCACGCCATCCATGTCCAGGAGAATTCGATCAATCAAAAGTCACCCCTAAGATCTGATGAGTAGACCCTCCTATTCTACCCGGGTGACCAGGATCTGCTAGAAGACCCGACTCGGTCGAGGCACGTCACTCGGCTTAGACCGCTCTGGCCGCCGGATTTGCACTCCGTACTGGACTAGCCACTCGTTTAGCCCGGCCAGTTCCTCATCAGTCAGGGTCTCCGCTAACTTGAGAATCTGCGCCTTCATGTCACGCTGAGTGAGAAACATCTCCTTCATCAGTTCGACACCACTCAATGCCGGAGTGGCCGGAACTGCCGGAACGGCCGGCTCGACCGGAGCCTCCTTGACCGGATCTGGCTTGGTCAGCGGATTGTGAGGTGGCTGGGTAGCAACGCAGCCACAGAAAATGGTAACTAGCACCAGTAGGAGGTAACGCATCGATCTACTCCTTCGCGAGGTCTTTACAGTCTAATGGCGCGCAAGACTTAGTGATGCAGTTGTTCCGACCTAAGCGATGGAGCTAATTGAAAACGCCGGTCTTTAGGGCGATGATTAGCAACCCGCCGAACAGGGGAACACTCCAGGCGATGGTCTCCCCGACAACCAGCAAGAAGGGTGTGTTCTTAGTGCTGGGCATGTCTGTGTCCTCTGCACGCCGTCAGGAGCTCGTAGAGCCTTTTATCTCGTTTGCTGGGGTGCCAGTGCTTCCACCAGTGACGGTGCCACCACTTTCCGTACCGCGCCTTGCACCAGACATACAGCTCGTGTCGATCCTCCTTCAGAAGGTGCCTGAGAAGGCGTTTACAGCGCTTCTCGCCTTCGTCGAGATCATCATCGTTGTCATCGACGTCTGGGTCCTCGCCACTTGGTGTGGGAGTGGGTTCGGGGGTAGATTCCGGAGTAGATTCCGGAGTAGGTGTAGGCTCCGGAGTAGGCTCCGGAGAAGGTTCCGGGGTAGGTTCCGGAGTAGATTCCGGTCGCGACCTCGGCGCCGATAGCGTTCCATCGTTGCCAGCGCGAGTCGAGCTCTCTGAAATCGTCTAGGACATGGTGAATCAGCAGATTGAACAGGGCCGGGAACTCGAAGCAGTCACCTGGCCATACCAAAATAATCCCTCGGTCCTGGGCGTCGATGCCGCCAACTCGGTCCGCAGACAGCAGGATGATCAGCTTAGCCGGCTTGAGCAGTGGTCCGAACTCGGCCTCCCAAGCGTTGAGATGCTCTAGGACGCCGCGTCGTCCGTCGGCCTTCTGCGCGTCGGTCCAGTCCTTAGGCCAGCAAACTCCTAGCAGCCCGATGAACTCGTCAACCTCGATCGACTGGTCCAGGTTGCTATAGGCGCCAGCCCGGGTGTGGTGATGATGCCTACCGCACCCTGACAGCGCCATAAGGCACAAAAGGCCTAGTGCGACAGCGATAGCCGCGCCACCACCGAAAAAGACCGTCGACCTCCTAATCCGCATCGCACGACCTCCACTCCACTAATTTAGTTGGAGTCCGGGTCTAATGACGGAAAAAGGCCGTACAAGGCACCGGCGCTCCAACCCCACCTGGGAAGAGCGCCGGTTCGACTGTTTCGGGCTTGCACCTTTACTGGCCGCATTCTCGTCGCAACAACCCGAGGACTTGCAAGTTCCAGGAGTTGAAGCACCCCGTCGGCCTTGAGTCGCTTGCACGACTGGTTGGCGTTTAGGTGAGAACTGACGGTGTCGCGAGGCAGTTTTCGTGAATACGTGTGCACCGTATTCTGAAAACACAGATGATCAACAATCTAAAAATATGATGTTGATCCTGTTGAGTTGAGTTGAGTCTAGATGATGACCTTTCCGCTTCCATCGGTGACCGGCGGGGTTGACCTACCGGTAGTGGGATTAGGTAACGAGCTGGGCAAGGGAACACCCCCTGGTTGACTCGCTACAAGAGGTGATTTGTAGGTCACTGTCTTGTGCACCGCGCCTGTGTCCTTGTCGACGGTGATCTGGAAGCTGACGTCCGGGAGCTGTCCAGGAGGCGCGTTCGATACGGCCATGATCTTCGGAATCTGGTCCTTGAGGTCGGCGAGCTTAGAGGCCGCCTTGAGATTGGCGTCAGCTGTTGCGGCCTGCAGCTTGGCCGTCTCGTAGGCCACGATGTCCCTGCTGGTGACCTTGGCGGGATCGACCGGAGCGGTGGTAAGGCCGGCTGGTTTGGCGGCCCTGACCGGCTCTGGGTTGGTGTTACTCCCTGCCGGTCCCACAGGCAAAAAGCCTGGACCAAGCGTTGGGGTCACTCCCACTGACGGCGCATTGTACCACATCGACGTGTCGATAGCCGTGCCGCTACCACCCCCGATAGCCGTGCCACTACCACCCCAGAACATGTCCAGAGTACCGCTCGTGGTCGGGTCGATGAGACCGGTTGACGTAGCTGATGACGCCGAACTGGACGTGAGGTAGATCGGGCTGTTACTGACGCTTCCGCTGATAGCCGCCGATCCGAAGTAAGCCTGATTGATCGGCTGTGACACGTAAGGCGCCCAGCGCACGCTTGGGATCGTCTGAATGGAGATGTTGTTAGAGAATCTGAGCCCGTCCATCGTCTTTATTACCTCCTTGTCCCGCCAAGAAGGGAGCCGCGCTGGGCTGATGTGATACCAGAGCCAGATGGTAAGTAGGGCCGCCTTGATGAACTCCTCTAGGTCGGCGAGTTCTTGGTAAGGGGCGTTATCGCGAACGCTGGCCCGCTTTTGATACTTGGCCAGATACTCACAGGCCAGGGCCTTCTTGCGGCTCTTAGCGTGGGTGCGGAAGATCTGCTCCTCGTTGCGGACCGCCGAGAGCATGATCACAAGCATTTTCTGAATGCCGGCCGCCTTACCAATCGCACGAGGGACGGTGCCCTCATGTCCGGTATCGAACAGAACGGTCTTCTCCCAGTCTGTGATCTGCCAGGGCTCGATGACCTTCTTGATCGCGTGCTCGTTCGTGGCGATAGACCGCGACACCTTGGGGTCGTAGAGCGACGGCATCCCCTGCCGCTTGCTCATCACCTCCCAGCACCAAACGTCGCGACCCGGGTAAATCGCGACCGACTTTTTCTTGGTCCGCAGCTTGAGCTCTTTTACGCTGTTGGTGATGAAGGAATGAAGGACATCGGCGCCCTCAACCCCGTCGTAGCCGTAGGCTAGATCCCGAACCCTGTTCGCTACGCTAAGGCTTGATCCGCCACTGCGACCGCCTAGATCGCACTCGTAAACGAACTCGGCGTCGCCGGGCTTGCCGACACGACGACACAGCCCAAGAGCGACCTCTCTCGTCTCGTTGCCCTTTGGAAGTATCGATGCCACAAGAGCGTAGAGCATCCCGGCCTCGACATACTCGCACTTTGTCGACGGCCGCAGAATCTTGTCGGATTGGACGATGTCCTGGTCGGTGATCGCACGCCCGTCCGCCCTAGCGAGCGTTCGTATTCCTGGGACCACGAAGTGACGCATGTGGTTCCTCAAGAAACTCACGACATTTCCCCCCTCACCTTCAGCCGCGCTGTAATGACCCAGCTCACCCGTCACCCTCCGGCAACCCATTGAGCGCCGACGCAGCAGCCTCGAAGTAGGCCCTCGCTCGGTCCACTCCGCCGATCTTGTCGATGTACCAGAACGCGAGCTTGAGGGCGCTGATCTTGTCGGGAATGCTCGGGTCTGGCTCAGGCTCCTGTCGAACCGGCGGTTTGACCACGGAGAGTGTCACACCGGCCTTGGCAGCCGCGTCCTTTCGCTTCTTGTGGCAGAGCTCGCCGTAGGGGTTTCCGCCTGTAGTGACACACCGCTCGAACTTCCCTACCTCGCAGTAGGGGCAGGGAACCCCTACCATATACGGGTTGTCAGCCGGATCGGGATAGACGGTGTAAGGATAGGCGCCCATGCGAGGTCTTATGCCTCGTCGGCGTCAACCCCTTCGCGGCCCAGCAACCTGTCCAGGAGACTTCTCTTCTTCGGCTTCGGCTCGGGCGCAATCGCCGGATCTGCTGAAGCTTCTACGACATCAACAG
>Ga0210009_1003315_pt1 | contig 10522 bp, 8 predicted proteins | sample CryGeyCG2114_065_FD_185457 | JGI IMG/M metagenome (GOLD analysis project Ga0210009, IMG submission 185457) | Groundwater microbial communities from aquifer - Crystal Geyser CG12_big_fil_rev_8/21/14_0.65 (SPAdes) (version 2) | ecosystem: Environmental > Aquatic > Deep subsurface > Groundwater ... | reverse complement strand
AGCTCTAATTTGCTTAATGGCCCATTTTCTTTTTTTTCGTTTAATTTGTACATAAGAACCACCGAGAAGGGGGTTCTTCGATTATATATAAAGATGAAGAAATGTTACCCACTTATGTGACTAAACATCTTGGTTTGAAACATACTTCATGCCAGAAGTGTTTTACTGCCTGTATAGTCATGACGTGTCACCATAATTAATATAAAGAGTGGAAATTATTCATTTGATTGGTGCAAGATATTGAAAGTTATCACCATCATACTGGTCATTCTTCTGCTCATGCCGGCGATAGCTCTAGCAGATGGAGAAGAGAAGATGGATATCTATTTCTTCTATGGTGAAGGCTGTCCGCATTGCGCTGAGGAAGAACCATTTCTTGACAAACTTGAGATAAAATATCCCCAGATTGACATCAATAGATATGAAGTCTGGAATGATAAAGATAACCTAAGACTCATGCAACAGATGGCATTTGAACATGGTGTAGAAGCAAATGGAGTACCAGTCACTATAGTCGGTGATGACGTTTTTGTGGGTTTTGGAAGCGAAGAGACGACAGGAAAGAAGATAGAAGCAGCGATCAGCAACCTATGCACCTGTGTCAATGAGACTTACCAGAAGTCACTGCTTGAAGAGAGCCAGAAGAAATCTCAGGATACGTACATCAATACATTCAAAGCGAATGAGCCGGATCTAATCGGCAAGATCACTGGATTCAACGCAAACCAATTATTCAAGGTCTCTGATTCCATATATAAATTCGGGTTGTTTTTGTCACTTGCCCTTCTTGCGATACCCATGCTGGCAATAAAGAAGATAAAAAAGCACCACAACAGAAAGAAGATCCGCATCATGTTCCTTTGTTTCGCGATCATCACAATAGGGCTCTTTCTTACATTCATCCTCACAAAGAATCATTATGAATTGAAATCACAAGGTGATATATCCACCGAACTCTGCAAGATCGCTGATGGCAGATTCAACTGCGCTGAAGTCGAAAGCTCAAAATATTCTGAGTTCCTTGATGTCCCGATATCGATCTTCGGCACATGCGGTTATGCATTGATATATCTGATGCTTATCTTTGCCTGGAACAAAGTGACCATAAAAGGATTCTCAAAGTGGATGCATGTCGTGTTTGGCATATCATGCTTCAATGTGTTCATCGCGCTCTTGATGGCATATATCTCATCTTTCATAATTGGAGCATACTGTCTATTCTGTGTAGGCACTTATATCTGCAGTGGCACTGTCTTCTACCTATCCCTGCGATACATCCGGATGAGATGATGTATATAGGAAAGCCTTATAAACAGATTCTTGTCTCCTGACAAGACTTAAAAAAGCAAATGGAGACAAGAGAATGAAAATAACAAGAATGCATGATAATAAAACTGAATATGCGATATTGAATGGTATGTTGCCACGATATGTAGTCGAGATGACGATGCAGGCGCTAAATGGAATCTACAATGACACCTGGAGGCTACCGAAACGTAGTGAGATAGAACTTCTTTTTGAGCTTGCTCCAGAACTATCAGACAAAGTGAGACAGGATTTCACAGCAAGCGAGATCTACTGGACAGGTGACGTCGACAGGCATAACAATCCTATTGTCTATGATGCGAGAAAACGTTCCTTCAAAATAGAAGAGACTCTGGCATCGACAGTGATGAACAGCGCTGTGCTTGTGAAAGACAGGAATTAAATCTTACCATGAGGCAAATTCTGCCTCTTCTTTCATCTCTGATTCTATCCTGATTAGCCTATTGTACTTGCAGGTCCGCTCACCACGGCATGGAGCACCAGATTTCAGTTGGCCGCATCCAAGAGCCACAGCAAGATCGGCGATGAATGTGTCTTCTGTCTCACCACTACGATGGCTTACCATGACTTTCCAGCCATTGTCGATGCTCATACGAGCAGCAGCGATCGCTTCTGTCAATGTCCCAATCTGGTTGACTTTCAATAGAAGTGCGTTGCAGTATCTTCCGTCCAAAGCCATCTTTATACGTCCAGGATTCGTGACAAGCAAGTCATCTCCGACAATCTGGATGCCGGCTTTCTTTGTCAACTCTTTGAATGGCTCAAAATCATCCTGTTCGAATGGATCTTCAATCGAGACAATAGGATATTTATTGATAAGACCCATATAATACTCGACCATCTCAACTTTTGAATAATCCTTTGCCATGTGATACTTTTCATCCGTGAAGAATTCTGAAGCAGCTGGATCCATCGCGATCATTACCTTACCATGATAACCAGCTGTATCAATGGCTTCATTAAGAAGATCCAAAGCAGCATCTGGTGTGTCGATCGGCGGCGCGAAACCACCTTCATCTCCGACATTAATCGCAGACTTGCCATACCTTTCAACGATTATGCCTTTCAGGACATGATATGTCTCAGCGATCATGCAAATGCCTTCAGCGAACGATCCGGCATGCACTGGAGCGATCATGAACTCCTGCATCGCTAGTTTTCCGCCAGCATGCTTTCCGCCGTTTATCACATTGCAGAATGGTACCGGAAGACGCATCTTATCAGAACCAGTCAATGTGAACAGATATCTATAGAGCGGCATGTCTTTGACTTTCGATGCGCATCTTGCTACAGCCATGCTGATTCCAAGGATCGCGTTTGCGCCAAGCTTGCTCTTATTTGGTGTACCATCGATAGCGATAAGCTTGTTGTCCATCCCTGCCTGGTCGGTGACATCCATGCCAATCAATTGCGATTCTAACTCTCTTACATTATCGACCGCCTTCCTTACACCTTTGCCACCGAATCTTTTCTCGCCATCACGGAGCTCATGTGCCTCATGCACACCTGTGCTCGCGCCGCTCGGCACTGCTGCTGTGCCTTTGAATTCTCCTGCGAATATATCGACTTCGATTGTCGGGTTCCCTCGTGAATCTAATATCTCACGCGCCATAACTTTTGTAATCTGCATTTTTTGTTCACCTCATTTTTATGATACGAGTACCGGACTTCCCATCAAGCGCATCATTGAATCTTTCAATTGAAGTTATTATGGCTTCCTTGCCGCCGGATTCAACGAACATACATGCTGCCTGCACTTTTGGAGCCATGCTCCCTTTCGGAAAATATTCTTTATCATGAAGTCCCATCATCTCATCGACACTCATCTCTCTTATCAGTTCCTGTTTGTCTGTCCCAAAATCCTTGTAGACGCCATCAACTCCTGTGACAATGACCAATGAATCCGCCTTGATCTCTCTTCCAAGCACATAAGACGCAAGATCTTTGTCGATAACTGCATCAAAGCCTTCATATTTTCCGTTTTCGTCGAGATATACAGGAATGCCGCCGCCGCCAGCAGCGATCACGACAAAACCATCTTCAAGTATCTTCTTTATGCTACGTTTCTCGATTATGTCGAGTGGGAAAGGTGATGGGACGACACGTCTATGACCTCTGCCTGCGTCTTCTTTCAACACCCACAAAGGATTCTCATGCCTGATCCTTTCCAGCTCATCATCTTTATAAAATGGGCCGACTGGCTTTGTCGGATCACTGACACATGGATCGTCTTTATCTACAAGGACCTGTGTGATCACTGTCGCAACACATTTTTCTATCTTCTCATCGATAAGCCTGTTCTGAAGACATTGTTGGAGCATATAACCGATCCCACCTTGCGAATCTGCGACACAAATCCCAAGCGGCATCCTTGGTATGCCCTTCTTTGATCCCTCTTCGACACGGATGAGAATATTTCCGACCACTGGACCGTTGCCATGTGTTATGACAAGCCTACAGCCATCACGAAGAAGCTTGACTACACCATCAAGCGAAGCCCTTGTGTTCGCGAATTGCTGTTTAATATTGCCTTCTTCTCCTTTTTTTAGAATCGCGTTGCCGCCAAGTGCCACAACATATGTCTTCATGGATTCATTTCCAGCATTATAGATATATAAAGTTTTATCTATGGAAAGCTTTTAAAGTAATAATGATTCCACACCTCATATTGAGGATAAAAAATGGTAAAAGAAGTCCAAAAAGGAGTATCATCCCATCAAAGGCACACCCTAAAGAAATTTATCAGAGAATTAGAGGGTTACAGGGGAAGACACACTGAACTTGTGACTGTCTATGTCCCAGCGGGCTATGATATGAATGCTATAATCAATCATTTGTCACAAGAACAAGGGACAGCAACCAATATCAAATCAAGTTCGACAAGAAAGAATGTTATCGATGCTCTTGAACGGATGATACAACATTTAAGGGTTGTCGGCAGAAATCCACCAAACGGGCTTGCTGCATTTTCAGGCAATGTATCTGAAAGAGAAGGACAAAGCGACGTCAAAGTATGGTCCATGGAACCCCCAGTCCCAGTCAATCTAAGATTATATCGATGCGACAAAGAATTTGTGTTGGATCCGCTCCGTGAGATGTGCGAGACAAGAGAAGTATATGGTCTTGTTGTCATGGACAGACGCGAAGCTACAATCGCGATCCTACGTGGAAAAAGCATCCAGTTCCTCGCGAAGATGGGGTCAAGTGTTCCAGGAAAGACACGTGCTGGTGGACAGAGCGCGCATCGTTTCGAACAATTAAGAGAAATAGCCGCGCATGATTTCTACAAGAGGATATCAAATGCGATCTATGATGCATTCTTTGATATCCGCGATGATCTTAAGGGTATATTGCTTGGTGGCCCTGGTCCGACAAAATATACATTTCAGGATGGTGATTATATCAAGACTGATCTGAAAAATAAGATAATCGCAGTGAAAGACCTAAGTTACACAGATGAATTCGGCTGTCAAGAACTAGTAGATAAATGCCAGGATGTCCTTGCTAATGAAGAGATCGCCGATGAGAAAAAGACCATGGCTGATTTTTTCAAATTGCTATCGACAAATTCAGGAAAAGTCGCTTATGGGATGGAAGATGTCAAACAGAAACTATTGATGGGGGCTGTCGATTTGTTGCTTTTATCAGAATCATTGGATGACAATGTGATCGATTCCTTAGAAGAAGAAGCAGCTAAAGTCAATTCGACTGTGAAACTCATCTCTACCGAGACACGGGAAGGAGAACAGCTCCGTGAGATGGGCAAGATCGCGGCAATCTTGAGATACAATGTCGATGGTTATTGATCATCGTCATCTATTTTACCGATGAATTCAAGATATCTCATGAACTCTTGGTTATATCTGAAAGTCTTGTGTTTCTCTGCATCACTTGCAGGATAACGAGAATATTCATATTTCCCCCATTTGATATCAGAATTCTTTATCAGATTGCACATGTTATATACATCAATTATCATCATCGATATATTTTTCAGGACTAGAAAATCTTGTGCAAGCGCCTCTTTATTGAAAATTGTTGAACGCTGATTCGAACTCTTGTGATATACAATAGACGCGGGTGGGATTATAAAAGAATATTCCATACAATTATTCAGGATCGAATTTGCGGTCGCCATAGCGCCATCTTCATGACAGGTCACAATACATGCGCCAACCTTTGCAACTAAAGGATCTTTTGTCCCTTCAAACTCTTCCATGCAAAGCATCCTGCTGAAAAGTGCTGAAAGAATAGGGGGCATATTACCATTGAAAGTTGGAGATGCAAAAATGATCCCATCTGCTGATCCGATCTCTGGAAGGACTATATCATTGATTGGATCATCATAGCAATCACAAGGATAATGACATAGATTCTCTGATGTCGAATAGCATTGACGGCATTGATTTATAGGGTAGTCCGAGATATCTATTAGCTTTGTCTCTGCTTTTTCTTTTAATAGACCAAGCGCATATTTCAAGAGTGTCCTTGAATTTGATTCTTGCTGCGCATATCCATCTCCTGCATGACGCATCAAGGAACTGATCCCGATTATTTTTATAAGGCCGGATTCCATATCGCCGCTTGGGATTCCATCTGGATTTATATACCTATCTGTTTAGAGATAGTTCTGCTCTGTGTCGCAATGGCGACAGCAATATAATGACAACTGCCCTTTGATTTTCAAATTAAATAAATAGCCAACCATGGACTGTTCCTATTTCTCATCCTCGCCCGTATAAAGCGTCTAGAAGCCTAAAATCACATGAAATGACCCATTAGAATTCTATATATTTAAATATGAACAAACCCAATTTATACCTTGATGGAAAAAAAGAGGACAATGATCTTAGTAGTTGTTGTTCTAGTCTTCATGATATTCACGTTATCATTATATTTTCTTGGTGTGACACCTGGATACATAGCACGTGTCATCCATGTCGGCGGCGGGAACATGACTTCTATAAACATATCTCATACTACTGCTCCCACGACATGGCAAGGTCTATACGGAAGCATGACTTCAGCAGTAGTCCCTAATTCCACAAATCCGCCTGGCGGCGCGATAGCCAGCTTCAATATATATTCAGAATGCCCAGACAATCAGACAGGCGAGGTCTATTTCTCGACAGTGGATCCAATCGACTTCGCTTCTTTAGTGCCAGCGGCGGCTTCAGACATAGATACATTCCTAGGAGTGAATCCCGCAGATAAGACATCTGGAACAAATGTCTTCACAGCGATGGCTGTCTTTGAGATATATGATAGTAATATGAGCTTACCGTCTGTGACGACAAATTCAGGGACTGGAACATATCGCACAGGCATACTCAAACAGGGATCTGATATAATCTTTGTCGCAAACATCCAACAGGATGGACAATCATTTCAGGGATCGACAATCGATTATCAGGCGCTGATTCCGATACCTGGCGGGGTGACATATTACACATTCATAGATCCAGCGAACACTTGTCCGGCGATATGTGGAAATGGCATGTGTGAATATGGAGAGGATCAATACAGCTGTCCTGCAGATTGCGGCCTACCACCATATTGCGGCGACGGGACATGTGATATGAATGAGACACAATTCGATTGCCCGGCGGATTGTGGTTTCCCTCCATTCTGCGGTGATGGAACTTGTAATATCAATGAGACACAATTCGATTGCCCAGCCGATTGCGCCCCTACATGGTATTGCGGCGATTTGATCTGCAATACAAATGAGAGCAGTTATGATTGTCCTGCAGATTGCGGCCTCCCGCCAAGCTGCGGTGATTCAACATGCGACGCTAATGAGACGCAATATAATTGTCCGGATGATTGTGGCGCTCCGCCAGGTTGCGGTGATGCGACATGCGACGCTAATGAGACACAATACAATTGCCCAGATGATTGCGGTCTCCCACCAAGCTGCGGTGATAATGTTTGTGGAACAGGAGAATCAAGCTACAATTGCCCACAAGACTGCGGTGCACCAGCGATCTGTGGTGATGGATTATGCACAGCAGGAAAAGAGACATGCAATTCCTGTTTCCTTGACTGCGGATTCTGTCCGACAGATTTCGGACAACACGCCGGTGAATATATCCAACCAGGCATCATTGCACCACCGGTCGACCCATTGATCCAACCAAATGCGAATCCTATTTCCAAGATAGATAGATCATATTATGTTTCCGGACTGAGCCAGAAGAAGCTGGTCATATATCCAAGCACAATAGATCTCACTATCCCGGCAGGTGGTCTTCAGACCATGCAATTAAGATTCTTGAATACATATAGCAGCTCTTTTGTCCTTACTGGTCATCAAGATGGAGATATAAGCTCATTCACGTCGATCCGCCCAGTGATAATCAATGTCCCTGGAGCAAGCGACGCGACTGCGCTCGCCACTTTTGCGGTATCGCAAAAGACACTACCGGGATTATACACCGGACGATTGATGTTCCTTGACAACCAGGCAAAACCAAGGGGCACTGTGCCAGTGAATATCAAAGTCACACCTACGAACAAACTCTTTTCATTTGAATTGAAAGTGCTTGACACAAAAATACATCCTAGCGATTCCTTACCTATCGAAGTCAAGATAAAAAATGTGCCTGGGAAGAATGTGTATTTTTATTTTGATGTGCTCGACCCATTCTCACAGCAAGAACTAAATTCTTACAGTGATTCGACAATAGTAGATGGAGAATTCTCAAAAGTAATAATGCTTCCGACGTCTAAAGAACTTATGACTGGAAGATATTTTGTGACAGGTGAAGCATATTACTTAAACGATGCCAATACACGAGTCACTACATCAGATAATATATATTTCAATATTGTTCCGACCAGGATCGTTCAATACGTCATGCTACCATTATGGATACTTCTTAGTGTCATACTTGTGCTCGGACTTAGATATCTGTTTTATAGTACCGACCTCATAATCAAGCATAAAAAGACTGCTGCGCTCATATATTTCAATCAGCTCGACCGTAATAATGCTGCTCTTCAGAAGATAAACCCTAAAAAACCTCATGCGAATCTCGTGCTCTTTGTCGAATCAAAAGAGTTCTTCAAGCGAAAGATCGAATCTCTCGATAAGCTTGAGCAGCATAAGACATACAAGAGGACAATACTTTTCATAGTCAAGATGCGTGACTTCGCAAAGCAGCTCGCCGCAGAAGGATATGATGTGCAGTATTACAAGACAGATCATTTCACAGATGCGGTGACTGAATTCGTGCATGACAATCAGGTGAAAAAATTATTCATCCAGCATGAACATGAGACTGAAGTGCAAAAATTGACAAAAGAGCTCCTGCAGACAATACCTACAAATATAGAGATCCTAGGCAGATGAGATCAATTATCCTTATATCTAATAAGATCAGATACTTTTTGGACATGTATCAGATTGCTCATCATAGGTTTTTCAGTATACATCCCACCAGTACATACAACAATATCTCTTTTTGACAATATCTTTTCATGATAACAATAGAGAATCGCATGAAGGCCCATATCCAGCACAGGTGCCTTGAAAAAAACAGGAAAGACTCCAAAAAAAAGATGTAATTTCCGTTTGACGTTTTGATCGGGAGTGACTGCGATCAACATTTTACCCGAACGAAAACGTGACATCATCCGTGCAGTATGACCTGTTTTTGTAAGAATAAGAATATGGTCGATATGGGTTTTCTGACATAATGAATAAACTGAATTGGTTATGGCATCTGAAAGATCAGATGAAGATTCATTACAGAGCTGACAACCAACATTCAATTCTACTTCTTTTGCTATAGAAGCCATCACTTCAACAGTTTTCACAGGATATTTCCCTATAGCAGTCTCACCAGAGAGCATTATGGCATCGCTCCCATCAAGGATAGCATTTGCAACATCACTTGCCTCTGCTCTTGTCGGGCGATGATTATTTATCATTGACTCGAGCATCTGTGTGGCAGTGATGACTAGCTTTCCCTTAGCTATGCATTTTTTAATTATTGATTTCTGTATCATAGGTACTTTTTGTAACGGAAGTTCCACACCAAGTGAACCACGGGCTACCATGACCCCTTGGGCTGCTTCGATTATTGGATCTATACTCTTTAATCCATCTGGATTCTCAATCTTTGCGATAATCCCAATATCTGATTTTCCGATTAACTTCCTTAGGTTCAAGATATCTTCAGCATCACGAGTATAAGATAATGCGATATAATCAATCTTCAATCTCTTTGCGAGCATTATGCAGACCAAGTCATTCTTAGTCAAAGAGGGTATTGTGAGCCGTCTTCCGATGACTGAAACATTTTTCTTATCTTTCAAGATCCCTTTTTTGATGAATTCAATGCAGATCTTATGTCTCTGTTTTTTTATGACTTTTGATTCAAGTATCCCATCTTCAAAGTGGATCCAATCACCGATTTTGACATCTTTATAGCAATCTCCTGTGAAACTGACCATTTCTTTTTTTGAAAAACCGACCCATATTCTTGTCCCTTTTTCCACCAGAAGATCGTTTATAAGGGAAACACGAAGATCTGGCCCTTTTACATCCATTATGATTGGTATATCAGCAATCATCCTCACAGTCTTGATTATCGATTCATATTGGTCGATATCACCATGAACGGTATTTATACGCACTGCATCCATACCAGAAGAATACATCTTCCTCAATAAAGATACATCCAACGATGCTGGTCCGATAGTGCAGATTATTTTTGTATGTTTCATTTTTTAGACAGATTGCTGAACACTAGCGATGCCGCGCCAAGCACTCCTGAAGAATCTCCAAGTTTCGCCTTCAGTATCTTCGCATCAGAATATCCAAGCACATATTTGGCAATCCTTTTTGGAATCTCTCTGAAGATCCCATCATTATTCGACACACCACCGCCGATGACAAAAACTTCTGGATCGAGAACATTGATTATATTCGACAACCCTAATGCGATTATCTCATAAGTCTCATCAAGTATCTTTTTCGCGGCAGCATCTCCTTTTCTTGCGCGTCTTGATAGTTCCGTGACTGTCACATGTCCTTTTGTCTTAGATAATTCCCGATATCTCTTGTCTATCGCTGTCCCTGACACATACGCCTCAAGACAACCTGCCTGTCCGCAGCTGCATTTCCTTCCACCCATGATGATCTTCATGTGGCCAATCTCACCAGCTATCGGCGTGACGCCTTGATGGA
>Ga0210009_1003311_pt1 | contig 10533 bp, 15 predicted proteins | sample CryGeyCG2114_065_FD_185457 | JGI IMG/M metagenome (GOLD analysis project Ga0210009, IMG submission 185457) | Groundwater microbial communities from aquifer - Crystal Geyser CG12_big_fil_rev_8/21/14_0.65 (SPAdes) (version 2) | ecosystem: Environmental > Aquatic > Deep subsurface > Groundwater ... | reverse complement strand
TAAAATCATTAACATTATTTGCTAGATTTAATTTAAATTTATTTTTATAATTTGAATCTATTTTTTTAAAATCATAATCATCAAGCTTTACATTTTGAATAGTTTCTTTTCTAATTGACAAAGCAAATTGATTATTAGCAACTATAGGGTTTGTTACAATTTGTATTCTTGATTTATTTGGTAACACTCCAGATAAATGCGGATTATTTTTATCTAAATCTTTTTGATTATAATTAGCAATTAATTTAGTTAATATTTGTAAATAATTATTAGTAATTAAATTATTTTCAATTCTTTCTATCAACCCATGTTTTTCAATAAATAACTCGCTTTCATTATTTATCATAATTTCAGATATATTATTATCATTTAAATATATATCTAATGGCTTTAAATGATGATTAATGGTTATTAAATTCATATGTATTTTAAATTCAATTATTAAATTCTATATCTTTTGCAACAAATACATTAATTTTTATTCCAGCTTTAATATTAATGGTTGGCTTGATGTCTATATTATCTTTTATAATTTCTTGAGCATTATTATTAGCATTTTCTAATAATGATTTTTTAAATATTTTAAGTTTTTTAATATCTTCATTATTTGATTTTGACATACTTGTTATATTGATAATCGATGATAACATTGCTTGAGATAATCTATAAATATGATGATGATTTACATCGCCTGCAATCCCTGCTTGACCTTTAGAATCTATTCCAGATGACAAAAAATTTATATCAATACCATCAGGTGTAATCACCCTATTCCATTCTATAAAAACTCTACTTTGATTCATTTGAATATCAGAATTATATTTACCAATAAGCCTTGAGCCTTTAGGGATTAAAATATTTGTATCACTTTCTGAATAAACATTATCATTTATAACTGCTCTTATCATACCTGGTAAATCTGAATTAATTTCTGTTTCTAATAATGCGGAAATAATTTTACCTTGTAAAATTTTATTATCTAGATTATCTATTTTATTGGTTTTTATAATATTATCTTTTGTGATTTTATTATCTATGTTTTCTTTAGTGTTTTGATAAATCAGCATATCAGATTTTGTGCGAACTTGAATATTATCATTATATTGATTATCAAATTCAGGAAAATATGATTTTGATAATATACTTTGATTGTTTATCTTTGTATCTTGTATATTTTCATGAGCTTCTATATTGCCAACAATACTAGTTAAAAAATCTTTTAATGAATTATTATCTGTTTTTAAATTATCTTGTGTGGTTATATCAAGCTCTTTACTAGAATTAGCAGATGATAATAAATTAACAATAACTAATAATATTGCAACTAATGTTTAAGCAATAATGCTGTAATATTTTTTAATATATTTATGATTCGCTATAGATATAAAAGATTTATTGCTCATTATAGTTTTCCTTGTTCATTAAAAATATGTGTAATCTGATTTCCATATCTTAAAGTAAATTTCTGTGCTAATTTTTCAACAACTATATAAGGCGGTTTTACTTTGTAATTTACAAGCTCATCAATACCATTATTATTTATATAAATTGCTGGAATTTCTTGAGTTTTATTAAATTTAAAATAAGTAAATTTTTCTTTATCATCAAAAATAAGTTTTGGTGCTATATTTTTATTACCTTTAAAACTATATTGCCAATTCCAACTATCTGGATGATTTTTATAATAATGATTATCTTTATAATTTATATAAGTTAAATTATTTGGGTAATGAAACTTCAAATGATATATAGCATTATTTTTATCTAACTCATTTGATGATAATTCAAAATGATAAGTATTTTTATCAGTAATAACAGTCATATTAGTTTGACTGTTAATTATATTAGGTTTTATAAAAATAATATTTGGAGTATTTTTAGGAACGTTTATATTCCACGCATTACTATCACCTATTGAGATATTTTGAATATCTTCATTTTTATTAAGCTCTATCATAGTATGCAATAATGTATCTGAATATAATTTAACAATATTATTTGATGAATACGTAACTGTTTTAATTTTATTAGCCAACGCATAACTGTTATTTAATAAAGATAAAAATAAAGATGCTGTTATAAGTTTTTTATATATCATTTGACTATCCTCTTGTCTACTCTATACATTGTTACCATAAAACCATTCCAGTTATCCCATGCTAAATCTAAATCATCTGGAGTTCCTAAATACTTCCATGAAATAGTTGCAACCCAATAATCAGTATCTACTTTGTTATCAATAATAGTTGTTGTTAGAAAATCTATTTTGGCAAGATTGTGAGTGTGTTTTAATTTATTATTTATATCTTCTTTTTCTAAAAATATAACATCTTGAATATCAACAGAGCGTGTACCTTTTTTACCAAGATTATTGATGATATTATTTAAACTAAAATAAGAATTTTCTTTTCTAAAGTTATTGAATACTGTGCTTTCTGTAGTTATTTGTAAATATCTTAATCTATAATTTAAATCTTCAAAATTATAAGTTTCTTTGCTTTTAACATATCTAATTAAATCACTTTGAATCATTGCTTCGTTCATTTCAAAATCTATATTATTAGGATTATCTATTTTGACAGTATTTAAAGATTCATTAATTTTTATAGGTATAGGCACTAAGGTTTGCTTATTAAATAAAATTATAAATATAATTAATAATAAAAATATAATAATAAATTGAGCAACCATACCAACAAGATATCTTCTTGCCTTAAGATTACTTGAATAGTATTGATCATAAGCCCAATTTTGTGCTTTTTTTAATATATCTTCTTGTTTGCAATAATCCATTAAAGCTCCTTTTATTAAACTTTATTTACTTTTATTTATTAATTGTTTAATTGGTCTTAAGCTAATATTACCCATTGATTGCACCGCACCTTGAGAACATAGAGCTATACCAGATGTAATACTTGCTGCTAAATCTTTCATTTGTCTTAAAACTGGTAAACAAATAACTCCAGTTAGAATAAATGAAACTGTTGTTTTAAAATTAAACCCATGGGATTTCATTGCAGCTGAGCTTATATCTACTCCATAATTAAAAAATGTCATAATAAGAAGTAAGGCTGCATAAATAAATGTTGGTGTTAATGCAAATCCTGCTAGGTGTGCAATTGCTCTTTCTGTAATGCCTTTAGTTTCTTTAAACCATGTAAGAACTATAAATAATGGTGCTAATGACAATAAAACTGCTAAACCCATTTTAGCAACGATTAGATACCCTATTGCTGTGCCAATAGTTACAATATTTAAAATAAAGGCAAATAATATAATTAATACTGGCCAAATATTAGTAATAGATAAGCCTTGTTTAATTTCTAGAATAACCTGCATATTTTTATCAAATGCAAATTGCATAGCTTCACTTAAATTTTGACCATTGTAACTGCCAACTTTTCTAACAAGAACATTGGCAATTTCTTCACCGCCATTCGTAAACAATAATGCAAAATATTCACTAAAAAAGCCCCAATACTTAATTGCCGTTATACTAAAAGCTGTTTTGATTGCAATATTAACTAATTCATTTAAAGGCGTATCTATATTACCTTTTAAGATATTCCATAAATATATAACTAATACTAATACAAATAAAATTGTAACCTTAGGCAGAATAAAATCTGCCAACGCATTATATCCTTCATAAATATAATCATGACAAACTTTATCAGCAAGATTTAATAAATTAGTTATAATGCCTTTACTCATTATATAAACCACTTTCCTATTTTAATTTTTTCGCCACAAGTGTCATTTAATCTATCGCATTTATTAAAATTACAGGCTGATAATGATATAAATAAAACACATATTAAAATTATCTTTTTCATAACTTAGCTCCATCTATCAAAGTTTTTATCATATTGCATTGCGGTATATTGGTTTTGAACTTTATAACTATTACCTTGCATTTGCATAGCTAAAAGCTTTACAGTTTCTATTTGTAAAAGCGCTGTTTGGGCAACAATTCGATTATTTAAATCTTGTGATGCTTTTACATTATCTGTTTTATCAATTTCATGAATTAGCTTTTCGATAGTTTCCAAATCTCTATCTAATTTGTTATAAATAGCAGCAGAATAAGCAAGATTAGCATTATTAGCTCTTTGTGAATCTATATAGTTAGTTTTTATATATTTTAGTAACTCAGCAGATTGCATAACATTATCAACTGAATTTTTCTTATCATAATAGTTAAATAAATTATTATATAAACCATGGCCAGCATTAGAGCTCATAGCATCAGCAATATTAGCAGGACTTGCACGTCTTAAGTTTCTGTAATATTCATTGTTAAACAGATTAGAGACCCCATAATGACCAGATAGTTCTCTTGTTAGGTTATTAAAAGATCTTTCTGTAATAGCTTTTATATCAGTTTGTAATATGATTTGTCTATGCAAGCTTTGTGATTGAGAAAATAGTTCATTTAATTGAGATTTTAAAAACCCGAATAAAAGTCCTGTAATTGGATCTGCATGTAATGAGTTTATACAAAATATATTAAACACTATGAATATACTGAAATACTTTCTCATGCATCACCTCTTTTAATACTTGGTGAAAATATATCCAAATAATGATTTAAATTCTTTAAATCAATATTTAATATATTTGACATATTATCTTGTTTAACTAGAATTTCTCTTTTAGATTGATTTAGATTCTTAAGTAGATTTATTTCTTTTTGAGTTAATCCAAAATTATTTAAATATAAATTTTCATCTAAATTATTACTTGCCATATATATTTGAGTTGCTATATTTTCAGTAATTGTATGTAATAGTGATGAATTTGCTATATCATGTGGATTTTGAGTTGCAAAGAATAAATATGCATTTAATTTTCTAAAAGTTTTTAGATATTCATTTATCTTTAAATCCCAATACGGATGATTAAAGAACTGCCATGCCTCATCTAAATATATCCCTGTTAAATTACCATCTAATGAGCTTTCTATTCTAAAAAATAATAATTGCATTAAAGGAAGTAATGCTTTTTTATTATTTAATATATGAGTAAAGTCAAATCCTATAATATTATTAGTTAAATCAAACTCATCATCTGTATTATCAAACATCCATGATAAAAGACCATCTGAGCTTTTAAGCCAAATATTAAATCTATTAAGATATTTCCAATTACAACTAAAAAACGTTATTAGATTAGCAAGATTTCTATTGTTTATATCAAGACTATATAATCCATCTATAGCTTGTTTTATCTCTTCACTATCTACTTCATCTAGTTGTTCATTATTATCAAGTATTAAGCTTTTAATAAACTCATATAAGAAAAATCTATTACCTCTTGTATCATATTTAGGTATAGGATTTATTTTGGTTGGCACTCCTTGCTTAATAACAAAATAACTTCCATCTAAAGCATCAACATAGTTTTTCATCCCTAAATTTCTATCAAAGAAATATCTACGGCCTTTATATTGTTGAGAGAAAGTATCTATTGCCAACATTAAAGTAGTTTTACCACTTCCAGTTGGTGATATTAAAAGACTATGGCCTTTAGTGTTTTCTCCAATTGAATGAATATTAAACTTAAATAAGTTATTATCTTTTTTCTTAAAAGGCATTAAATAATGCCCTAAATGATTTGATTAATATATCCTGTATCAGAATATTCTAAATTCAATAAATCAATAAAGTTCTTACTTGAGATTAAATACTTTCTTGTAACATAAGAAAAATTCGCAGGTAATATAGACATAAAGCTTGATTCAAGATTTAAAGCTTCCCTTGTGACTATTATTCCTGAATCTAGAAATATTCTTGAAATTAAGTTTAACCTTTCATCAAGATTATTTAAATTATTATCAAATATTAATATCGTATTACTATGATAACCAAAGCTTATACGTTGAGATTGTAAATCATCTAATGCCGTATCAAGCTCATCTATTTGTGATACTGCATAATCACCAACTTGATTTAATCTATTCTTTTGTTTAACTATTAAATCTTTTGCTGAATTTAAATTAACTGGTTTAAATATATGAGTATTAATATAAGAACAATTAATGCTGTTTAATTTATTTAAAATATTATTAAAAGTTTTATCTGAATAATTTTTAATTGCTAATATAGCAGCATATTTAGTACTAGAAACACCTTGTATTTCAATTATATTATCAACAAAAAAATGCTTTTTATAATTAACGATTTTACTTATATCTTTTTTATCTATTGCTATATTTTGATATTCTAGATTCAATGCGTAACCTAAAAAACTTAAAATTTCTTGGTTTTGCTGATTACTAAGCTTTAATACTCTTGGGTTAAAATTACTTAAAGCTGATAATAAATATTCTTTTATTTCTGATATTTTTTTATATTGATTATTAAAATTTAATATTATATTTTCTTTATCATATTTTTCTTGAAGCAACCTTAAAGATTTATTTAATTTTTGTAGATTAGGCCTTACAACTATTGTTAAAATTAATCTTGTTTCATATAAATCAGATTTTATTAAATTATTTTGATAATCATTAATAAAATTAGAGCTAAATTTATTATTTATACTTTTAGTATTTATTAATTCATAATTATTAATTTTATCTCTAATACTATTTACCCAAATAGCAACATTACTATCTAATTGAGATATTGCTTTTATTAAAGCATTAATATTTTTACTAACATTATGCTGATTTGTATCAATGCCTTTGATTTCAATAAAGCTAAGCATATCTGATGCTTTAGTCATTAAGACATCTTTTGCATAAAAATGACTATAAGGAATATAATCTTCAATCCTTGCTTCATTATAAAATAATTTTTGTTTAGTCTTTATATCCATTATATTTCCTTATAAATCAAAACTAATAGCGCCGTAGTACTTGCTATTTGGGCAATTTAATAAAAACTGTAATTTCTTAAATAACATCTCAAAGTAATTTGCTTCAAAATAACAACAGATTTTGCCTATTACATACAAAACACCGAACATCACAATAACCCAGAAAGAATGTGTAATTACAAATAAAATCATGCTAAAACCAAATATTGCTATTAGGTATGTTTGTGTAACCCCATAGAACATTGGTGGTCTTGCTAAAGCTAGAAATACTGGGTTAATATTTTTATTCATTAAAAAACTCCGTTTAATAAAAATCTTCCTATTTCCCCTGCTGCTGATATACCACCAGCTGCAGCGCAACCCTTAACGGCATAACCCCAATCTAGGCGGTTAATAAATGCCAGATATAAGCAACCTACAATGAATAACATAAAGACCGCTCGCATAATGCTTCCTGTTGCTAAAGATAATATATTTTCAAGAACAATAACTATTGCGCTTTCACCGCTACCACCAAATTTACCTGCAAAACTTATGTTTGAAATTAATAGTCCTAAAAATATATAATTCAAATTCTTAATTTTCATTATTATTTCCTTTTGATTGTTTTAGATTATTTCTAGATCTTCCTAAATGCTTTCTTGCGATCTTTTCATCAGCTTTTTTATGATTATTTTCAAATTTAAGTAATTTGAATTTATTTTTATATCTGATAAATGGCATAACATGAATTTGAGCAAGCTTTTTAAATTCAATTGGTGATGGTGCAAAATTAGGTATTGCATCATGACCTGATTGTAAAAAATTATATGTAGCTAGAACTGCTTCTTGTCCCATAGAGTTAATTATCTCAGCCCATGCTAACCTTAGTTCTTTTGATGCTTTATCTGTAGTGCCTTGATAAATTTTCCCAGCATATAAAGCTTTAAGTTTTGTTAATAACCACTCTGATAACATCAACATTTCAGTACTGACCTCTTTTGTTTTGAATTTCCCTGAGCTCTCTATCAAATTTGGCAAAGTAGTCTTCATCACATCTTGAGGTTGGCATGTTTTCATTTCCACATTTTTCACGCAATCTGAGATACTCTTCATCTAAAAACCTTTCCCTTTGTTGTTCAACTGTTACATTTTTTTGATTATTTTTATTAAATTTATTATTTATATTTTTTTGTATGTAATCTTTGTTTGTAATCTCTGTATATTGGTCCGGTATTTTTACCGATTGGATATGATTATTTTTACCAAATCCATTTGGCATTAATGCCGGATGGTTTATGACATTTTGACCAGATCCATTCGGCATTTTTACCGATTGTGTAGAGTAGTTATTATCAACAAGCCATTGGTTTACTTCATCAGGGTGAAACATAAAAAACTTAGTCTGATCATATTTGAATTTTTTATTAGGATTTCTATGGACAGTGATAAATTTAACTTCTTCTAAAAATTTAATTGCTATACGAATTTTTTTATCAGAATATAAATCAAGTAAGCCAATTTTTAATTCTTCTGTGGTGTGCCATTGTAAAAGATCATTTTCTTTTTTTGATTGGCTATTATTTTTATAAAATTTATCCAATTTTATATTGTGCCAATACTCAAATAGACTTAGTAAAGATGCAGCACAATAATCACCTTCACAGGCACGTATTTGCCAATCCCTTATAAGTATTAATCTTTCTTTAGTTGGATGATTAATACAAGACTTATTTTGCATAACAACTTCCTTGTTTTTATATTTCAGTTATAATAAAATACAAATTCACATAACCATGATACAAGTTTATTTGTAATCAAACAACCACTTTTTTATTCATGGTTATTCACTGAGAAATTTTTTTTATAAAAAAGGGTTATTATGAAAACATTTGCTGATAGATTGAACTTTGCTTTAAAAAATGCGGGTATGAATCAATCTGAATTAGGAAAACTTGTTGGGTTAAAGCCTCAGGCAATTCAATATCTATGCTCTGGGAAAGGTAAAGCTAGCACTAAGAGTTTTGAGATGGCTAAAGCATTAAATGTTGATCCTGCTTGGTTAACTGAAGGTAAAGGCTCTTACAACAATTTAAATAATGATATATATTTTTTCCCTATTCTTTCTTGGAATGATGTTGTTGATTACAAAACTATTGTTCCTAAATCTTATTCAACAGATTTTGATAAAAGCCTTTGTAGTCAAGATAATTATTCTAAACTAACTTTTGGTTTAAAAATTGAAAATGATGTAATGCAAAGTGATGAGTCACCTTCTTTCGCTCAAGGTTCATATATTATTGTTGATCCTGAGACTGAAATTAAAAATAATAGATTTGTTGTTGTTAAATTATCTAAAAATGAAATTGTATTGCGTCAGTTAATTATTGATGGTGGTAATAAATATCTTAAGAAATTAAATTCTAAGTATCCTGATGGAATTGTTTCTTTTAAAAGTTCTTTTGTTGTTTATGGGGTTGCTCGGGAGATAGTTCAAAAAATATAAATTTTTATTGACATAGATCTCATATGTTTTATATTATTAATTACAAGTTTATTTGTATTAATTAAAAGGATTTTAATATGGAACAGAGAGTATTTACTGAGAAAGAAGCTGCTTATTATATTCGTATGAGTACTTCCTTTTTGGCTCAGAATAGAATGAATAAGGAGTTGCCTAATCGGATTCCTGGGCCTCAGTTTATTAAGATTGGTAGAGCTGTTCGGTATTTGAGGGAGGATTTGGATAAGTGGATAAACAAATTTAAAAATTAATACCTCTATATTTACAATTAATTCAATGAGTTAATATTTTCAAATTTCTCTTCTATGCTTTACAGTATTGACTTTGTCATTAAACTAGTTTATAATATTTTTTCATGGATTTAATTCCTATAAGAATAAGGACAACTCCTTCGTTCTAATTTCATATATAACTTTTGTAATTATGTTAATTTAATAAATCAAAGAGGTATTTTTTTATGCAAAAAAAAGAAGTAAAAATAATGAAAACAGGATTTTTTGGACATTTCGCTTTAGGAGATAATGCCCAATATAATTTAAAAATTTTAAATTATTTAAACTCTATAAATGATCATCAGGGATTCTTGAATAAATTAAAAATAATTACATTAGCATCAATAATAGAATCTATTTTAGCAGATCTATTCTATAGGATTGAAAACTATACATGCGAAGGTGTTAATAATATTTCAGATAAAAATATTTTAGAGATAAGAAAAATTCTAAAAAAATATAACGAAAAATTGAATTTTTATCTTTTTATTGATTGGTCAAAACGGTTTGAACTGCTTGGTAAGAACTTAAAGATATATGAAGAATTAGATGATATAAGAAAATTAAGAAATAGAATTCACAATTATAATTTATCAAAATTACACCCGAAGGAATGGAAAGAAGAAAATATTTTTACTAAGGAAAATCATAAAAAAGCTGAGAATCTTTTCTTATTATTGGTACAAAAAATGGATAAACTATATGACCGTGGGTTTAATTATGTAGGTTCATTTCACTATTTAATGGACAAATAATTTTTTTGCTCTCTAACTTTAACTATTTTTTACTAAGATAATTAAAGTTAGAGGATTTTAGCTTTTAAAAGTTAGTATAATTCTATTATGCTGATCTTTGTCAAAGTCAACTTTTATATTTTTTTCAACATAATTAATAAGTTCTTTCTGTATATCAATTCCAATAAAATTTCTATGTAAA
>Ga0210009_1003304_pt1 | contig 10558 bp, 3 predicted proteins | sample CryGeyCG2114_065_FD_185457 | JGI IMG/M metagenome (GOLD analysis project Ga0210009, IMG submission 185457) | Groundwater microbial communities from aquifer - Crystal Geyser CG12_big_fil_rev_8/21/14_0.65 (SPAdes) (version 2) | ecosystem: Environmental > Aquatic > Deep subsurface > Groundwater ... | reverse complement strand
CCGTGTTCGGACTACGGGAGCTCGGTTTTCAGACCATTATGGTCAATTGTAATCCGGAGACCGTTTCCACCGATTTTGATATAGCGGACCGATTGTATTTCGAGCCATTGACCTTTGAACATGTGATGAACATTGTGGATTTGGAGCAGCCTGATGGTGTACTGGTTCAGTTTGGTGGTCAGACACCTCTGAACATCGCTCAGAAATTAAAGGCTGCCGGTGTAAACATCATCGGCACCAGTCCGGACGCAATTGATCTGGCCGAGGACCGCAAAAAATTCGGTGATATTCTGGACCGGCTAAACATAGCACGACCCGATTACGGGACAGCATTCTCGGAGACAGAAGCTATTGTCATCGCCAATAAAATCGGTTATCCGGTATTGGTACGCCCCAGCTACGTGCTGGGTGGTCGCGGTATGCGGGTGGTGTACAACGAAAAAGCCTTATCGCAATATGTGCGGGAGGCGGTCCTGATTTCAGGTGAGCATCCGGTATTAATCGACGCCTTTCTGGAAAATGCATTTGAATTCGATGTGGATGCCTTGTGTGATGGCGAATCCGTTTACATCGGCGGAATCATGCAGCACATTGAAGAAGCGGGTATTCATTCCGGAGATTCGGCCTGTGTGTTACCGCCCTATCAATTGTTACCCACGAAGCGGGCGCGCATCGAGCAAATTACTCATCAACTGGCATTGGCGTTGAACACCATCGGACTAATCAATATCCAATTTGCAGAGAAAAATGGAACGATCTATGTGCTGGAAGTGAATCCCCGCGCCAGTCGAACGGTGCCGTTTGTCAGTAAAGTGACAGATATTCCCTTGGCGCGCTACGCAGCCCAAATTGCTACAGGAACGAAATTGTCCGCGTTGAATCTCAGTCAGCGTAATCCCGGGGTCATTGCCGTTAAAAAGCCGGTTTTCCCATTTAATAAATTTCCTAAACAGGGGGTTTTTCTTTCACCGGAGATGCGTTCGATTGGTGAGGTGATTGGCATTGATCAGGGCTGGGGCGCTGCTTACGCAAAAGCAGAGTTGGGCGCGGGAAATCGTCTCCCCCAACAGGGTGGGGCGGTGTTCATTTCCGTAAATGACCATGACAAAGACGAAGTGATTTCCATAGGGCGGGATTTTGCCGAACTTGGTTTCAATCTGATTGCCACCCGGGGGACAGCGCAGGTTTTGAACGCGAACGGCATCACCACCACATCCGTGAACAAGGTCATTGAAGGCCGGCCCCACGTGGTAGACGCCATTAAAAATGGCGAGGTACAAATGGTGGTGAATACACCACTGGGGGAATCGGCCAGGGAAGATGAATTTGAGATTGGCCGGGCGGGAATACGATACAAAATACCCGTTATCACGACATTATCCGGTGCAAAAGCAGCGGTGCGGGGGATCAGAAGATTGATGGCCGGAACGATGGAAGTTCACAGCCTGCAGGAGCTATTTCGTGGGAAAAATGACATCAATTGAGTCGGTTGCTCTATATATGTATATACGTATAATACAATATATGTCCGAAACAAATTATCCGGTGCCTTGCAGCCATCAGTGCTAGTTGAAGCGAACCCGCCACAGGTAAAACACGACGAGTAATCCCAGTAAAAACAATTCGATTGATAGCATGATACTCATGCGTTGGTATCGGGCAAAAGCCGTAAGATAATCACCCTGAACTTCAATACTGATCGCTCCGGCGAAATCGCCGATTTTTAAACCTTCCTTCGGAAATCCTGTGGCATCCAGTTCTCCAACCGGGTCACCGTGGCATTGCAAACACCGGACATTGGCTCGCAGTGGCGCAAGAAATCTAAAGGGCGAACCACTCTCGGAATTCCTCGGCTGATACTCATAAACATAAGGTTTCATTGGATTAGCCATGAGATCGGCCATTGCAGCAATCTCCCAATTGTCTGGCGCATGGTCAGAATTTCGTACAATTGTGTTGGTCAATTTCACCTTAAATGGTGTTGCCAGACTATACATGGTGGCTGTTTGCAGGGCGGCTGAGAAATCATTATTGTAATTCATCAGTACCACGAGGGATTGAGCCGCTTCGACTGAACTACTGATATAAGCCTCCCGGGCCATTTTTTGGGTGGAAGTATAGAGATGTACAGTCGTTCCTATGGTAGCGATGACCAGAATAACCATGAAAAAGAGGACAATGTTCGAATCATTTTGTTTATTTTCATTGCGCATAGAATTTCCTCAATTGCCTAAAAAGCTTAATCCGATGACTTTGCACAGCGGAAACCGATAAATTCATTATGAATTGTCGGTGAGGCCGATGAACGATAGCCGGTTCGTAACCGGTTGGGAATATCAAACCAACTTCCACCACGAACGGAGCGTTCCTGGCCATTCCCTGGTCCTTTGGGATTACTTTTAATGTTCCACTTGTAGTAATTTTTATCATACCAGTCAGAAACCCATTCAAAAAGATTTCCCGCCATATCATAAGCGCCATACATACTGGGACTATTTTCAGTCTTAAAGCCTTTAAAAGTTTGGCCATTAAAAAATCCAACCGGCGACGGACCCATTTCAAAGGGATCGTTATTTCCGCGATAGTTGGCCTGATTTGGTTTTAAATGTTTTCCAACCGGGAAGTCACGATCATCAAAATTTCCCCGGGCTGCCTTTTCCCACTCTGCTTCAGTGGGTAGTCGTTTACCTAGCCATTTGGCGTAAGCTTGCGCACCGAACCAACTGACATAGGCAACCGGGAAATCTTCCTTACCCGCCGCGGCGGTAAATTTGCCCCGACGCTGGATGATGCCCATCTGGTAATCGAAAAATCCAGAACCCATGGCATTCAAAAATTCTGCGAATTGAGCATTGGTGACTTCGCATTTATCAATCCAATAGCCATCGAGATAAATCGTGCGTTGTGGCTCTTCGCTTTGGGAGTGTCCGGGTTTACTTCCCCTGAGGAAAGACCCGGCTGGGACCCAGACCATGTCACCCAGGACAACGGTGACATCAATTCGAGCTGAGATCGACGAATCGGGTGTTATGGCAAACAGTCGGGTGTGGCCAATTTTCAATCCTTTTAACATACCAGTCGAATCAGCGACACAAATGGATGAGTCCTCGCTCAGGAATCTTACCGGTTCTCCCAAAATAAGTGATCCATATTTGTTCAGAGTGAAGGCATCAATTCGGCTGCTATCACCCACACTAATCGAAAGCGATGTTGGTCGTGCATAAATCTGGAACGCGTTGAAATCCTCCGGTGGCCAGGGGCGATCGGCATAAGGGTACTCATAGGTACGCCAGTTTAGCCAAATTAAAATGCCGATAACGGCAGGAATCAGCAGGAAAATCCCTATTAAGTTCAGCTTCCGCATGTCATGTGTAGCTGTTGCACCTTCCGGGTTGTGAGTTGCTGGTTAGCGCCAGTTAAAGATATCTTCGCTAAACTTTAGATGAAAGGCGATATAAAAATTATGCAACTGATAATCGAGGTATGAAAAATCGTCGTCCTGGAAGTTCTTGAAAATATACCCAAGTCCGACCTGCGTGTTTTTCATTAATAAGTAGTCAATCTCCGTGGATGCGCCGGATTGCCACTGCCCGATCTCGGTAATAACCATGTAGCGCAGATCCAGTGCCGAACTCCATTTGAGCGTCCAGTCGATCTCAGCACGACCAGAGATGAAATTGGTGGTGGAACGATCGCGTAGCAGGCCATTGTCATCCAGAATGCGGCGAGTGGCGATTCGTGTACCCAATTCCAACCAGCGTAAAGGTTGGTAATAGCCGTGAACCGAAACGATAAACCGATCCAATCGCTCATCCGGATTCACATGGGTATTGCGGTCGGTGAGGTAGGCAATTTTGCCTACACTATTGAATTTGTCGGTTAATTCCGGTCGGTAAGCCATGCCGAGCTGGTACACACCGTGTAATTGATATTCATCATTCGAGTTGAGGAAGCTCGTATTCATATGGTCGAGTTTGAAAATCGCGCTAAGACCATGGATGACTTTGATGTCGGTGCCCAGCCCCAGGACCAACTTATTGCTGGTGGGATCGCGACGATATTCAAATTTTCCAGTGCTCTTCCAAGGCATCTCGGGTAAATATTCAAATGAGAAAGCAAAAGCATCATGGTCGGGTGTTGGTACTTCCAGCGAGTCAATGGTTGCGGTACTTTCATAGGCGATATTCAGGGTCAAATCCGGCCGTACCTGCCATTTATTCTTAATGCCGATGCTGGCACGGTTGCGGGAATCGCCCATAGCGCCACCGATTTCATATTTCCCCATTAGCTCGGTGTTCTCAGTGACCTTAGAGTCGAAACCAAGAACGACCTGGTCTTTCGTTCCGGAATCATAAAGCATGCGATAATTCATGAACAGGGTCAGCTTGGGGTTCATCGCGTATTTGATTCCCAGTGCTGTATTGGTGGGCTTGGTCAGATTGGTGTTTCCAAGATTTTGTTCATGGGCAAGATCGCTACTAAGTTTTTCCGTAATTTTATAAGAGAAGGCACCGGAGACTAGTTGGGAGTTTTCGTTATTAAATCCCACAGTGTCGGCAACAAACCGCTCCCGTTTGGCATCTTCATATCCCAGGGTGAAATTTCCGCGATTTGTTAAAAGCGATTTGTCATACTTGATGCTAAAAACTTCCACGCGATTTTCATTCACCGTCCCCAAACGGTTAAATTGACGATAGAACTCGGTTCCGATTTTGCCATAATTCTGACTTTCAACACCTATCCGGGTCCCATATTTCTCCGATCCGCCCTGATCAAATCCGGAGCCTGATTGTGAGGGATTCACAAAACTGCTATCGACGTTCCGATAGTATCCGTCCAGTTTGAAAATATTCAGGAAGTTGAAGTTCAACTCTGTTTTATAGGCCTGACCATTGGAAAAAGTGTTGGTGCCGTCCGGAGTGCGTGATTCGGCAATTTCACCGGAAAAAGTAAGCCCGCGAGCTATTGGTACTCGACCATTCACACCATAAAGCATGTATGCGGAAGAAGTCGTTCTTTCTTCGTAGATCATGGTGGAGCCAATATCAACCTTGCTCCCGAATTTTCCGGAATACCGTACGCCGGCGATGGGCGTCTCGCTGCGGGTTGTCTGATACTCGTATGAGGCGACGATGAACACCGGATTTCCGCGGGAGTCGGTACTTTGAACGGGCTGCTTGAACATGAGCGAACCTTGTTCATAATTAATGTCGTAATCCTGGAATCTCACCAAATCGGTAGATTTCAGAATAACCTCCGGGTGATACCTGTCCCGGGTCTCTAGTCGGATTTTGTCTGAATACTTGGTCATGTCACTCTGGGTAACGAAGTAAAATCCTGAAATACCTTCGCCTCGAATTTCATCCAATTTCTGTTTACGATTGGTCAGGGTCGCAAATGAGGTGAGGCTGTGGTTTTTCCCGGCATAATTCGTGAGCAATCCGTTGAATGAACGATCGTAAGCCGTGAATTCGGCACCCGCGAAATTGGTGTTATAATCACCAACCAGGGCGTAAGAGGCATCGCGCTCAATTTTAGCAAAGAGTTTCGACCGGGTTTGGGCGTCATAGGTCAATTGGCTTGCATCGCCAAAAATCGGGTACTGATCGTTCGGATCAATATCATCAAACAACTGATTATCTTTATCCCGTTCAGAATCGTAAGACATGGTCAGGCGATATTTTTCTGCCACAGCTCCCTTGGCGTAAAATGCAAGGCGACCTTGATAATAGTTATCCATGGCATCGATAGCCGGTAGGTCGGTGTTCTCTTGGGGGCTCTTCGTCACGGAGAGATTTCCATCAGCTGTGCCCACCAGAATGAAGGGTTCCGCCGGTACCTTGTATCGAACCGGGAATTGGAAAAAGTCTTGATTTATGCGTAATTCTATGATCGCTTCGCCGGATGTTTCTGGTGCCTGGATGGTGAATGAAACGACGCCACTCTTCACCGGCACCTGATGTCCGGAATTCAATGGATCAATGTCTTTATCAACAATAGTTCCGCTGGTCAGACTAACCGTAATTTGTTTAACGGTGGTCATGGCATATCCCCAGGCATCCTGTAATTTGATGCTGATCTCTTTTTGGGAAATGCCGTCTGCGGGGATCGAGAGATTGTCTTCATAGGGCAGTGCTTTTTTGGGTGGTCCCAACACATGAATGTCACGTTGTGCTGAATAGATGCGATTCCGGGCGCCGGGGGCTTCAACCTTGATGTGAACCGGGCCGGTAGGTACAGCGACATTCAAGAAATCATAGATGCCATCAATACGGATCGTGCCTTTGGCTGCTTCCTCTTCATTGATGTAAAGTGTCGCATCTGAGCCGGCTTTGCCCACTACGGTCACCGCAATACGATCGAGGGTGCTCACAGAATTGGTGGGTGGTGAGAGAATCACCATTTGAGCGTGTAATGCGCCTGTCAGCACCAGGATGCTCAGTAAAATTCCGCGTAATATTTTTGCTGACATGCGACCCATGTTAATTCTTCTTCTTCTTCACAACCAAAGTTTGCTCAAAAGGTTTGCCGTTATACGAACTCTTCATAATCGGCAGAATTTCAAATTTTGCAGTACTGTCACCCGTGGTTTCATCGGCATTGAGTTGCAACTGGAATTCACGACTAAACCCGGTGGGTTTAGCGCCGACCGGGAAGGTCCAGGTCAGAAGTCCCTGTGCCATTGTTGGTGCTTCTTCCAAAATTGCCAGGTTTGACGGCAGTTGCACAGACACCCTTACCGAGTCCACATCTGAATAATCGGTCAGGGCTAAATTAATCCGGTATGGTTCCGGGACACCCGGTTTCAGTTCGATGGATCGGGTCACCATCCCGGAATCGGTCATAGCACTTTCAGTGTTCACGCGGTAGGCCAGAGAATCACTGGAACCCTCCACATGTACAATAAATTCTTGTTGGAAGTCTGAGTTGACCAGCAGTTCAACGCGTCGGTTTTGAGCACGACCTTGCGGCGAATCGTTGCTGGCGATCGGGTATAATGGCCCGTAGAAACTTGTTTCAATCCGCTCCGGATCAATGGGGAAATTTTCCGCCAGGTAATTCTTGACGCTCTCGGCGCGATTGCGAGACAAACGCATGTTATAATCGAATGAACCGGTATTGTCAGTAAAGCCTTTGATGGTAATCGTAAAGTCCTGCTGCCACATCATGAAATTGCCAAGTTTATTCAATTCCAGGAAGGATTCGTTTCTCAATTTTGCGGAATTCAGATCGAAATTGCCTTCCTGCAAGTTGATGCGGAGCAATGTCTCTTCAACATGGGTGATGAGGTTGGACTGTAGATTTCCGGTGGTGTCAGATTGTCCCATGGCATTGTCAAAGACCAGATAGCCTTTGGAACTACTGATTGTGGGGATCCTGGTGTGGTCAAGTGGTTTGACGGCAAATTCAAAGGTGTGTCTGTTGTCTTCATCCACCCATTGACCCAATAGCCAGACCGCCTCTGTCTCCGTTACGGAAATTGGCTCAATGGACTTGCCCTCGAAGCTGGCGGTGTTGGGTTTGTAGGTAAAACCACTCGGTAATATTTCGTGGAACATGACATTGGAAAGTTTAGCGCCACCCTTCTTCACCATGTTAACCTGGAAACGCAATTCCTGATCGTAAGGGAGATTTTCCTCAGGTGTATGGAATACCATCTCAACCCGGCGATTCATATCACGCCCGTCCTGTTCATCGTTCGATGCGATGGGTCGGGTCGGACCATAACCGTGGGTGGTGATACGTTTGGCATCAATCCCCATTTCATCCACCAGGAATTGTTTAATGGCTTCAGCACGGGCTTTTGATAATTCAAAATTGTCGGTGTAGGCTGTTCCGGGACCGATGGGAATGTTATTCGTATGACCATCAATCTCTATAATGACCTCTTTCTGCCATCTCAGGAAGTCACTGGCTTTCCGCAGGGCAGAGAACAGCTCCGGACGAAGTTTGGCTTCACCCGAGAGGAATCCGAGACGGAAGGTTGTCCGCCATGGTTTGTAAACAATCTGCCGGAAGTCTTCGGTGAGTGGTTGCTGGGTCATTTGCAGCGTGGAAATCTCAGTGATGGTCATGGAAACATCGACCTCTTGCTCCAATGCAAAATTGGCCTTGGCCATGCCGCCGGGAGAGACATCAACCGAACGCGAAATCGCATCTCCGAAATAATCTGCCGAATTAAGCAGAACATGGGTTCTGTCCGGTAAACTCTTCCGATTGACACGCAGCACATGGCGTCCCGCACGAACATTTGGTATTGAGTATTTACCAAATTCGTCGGTGACCACATGAATTCCGGTTTCGGAAATCAACTCCACATTACCGGCTGTTGGTTCACCCAAGTCGTGTTCGCCATTTTGATTAAGGTCGTAGAAAATTTTTCCAAAAATGAACCCGACATCCGATAGGAATCCGGGTTTCACCACGACGGTTGCTTTGGCCGTGGAGGTCTGCGTACTGTCGCCATTGGCAATAAACGCCGTTGCGTAAGCCAGATTGTCATTCTCACCAAAATGAGCATTCATACTCACGATGGCGCGATAGGTAATGTCACAGCTTCCGCCTGGAGGCAGTGTTTCGGGTAATTGCCAGATCATCTTCATCTGTCCGCGTTCTGATTCGATAACAAGCGGATCACTCAGTGGCTCGGATTCGCAATAACTCGAATTGCTCTTGTACTTAAAGCCAAGGGGCAGAATATCTGTTAAATACAGCTCATTCAGCGTGTCAGTCGGTAAACTCGAGCGATTCTGCAAAAGAATTTTGTAAGTGAGAATGTCACCCAACTGGGCTACTCTGCGGTTGACATTTTTCTGAATCAGGAGATAGGGGACAACGACGCGCGTGACTGCCCGGCTCCGACTGTCATTGTCGGTGCTGGCGGTGTCATTCGCATTGTACACCTTGGCCACATTTTCAAAAACAGACATACCCGCATGAAGATCCGTGCGAACACGCGCCTGGAAGATCAACGAATCGAGTGTGAGTTGTGGTATACCATTTCGTTTGAACATAACGGCGTTGTTGGTGGAGTCGAAACTCACGAAAGTGGCACCCGTCGTCATGCGTGCAGTTGCCGGCAGGTATTCAACTTCTGGTGGGAGTGGATCTGAAATCCAGATTGAAACACTATCCGGAAGCGCACTTAAAACACTCTGATAATACACACGATAGGTCAGGGTATCGCCAATTTGCGCCTCCGCTTTGTCCACGCGCTTGTAGGCCATGAATTGCGATTGCACCAGGGGCACATTGGCATTGACAACATAGGTTCCCATGGTATTGATAGAAAGTGTCAGGGAGCCGTTTGAGAATTCAGAATTTCCCTGATAGTCTGTGGTTAGGACATAATCACCGGGCATGAGATTCGTAAAGAAGTAGAATCCATTGTCGTCGGTGTAGGTCGTATCACAGAAAATGAACGAATTCGAGGTGGCTTTGGACAGGTACATCGTACTATCGACATTCCCATTCAGAATGACAGCGACATGACCCTCTGGTAAGACAAGCCCGGTATTGCCATCCATTAAGATGCCCGAAATCGAATTCAGATTGCGTGTGATGGTACCATTTTCTGGGACTTCAATCGTGACGGGTTGATCCGTAACGGTGGGATTGCCCTCACTATCGTAGATGGTGAAAACGACCTGATATTGATCGGTATGATCAACAGCGATGAGGTAATAACCATCAACACCCGTTGTATCAACACCAACCACACTATTGTCCGCCAAATGAATCAAGCTCACGACGGCGCCATCCACAGGCGTACCATTGTAATCCACGATCGTTCCTTCGAATGCACCGATGAGGAATGTCACCGTGGTCGTATCCTCGGCGATACCGTCTGACCCGTAATGGGCATCAGCATGAACCAATGATTGAATTGCCTGGTTACTTACAATCGATGAATGCAAGTGGGTCTGGGCGATTCCATTAAAAGTTGGTATTGTGTCGAATTCGGTATTGATGGTACCTAGTGTAGCGGTAAAGGCCACCGGTATTCCATCTGGTGCCGGATTGCCGAGGAAGCTTAAAACCTGAGCAACCACAAAAGATGAATCCAGGCCATTACCCAAAATTCGGTTCGGGATCGCCGTGAGATTCAGTCGAAGCGGCAGGATATTGGTCGTTACGTATTGTGCTGCAGTAAAGAGATCGCCATCAGCGCTTGCATAAGCGTTGTTGAAAATCTGGGCGCCATTTGGCAAATCAATTTGCGCCCGTGCAGTCACGTAAACAGAATCAGGTATGGATAGCGGTGAAAGATCGCCCACTTCCCATGTAATGCGTCGGCTGGTGGCATTATAGGCGTAATTACCGGAAGCACTAACGAACGTTTCCAGTTCGGAAAGACTATCCGTGAGCACCACATTTCTGGCAATCATGTTTCCTATATTGTTATAAGCCAATGCATAATGGATGAGTTCGCCCGGCATGACTTCTACATCGCCGAGTTTTTCCAGAGAGAGAACCGGAGCAGATTCCACCATCACGGTAATTGCATCGACAGCAACCGAAGCCGCTACACCTTCACCGCATGTAATCTCGCCCTGAT
>Ga0210009_1003299_pt1 | contig 10571 bp, 9 predicted proteins | sample CryGeyCG2114_065_FD_185457 | JGI IMG/M metagenome (GOLD analysis project Ga0210009, IMG submission 185457) | Groundwater microbial communities from aquifer - Crystal Geyser CG12_big_fil_rev_8/21/14_0.65 (SPAdes) (version 2) | ecosystem: Environmental > Aquatic > Deep subsurface > Groundwater ... | reverse complement strand
CATGGTGTGAAGGCATGGCTTGGACCTATGAGTGCATCTACATCCTTTGCATATTCTGCTATTTCTTCCCCACTTAGCCACAGTTTTGGTCTTCCGTCAATCTCAAGCTTTGTTTTATCCTTTATTTTTTCTATAAATTCTTCAACGGATGAAACAGAAGGAAAAAATATGAGATGATGAACCCTGTTTCTGTCCTCAACCTCTGTTGTGAGAATAAATCGTGTTTTGTTGAGTTCAAATGTTCCGTCATCAATTTTCTGCATTTCCTTTATTTCCTTCAACCACACTGGGTGCAGGCAGTCTCCTGTTCCAACAAGAGCAACACCTTTTTTAGCAGCCTCCTTTGACAAAACAGAAAGTGTCATTTTTTGACTAACAGCCATTGAAAACCTGCTGTGAATATGCAAATCCGCATTAACAATCATCAAAAACAGGATAAATATATGCGGTAATAGTTTTTTGTATGGTTACATGTAAACCAATGTTTACATGTCAGGCAAGGGTTTATATTATACAAAATACAAATAAAAACTGGTGAAAAATATGATAAGAAAAAAAATGATGTTGTTTGCCCTGTTGAGCGTGGCGGTTGTCATAGGCTCAGGTGTTGCTGTGTACAACATGGATGTGCTGTACATGGTGGGAGTGCATGAGACGCTTGTTTCCCTGCCCGAAATGTTTTTGTCCAACAGCACAGGTTTTTTCACTGTTGTAACAATGGATAGTAATGGTAACCCTGCTGGCGGAAAAGACATAGTTGTAGAGCTGGAAGCCTCTGGGCATATTGTGGAGTTGTTCAGAGGGAAAAGTGATGAAAACGGGTTTGCAACACCACGATTTAATGTTCCAGAATATGTTGGGAATGCCAAAATGGTAATAACCTCTGGTGATGACAAACTTGTGCAAAATGTAAAAATAGTGAATGAGTCCACAGTAGTAAGAACAATGATTTCCACAGATAAACCAATTTATCAGCCTGGTCAGATAGTACATATAAGGACGCTAACATTTGAGGGACAAAAACCTAAAGCATTTATTGGTAATATAACTGTAACAATCATTGACCCGGATGGAAATAAAATATTTAGAAAAACATTGGAATCAAATGATTTTGGCATAGCAAGCCTTGATTACCCTCTTTCTGATCAGTTGCCTCTTGGTACATACAAGATTAACGTCAATGTGAATGGTAAAGAGGAGGAAAAATCTGTTATTGTGAAAAGGTATGTGTTACCAAAATTTAGGATAGGTTTTGAAGGAATTAATTCCTGGTACACTGTTAATGAGACAATAACAGGCATTGTCAACTGCACATATATTTTTGGTCAGCCTGTAAGAGGAGAAATAAACCTTAAGGCTAGGGCATATTATGGGGTTTGGACAACAGTATACCAAGAGCAGGATGAGTTCAACGGCACATACTGTTTCAGCATACCTCCAACAAACTATGCTGTTGGTCTTCCTATAAACATGGGTAATGCCTACTTGGAATTAAATGCTACAATCACTGATGAAAGTGGGCATGCAGAAACAAAAACAACACTTATATCAATAGCCAGGGAATCAATTATTATTGATGTGTTGCCAGACACGAACGTTGCAGGTGTTAACTCAACATACTACATTGTGGCACGCTACCCTGATGGAAAACCTGTAGATAATGGGGATATAACATATTATCTGAGTAACACTACATATCATGATATTACAGATGAGAAAGGGATTGCTGCATTTACATTCACCTACAATGGAGAGGATGATTTAATAGTCACAGTTTCAAAAAACAATGAGAGTTCAACAAAAACAATAACGCTTAAGGGAGACTACATCAAGGTTGTATCAGACAAGGGATGCTACACTGTTGGTGAAACAATGGAATGCGATGTGTTTTACAAAGGCAGCTCTTTTACAAAAATAGCCTATTATGATGTTATCTCAAAAGGCTTTGTTGTCACAACAGGGCATCTTATACTAAAGAACGGAAAGGGCTCATTTACCCTGAGTATAGCATCTGATATGATAGGCAGTCCAAAAATAAGGGTGCATAAGGTTGAGAAAACAAATGAGGTTATCAAAGACACATTACTTCTATCGGTTACGCCATCACAGGATGTTGATGTAAACATAATATTTGACAAAACAGCATATAAACCGCATGATGATGTCAGCATTCATCTTCATGTGCAAAACAATGAAACACCATTGGTATCTGCGATAGGGTTGTCAATAGTTGACCAATCAATATTTGAACTATATGAGAGATACGGTGGTTTTGAGGAAACATTTTTTGAGCTGGAAGAAGAGTTTATGCAACCGCAGTATCAGATAAACGCATACATTTTTGGGGAGGGAGAAACAGTGCCAAGCACATTTGAAACAACATCTGCAAATGAAACCACTGTTTACACACTCTGCACCTATGATGCGCACATTGCAGCAGCAGAAAAGGCTATGGAAAATGCTGTGAACAGGTTCTGGGGATCTATTACAACAATGGGTATTGTAGGATATTTCGGTCTCATCGTACTTGGCATAAGATACAGACCTGCGCTTACATTATCCATAGGGATTCTTGTTTTAATATCAGCTGTTCTGCCAGCAATGATTTATTATGTGTGGGTTTCTGGTTTTATGGCTGCTGGTGGAGGTGGAGGGGAGGGCATAACAGGGGGAGGTGTTATGCTTGGCGGTAACGCCACCTTAGGAGAAGGCATTTGGATAAATGACATGGTTAACGCAGTTGATGTAGATGGAGGGATTAGACCAGTGTATTATAAAATAGATGAAGAGTCAGGGCCGACCTACACAAGATCCTATTTCCCGGAAACATGGTACTGGGCGCCGAGCATAATCACAGATGAAAACGGTGATGCAGATGTTAACCTTACAGCACCTGATTCTATAACCACATGGGAGATAAAGGCTGTTTCATCAACAAAGGATGCAGAGCTTGGTGTGGGTGTGAAAAACCTCACAGTTTTCCAGGAGTTCTTCATTGAACCTGATATGCCTGTTTCTGTTGTAAGAAATGATGAGTTTCCACTCAGGGTGCTTGTATATAACTATTGTAATGAATCCAAGAATGTTACGGTTTATTTGGAGAACAGTTCATGGTTCACGCCTCTTTCAGAGTTAACCCAGAATGTGACAGTTGATTCAGGACATGTGTCAAGTGTGATATTCAGAATCAGGGCAGAAGATGTTGGAGACTACAATGTAACAGTTTCAGGTTTCAATGATGAAGAATGGGATAAGATAATAAGGGTTATGACTGTGGAGCCTGATGGTAAAAAATTTGATGAAACAGTAAATGGTGAGCTGACAGATAACCAAACAGTGAATATCACAATAAATCTTTCAGATGAGAGGGTACCTAAAAGTGAGAATGCGTATGTGATTCTGCAGGGTGGCATGGATGCGGTTGTGCTTGATGGTGCAGAGAAATACATCAGGTTTGTGTCAGGATGTGGTGAGCAGTCCATGTCAACGCTGGCTATAGACATCTTAGCATTTAATATAACGTTAAACGGTACTGATGAAAAGTTGTTCGAGTACGAGAACATTGTTACTCAGGGCATACAGCATGAGTTAACATTCCTCAAGAACGCGGAGAACGGCATAGGAAGGGGCATAGTATGGTTCCCTAGTGATAGGGATGTGCATCCTTGGCTTACATCCTGGGGGCTGATTACGTTTCAGGATGGCAGAAATGCTGGTTTTGAAATAGATGAAAGTATTATTGGTGATATGCAGAAATGGCTAGTTTCACAGCAATCTTCTGATGGCTCCTATGTGTTCCCTGAATGGGGGCTTTATGAGACAACAAACCCGATACTGAAGAGCAAGAAAGTTGCTACAACAGCATATGTCACAAGGGCACTGCTATACTCAGGATATCCGCAAAGTAGCAATGCAGTGCAGAAATCAATATGCTATATAGAAGAACATGTTGAAGGGCAGTGGGATGACCCATACACGCTTTCCCTTGCATTGATAACACTTGAGTACGGCAACGGTAACAGTCCTTTAAGAAATAGTATCGCGGTACAGATTGATGCATTAAAAAAAGAGGATAATGGCACATACTGGGAGTCAAACAGCAGCATGATTACGGATACTGATACAAACTACTGGTACGGAGGAAGATGTAACGGCAGGATCACAGAAACAACAGGATACGCCATAATAGCATTGCATATGCATGGAGGATACGAGGATAGTGAGAGAAATGCGATAAAATATTTGCTTAATCATAGGAGCGGCATGGGCGGGTTCTTCTCAACCCAGGACACGGTTGTAGCATTTCAAGCACTTTCCACTATGAGAACCATAAACATTGAGAGTGTCCAGAGCAGTGTGTTCGCAGAAAACGTGCTTGTGGAAACAATACTGTTCACAGATGAAAACAAGGATATCACATACCTTATAGATTTAAGAGCCTATCTTAAAAACAACACCATGATAAGTGTTCAGACATCAGGCAAAGGGACAATTCTTTACCAGGTATATTATGAGGAATACATCCCCTGGGACAAGGCAGGTATGGAGCAACCAGGTGAACTAATCCTTGAGGTGACCTACAACACAACAAACATAGCAGTTAATGACACCATCAACGCAACAGTAACATTACAGTACAGGGGAAATGCCACCGTCATCAAGATGCTACTCATAGATCTTAGGGCGCCTACAGGTTTCTCATTTATAGAGGAGGATTTTGAGGAATATGATTTCATAGACTGGTATGAGATTAAGGATAGGCAGGCAATAATATACATTGAAAATGTGCATAAAAATGATGTTATAACATTCTCATATCGTCTTCTAGCCAATGAACCCATAAAAGGCGTCATTCAGGGTGTTAATGCGTATGACATGTACAACCCAGCATTGAATGCAGGGGTGGAGCCTGTGGGTGTAGTGTCAGTTTAATACAAAATATAAATATACGCATACATCTATAGGAGAATAAATGATACCTCAAATCACGTTAAAGGAAAAGATAATACTCCACCTGTTTTCCTATAGGGATTACGCCCTCTTCACCCCAGCCCCCTATCAGATGACACAGCAAGGGATAGCAGAAGCCCTTGATGCTGACAGGGCACATGTGTCTATTTCCTTAAATGGGTTGATAGAGCAAGGTTATGTTGAAAAAAGGATAGGGCATGTGAAAAACCTGATGAGGCAGAGGAACATATACTTTTTAGCATACAATGGGATAAATCATGCGCAAATGCTTAAGGACAGATTTGAGGCACTTGTTGTACATACGGAAAAGGGTGAGATGAAACTGAAGAATGTGGAGGAAATGATAAAAGGAAATCTGATTGATGCGCTTAAATATATTAAGACAGACGAAAAAAATTTGTCTGAGGATAAGATTACAAACTATAGCAAAAAGATGTTTTATGGTGTAGGAGTATTTCTTGTTGGCTACATAATGTTTTTATTATCATTCGCATGCATGTTTTTAAACAACGCCTTATCATTAACGTTTTTTTCTGGAATCATTTCTGTTTTTGTGATGGGAATAGGGTTAAAGGAGATGTGGAGTAATGAGAAACTCAAAAGAAGGGTAAGTGTTTTTATCAGCGCAAACTTGGCATTTGCTTTTCTGCTTCTTGTACATACTGTATGGGAAACTGAATATGTGCTGAAGGATGTTTTAACATCATTTGGGGTAATAGGAACAGTTTTTACTGTGAGTGTTTTTGGATATTTTATTCCGTTAAAGGTTAGGTGTGAGATGCTGAGAATCATAGGAATCACATTAATTTCAGTAAGCATTTTATCAATAATTTTAGGCAGTAATGTTTTAGGTTTCTCCTCCCTCTGGATTGTATCTGGTGTGCTATGCCTTGTGGTGGACAATGAAATGGCAACAAAAAACAATGGCCCCAAGGATTTTAATTTAGGTATGGGTGTCTCAATCATAAGCTGCGTATTTCTAATAATTTATACTGTCACTCCTAATATTTCAGCATGGAACATTTTGCTGCTGACAGGCTGGTTCTGTCTAGGGTTATTTATTATTGGTGGAAGGTTCACAAATCTGAATGAAAATATAATGAAAACCCTGCGCTCATCCGCACCAATGGGCATAGGCATTGCTTTCATTTTTTTCAGTATAATTCTTGCAACTAACAATAGGTATATGAGCAGTGTTATTGAAGTGTGTTTGGGCGCAACAGTGGGAATATACGGTTTGAAGGGGATTTTGAAAATGGATAAAAGGATGATTCTACTCTCATTGTATTTTCTATTTTTGATATTTTTCACCCTCATCTCAGTTGTCTACAGGTTGTAAACCACTACCAAAACATTCATACCTTTAGAATACAGTTACTATATGTGATACTATGCAAATAAGTGGTTGTGGGTATGCCTGCTCGGAGTGTGTTTTGAAGGAAAACGGAATATGCTCCAGTTGTTCAATGGAGAATGAGATAGCAGACGTATGCGAAATAATGACTTGCCTTAAAGACAAAAACCTGGAAATATGCCTGAAATGCCCTGACAGATACAAAAACGGAAAAATATGTGAAACATACTCCAATGGGCTGAGGCACTGCCCGTTAAGGATTGGTGTGCTCACAAGATAATCAGGTTCCAACCTGCAACGGGGACACAATCTTTTTCAGTGTTGCAACTGCTGACAGCGCTGCAAGATAACTTGTCCTAGGATTCGTTGGGCATGGGAAATTTTTTGTTTCCGTTGTTATTTCCCCAAACCCACCTTTCACAACAATTTTATGGATGTTCTGCCTGATTTTTGGGTCACAGACTAGTTTTACCTTTGTTTTATCAACACCAATACCTGCAACGCTTAAACAAACAGCAACATTAATGTTTTTAGGGAAATATTTTATTGCCTCATAAGCAGAGCCTTCAAAAACAACTGTTTCCTTTTTTATTTTTTCAACATCTACACCTTTATCCTTCAAATATTTCACATCCTTTAAACCAGCAGGCGGTTTCCTTGTAACAAGCATAATCTCATCAATCCTGCTTCCTGATGCTGATTTAACGCCATCAACACCTGCTATCGCACCTGACGGCAGATATATTTTGCATTTATTCGTTTTTGCGGTGTCTATTAGTTTTTCCATTAATTTTTTATCTGCGAATGCGCCAACACTCATAACCATGAAATCCTTACCATGCGATAAGACAAACTCCCCGTATTCTTTCACAGCATCAATAGATGCGGATTCAACAACAAGTCTGACATCATCAATGAAGTCATTAATGTCTTGTTTTGGTATTCCTTTTTTCAAATCTTTTGCAAGCCTCTCTGCTTTCTCTGAAATCGTGTTCAAAAGGTAAACCTTTTCTATTTCATCAATATCCTCAACTGCTTTTGCAAGTACTGTGCCTATTGCACCGCAGCCTATGATTCCGATGTTCATAATGATAAATATAAGTAAAGAAGTATAAAACCTTTTATGCTCCAAAACAACTTTCGTTTTGTGAAAAAAATTGGATTCCTTATAAACCCTGTTGCAGGTATGGGCGGAAAGGTTGGTTTGAAAGGGACTGACGGAAAGGTTAAAGAAGCGCTGAGAAGGGGTGCGAAACATGTTTCTTTTGATAAAGCAAAAAAGGCAATGGAATGCTTGAAGGATTATAAAAACAAAATGAAGATTTTTACCTGCTCAGGTGAGATGGGTGAAAAATGTTTAAAGGGCTTTGATTACGAGATTGTTTACAATCCAAAAAAGGAAACGACCGATGAGGATACAAAAAATGTGTGTAAAAAATTTCTGGAGAAAAAGGTTGAGTTAATAGTCTTTTGCGGTGGTGACGGCACTGCAAGAGACATTTATGATGTTGTTGATACAAAAATTCCGATTATTGGCATACCATCAGGTGTTAAGATGCATTCAGCGGTTTTTGGTTTAAACCCAAGGATATCTGGGGAGATTGTGATAGAGTTTCTGGAAAATGAAATGAGATTCATGGATGCTGAGGTTATGGACACTGATGAGGAGAAATACAGGAAAAACATTTTGGATGTGAAACTTTTTGGTTATGCAAAAATCCCGTATGAGCCAAAATTTGTTCAGTCCTCAAAATCCTTATTTCAATCATATGATGAAGAAGAAACAAAGGAGGACATTGCGCGTTATGTTATTGAAAACATGGAAAAGGATGTTTTGTATATTCTTGGCGCTGGAACGACACTAAAAAAAATTGCTGAACTGCTCAATGTTGAGAAAACACTCCTTGGTGTTGATGCTATAAAAAACAAAAAGATTGTTGCAATGGATGTGAATGAAAAACAAATACTGGATATTATTAGGAATGAAAAAAAGGTAAAAATCATTATTTCACCGATAGGAGCCCAAGGTTTTGTTTTTGGAAGAGGAAACCAGCAAATATCTCCTGAGATAATAAAGAAAATAGGGGTGGAGAACATTATTATTGTTGCGGCAAAACAAAAAATGTTTAACACACCAAATCTATTGGTTGATACAGGTGATGAGGGACTTGACAAAAAACTCAGAGGATACAGGAAGGTTATTACAGGCTATCATGAGATGGTTATGAAAAAAATAGGTGAATAAAATGTGTCTTGCAGATGAAGGAATTATAAAAACAGTTCAAAGTCTTGGTTCACCATTGCTTGACAAACTGTTCGCTGGAGTAACATCCTTGGGCGACATAATGTTTTACATAGTGTTCATATCATTGATATACTGGTGTTTTAGCAAAAAAACAGGTTTTAAACTTTTCTGCCTGGTTTTGTTTTTAGGATACCTTGGTGTTTTTCTGAAAAACATTTTCAAAACACCGAGACCAAACAAGGCGTTGTGGAGAACAGAAGCAGAGGGTTACGGTTTCCCAAGCGGGCATGTGACAGTGACAGCAGGTTTCTGGGGTTATTTCATGATGGCTATGAGAAAAAAATGGATAACAATAATTGCCTCCATCATCATCTTTTTTGTTGCATTTTCAAGGATTTATCTCGGCGTGCATTTCCTTCTTGACATAATAGGAGGCGCTCTGATAGGAATTGCTGCTGCATTATGGTTTTACTACCTTGAAACGAAAGTAAGGATTAGCCTGAAATTTTATCAAAAAATCCTGCTCTGCATTTTCGTTCCATTAATCATGCTTGCTGTTTTGATGAATGATACAACAATACAATTATGCTCCATGTTATTTGGACTAACAATTGGATATATTCTGGAAAACAAAACAGTAAACATTCAGACAAGTGTTAAAAATAAAACAAAAATATCAAGAGGAATAATAGGGTTAGTGGTTGTTTTAGTCGCGTTCTTACTTCTAGGTATCCTCCCATCCTATCTTGAGTTTATCAGGTTCATTCTTGTTGGTTTAACAATAACGTTTTTTGCACCTGTTGTTTTCTCAAAAACAGATAAAATATTTAAATGAGGATATGGTGTCTCAAATATCATTAACATTTTTTGGTATAGCCTATTCAATTACCATTTTATTCCCGACTCTATAAATAGGGTATCCTCCTTTTATTTTCTTAACAGTTATTTCACGGAAAAGCCAAAGGCTTTTCCTGAAATATTAGGAAAACGCTTTCAGCGTTTTCCGTAATATAACAAGTTTCATGTTTGTCTCTCATTACTTTTTTCAGTCATAATTGTAGATTCTTATTTTCTGCATAATTTTCTTTCATCTGCCGCCTGTTTAATCATAGCCTCTTTATATCTTGTGAACAGTTTACTTTTTTCTTCCTTGCTTTTCTCTTTAAACCAGCCTTGTTTCTTGCATTTTTGATAAATCTGTCGATATCTCCTTAAGTCACTATCTTTCTTTAACTTATAAAAAATTTTTTTCAGTTTTTCTCCTCTAACACCAGAACCTTTTATTGTTCCTATTATCCAATTAATATCCCCTTTTCCTTTTAGAAAAGTTTTCAACGATCCTTCCGTATAAGGTTCAGTGATTTCTTCTGCAGACACAATTTTTACCATATGTTTTCTCACCCCTTTTTTCTCTTAATACTGAATACTATCCCGAGAATGAAACCTATTGTGAAAGGCAGTACCGTCAGCAACAGTGATATCAGTATCAGTGTTACAGCGCCTATTGTTTCAACTATCAGTGGCCAGTTGACACCTATTACCCCGAAAAAAGAGCAGAGCAATAAGAGTATTATTATCCCTAAAACTGTTTTCAGAATAGTTTTCATCAGCAGGCCTGTTATGAGCCCTATGAGGAACAAAAAGAAAAATACCCCGGCAGATATGCCAATGTTTCCGCCAAATAAGCATCCTATCATAGTTTTTCCTCCTCTGCCCGCCTAATTTTTTATTCCTTTGGCAACAGGTTTGGTATTCCCTCCTCGATTTCATACTCACCGCATTTTTTGCAAACAAGTTTTCCTTTTATTATTTCATCATTTTTTTCTTTCTCAATTCTTAACTCCAAATCCGATTTGCATGTTGGGCAGCAGAGTATTTCCATGAGTTCTTTTTTCATAATATTAGATGGTTTTCATGGTTTAAATGTTTTGGGTGCTTAATAGGATTGTCAGCTGGAAAATAAGTGTTTCACCGCCAAGTTCATGCGACTCAGGGTCAGTT
>Ga0210009_1003298_pt1 | contig 10575 bp, 20 predicted proteins | sample CryGeyCG2114_065_FD_185457 | JGI IMG/M metagenome (GOLD analysis project Ga0210009, IMG submission 185457) | Groundwater microbial communities from aquifer - Crystal Geyser CG12_big_fil_rev_8/21/14_0.65 (SPAdes) (version 2) | ecosystem: Environmental > Aquatic > Deep subsurface > Groundwater ... | reverse complement strand
AAAATATACTATATTAATCTCTCCTCATGTAAATAAAGATGCAAGAGATCAATATCAGTTAAAAACTCATAAGAGAGTTATTGATATCGTTGATCACAATGATAAAACCATTGATGCACTTATGAAATTAGATCTACCAGCTGGTGTAGACGTTGAGTTGGAGCTTGCTAAAGAAGAAGCAGCATAAGAGACTATATTTAGATAAAATAATCAATATTTTGTGAGGTAAAAATGACTGTTGGGCTAATTGGAACAAAAGCAGGAATGACTAGAGTTTCAAAAGATAATCAATTTATTCCAGTTACCGTTGTTACAATCGATGATAACAGCATTGTACAAATTAAAACTTCAGATAAAGAAGGGTATGATGCTATTCAGGTTACTACGGGTGAAAAAAAATTAAAAAATGTTACTAAACCATTAAAAGGACATTACCAAAAAGGTAATGTGATACCTGGTAAATTATTACATGAATTTACACTTTCAAAAGAAAACCTAGAAAATTATAATTTAGGTGATAAAATTAACCTAGGTATTTTTTCAGAAGGTCAGAAAGTTGATGTTCAAGGTATATCTAAAGGTAAAGGTTTTGCTGGTGTAGTTAAAAGATGGAACTTTAGAACACAAGATGCTTCTCATGGTAACTCATTGTCACATAGAGCCCCAGGTTCTATTGGTCAAAACCAAAGTCCAGGCCGTGTATTCAAAGGCAAGAAAATGGCTGGTCATTTAGGTGCAGAGAAGAAAACTATACAAAATCTTGAGATTGTTAAAATTAATGCTGAAGAAAACTATATTTTAGTTAAAGGCGCAATCCCAGGACATGTTGGTTCACTAGTTGTTTTAAAGCCTACTGTAAAGAATAGAGAGGTGTAATTGTGTTAGCTGAAGTTTATAATTCAAAATTAAAACCTTCTAAAGAACAAGTTGAATTAAATGATGTAGTGTTTAACGCTGATTATAATGAAGGTTTAATACATCAAGTAGTAACTACATATTTAAATAATTCAAGATCTGGCACTAAAGCTCAAAAAACTAGATCTCAAGTACGTGGTGGTGGTGCTAAACCATGGCGTCAAAAAGGAACTGGTAGAGCAAGAGCTGGTAGTATTAGAAGTCCAATTTGGAGAACAGGTGGTAAAACATTTGCTGCAACTCCAAAAGACTATAATGCAAAAATAAACAAGAAAATGTTTAAAGGTGGTTTAAGATCAATATTGTCAGAATTAAATAGACAAAATAGAATTTTATTTGTTGATAATATAGAAGTAACAGAGCCTAAAACCAAGGTAATGGAAAAGTTATTTGCTGATGCAAATATCCAAAAAACTGAAAAAGTATTAATAGTAACCGATACTTTAGATGTGAATTTGTACTTATCTGTACGTAATCTTCAAAATAAATGGGTAATTGATATCGAAGATCTTGATCCAGTTAGCTTAATTTATACTGATAAAGTTATTATGTATAAATCGTTATTGCCAAAAATTGAAGAGAAATATTTATGAATTTAAAAAAAATACAATTTAGCGATTATGAAGTTTTAATTTCTCCTGTTTTAACTGAAAAGTCACTTTCTGATGAAACGGGGAGTGTTCATGTTTTTAAAGTTGAAAACATTGTTACTAAAAAGCAAATTAAAAAAGCAGTAGAAAATATTTTTAATGTAAAAGTCCTAAAAGTCGGCATAGTAAATACTAAAGGAAAAGTTAAAACATTCAAAAATAAGATTGGTAAACAAAAGGATACTAAAAAAGCATATGTTCGCTTAGAAAGTGGATGTGAGATAGATTATTCAAAGTATAATATGACGAGGTAGTTATAAAATGCCAACAATTGCAAGAAAACCTACATCTGCAGGAATTAGAGGAACAGTTGATGTAGTGCATCACAATCTATATAAAGGTAAACCTGTAAAATCATTAACAGTTAAAAAAACTAAAAATGGCGGAAGAAATAATCAAGGCCGTATAACTGTTAGGCATAGAGGTGGTGGTCACAAACAAAAATATAGAATTATTGACTTTAAAAGAAGAAAGGATGATATAGTTGCTCATGTTGAGAGAATTGAATATGATCCTAACAGAACAGCGCATATCGCTTTATTAAAATATACAGATGGTGAAAGAAGTTATATTTTGGCACCAAGGGGCTTAAAAGCTGGCGACAAAATTGTTTCTGGTAATAAAGTTGAGGCAAAAGTTGGGAATACAATGCCAATTAGAAATATACCTGTTGGTCAAGTTATTCATTGTATTGAGATGAAGCCAGGCAAAGGTGGTCAATTAGTTAGAACTGCAGGTTCATCAGCTCAGTTAGTAGCAATAGAAAATGATGTTGCTAAAATTAGAATGCCGTCAAAAGAAGTAAGAACTGTAAGTGCATCTTGCCGAGCGACTATTGGTGAATTAAGTAATAAAGAAAATAACTTAAAAAAACTAGGTAAAGCTGGTAAAAAACGTTGGAAGGGTATTAGACCTACAGTTAGAGGGGTTGCAATGAACCCAGTAGATCACCCTCATGGTGGTGGTGAAGGCAGAACATCAGGTGGTAGACATCCTGTAACTCCTTGGGGTATTGCTACAAAAGGTAAGAAAACTAGAAATAATAAACGTACTGATAGAAATATTTTATCAAAACGTAAGAAATAGTGTTTGTTAATAAATAGAAAAAATTAGTGAGGTTCAGAAAAAGTGCCTAGATCAATCAAAAAAGGACCATTTATTTGTGTTAAGCTGCTTAAGAAAGTTCAAAATGCAGCAGCTGATATGCTTAAAAAAGTTAAAGTAAAGCCAATAAAAACATGGTCAAGAGCTAGCATGGTAATTCCTGATATGGTAGGACTAACTATAGCTGTTCATAATGGAAGACAATTTGTTCCATTATTAGTGACAGAAAATATGGTTGGACATAAATTAGGTGAATTTGCGTTAACGAGAACTTTTAAAGAGCATTCTGGAGATAGAAAAACTAAGAAGTAATTAGTTACTTAGTTTATCTATTTTGAAAATTTTGTGTTAGAATGGCAAAGTATTTTATAGGTTTATTAAATTGAGGTTATTATGGAAGCTGTTGCTAAATTAAGATATGCAAGAATATCGCCGCAAAAAATGCGTTTAGTTGCTAATGAAATTCGTGGTTTAGATGTATTAAATGCCATGAATAATTTGAAATATACAAACAAAAAAGCTGCAAGGATGATAGAGAAATTATTAATTTCAGCAATGGCAAATGCTGAAAATAATTTCAATATGGATTTAGATTCCTTGCATGTATCAAAAATATTCGTTGATAAAGGGCCTGTTTTCAAAAGATTAATGTCTAGAGCAAAAGGTAGAGCGAATAGAATTGAAAAACAAACAAGTCACGTTACTTTGATTTTAGAAGAGAAAAATTAGAGAGAGAATTATAATGGGTCAGAAGGTTAATCCTAATGCGATAAGATTAGGCATTATTAAAGAAGCTAAATCTAAATGGTTTGAAAAAAGAAAAAGAGTTTTTAGGGAATACGTATATAACGATTACCTGATTAGAAAGTGGGTTAAAAAAGAACTTCATGCTGGTGGTGTTGGTGATATTTTAATCGAACGTCAATCAGACAAATTAGGCGTAGTAATTAAAGCAGCAAGACCTGGTATAATAATCGGTAAAAAAGGCGAGGATATTGAAAAATTAAGAGCTAACATCTCTAAAATTTCAGGAGTTCCTACTCATGTAAGTATTCAAGAAATTAAAAAACCTGAGTTACATGCAACATTAGTGGCAGAAACAATTGCTCAACAGCTTGAAAAAAGGGTGATGTTTCGTCGCGCCATGAAGCGTGCTGTGAGTACTGCGATGAGGTTAGGTGCTAAAGGTATTAAGGTTTGTGTTTCTGGTCGCTTAGGTGGAGCTGAAATTGCTCGTTCTGAATGGTATCGTGAAGGTAGAGTTCCTTTGCATACTTTTAGAGCAGACATTGACTATGGAGTAGCTGAGGCAAAAACTACGTATGGAATTATTGGTGTAAAAGTTTGGATCTTCAAAGGTGAAGTTTTGAAAAATAATTCTAAAAATAAAAAACAATCAAGCAAAGTTGAGCAAGAAAACTCTAAAAAGTAAGATAGTTAAAACAATATATTTAATAGAATAAAACGAAGGTTATCAAGTATGTTAAGACAACCAAACAAAACAAAATACCGTAAAATGCAAAAAGGTCGTAACAAGGGTGTTGCAACTTCAGGCAATACAGTTTGTTTTGGAGACTTTGGCCTTAAAGCAATTACCAGAGGAAGAGTAACTGCTCGCCAAATAGAGGCGGCTAGAAGAACCATGACAAGATTTATTAAAAGAGGCGGAAAAATCTGGATAAGAGCGTTTCCTAATAAGCCAATTACTCAAAAGCCTATAGAAGTGCGTCAGGGTAAAGGTAAAGGTAACGTTGAATATTGGTGTTTTGAAGCTAAGCCAGGTCATGTATTATATGAAATGGAAGGCGTTCCAAGGGATGTTGCTAAGAGAGCATTTGAGTTAGCTGCTTCTAAGTTACCTGTGAAAACAGTATTTGAAGAAAGAACAGTGATGTAATTAATTTTGAAATTTAAAAATTGAGGTAGCTGAAAATGAACGCAAGTGAATTAAGAGAAAAAACAGAAGTTGAGTTAAAAGAATCTTTGAATGATTTAAGAGAAGAAGCTTTTAACTTAAGATGGCAGAGAGTATCTGCTGAGTTTAAGGATAATCATAAATTTAAAGAAATAAGACGTAACATTGCTAGAATTTTGACAATTATCAAAGAAAAGTCTTATAATGTGTAGCTGCTAGAAATAGAAAGCGTACCTATTTATAAAAGTGGTTTAATTGGGAGAAAAAGTTGTGTCAACAGCCGAAGTTACAAATGAAACAAAAGCTAGATTAGTATCAGGTGTTGTTATCAGAAAGAAAGCAGATAAAACAGCAGTTGTAGAAAAATCTTATTTAAAAAAACATCATAAATATAAGAAATATGTTAAAAAGTCAACTAGATATTATGTGCATGATGAGAATAACGAATTAAAAGAAGGTAATTCTGTCATGATTAGGTTTGTAAAACCAATATCAAAAACAAAATGCTGGGTAGTTGAGAAAGTATTAAGCTAATTTGAAAAAAATTAATTGATATAAAAAATTTATTATTTATAATAACTAATTACTTAATTGTTCTAGATTAAAGCTAGAGCAATAGTAATTAAAGTTTTGAGGTATTATTTACTATGATACAAATGCAAACTGAATTAACCGTTGCGGACAACAGTGGTGCAAGAATTGTTGAATGCATTAAAGTATTAGGCGGTTCAAAAAAGAGATATGCTAGAGTAGGAGATATTGTAAAAATTTCTGTAAAAGAAGCTATTCCTAGATCTAAAGTTAAGCAGGGTGATGTTTTAAAGGCGGTTGTTGTAAGAACTGCAAAAGGCATCAAAAGAAATGATGGTTCTCTTATAAGATTTGATAATAACGCTGTTGTACTTTTAAATAATCAAGAGCAACCAATTGGAACGCGTATATTTGGACCTGTAACTAGGGAACTTAGAAGTGAGAAATTTATGAAAATTATCTCATTAGCTCCAGAAGTTATATAGTAATAGTGGTATGAAATTATGAGAAAGATACAAAGTCAAGATTATGTTGTCGTTTTATCTGGAAAAGATAAAGGTAAGACAGGTGTTGTGAAAAGGATTCTTAAAAATAAGAAGTCTAAAAATTCATCAGATTTAAAAGTTATTGTTTCTGATGTTAACTTGGTTGTTAAACATGAAAAGCCAAATCCTAATAAAGGAATAAAAGGTGGACGTGTTAAAAAAGAAAAACCTATTGATATTTCTAATGTGGCAATTTTTAATAGAACAACCAATAAAAAAGATAAAGTTAAAATAGTTGTTGAGGAAGGTAAAAAGTTTAGAGTTTTTTCTTCAACAGGTGAAAAGATTGAAAAAGAACTGAATTAAAAGGTTGTTAAAGATGTCAAGATTACAAGAGTTATATAAAAAGGAAATTGTTCCTGGCTTAATGAAAAAGTTAAACTTCAAATCAGTTATGGAAGTTCCTAAAATATCAAAAATAACCCTGAATATGGGTGTTGGCGCAGCAGCTAAAGATAAAAAAGTACTTCAAAATGCTGTTGCTGATATGACTTTAATAGCTGGTCAAAAACCAATTATAACTTTAACTAAAAAATCTATAGCTGGTTTTAAAATTCGTGAAGGATGGCCTATTGGTTGTAAGGTAACCTTAAGAAAAGAACAGATGTATGAGTTTCTAGATAAACTAATTAATGTTAGTATTCCTAGAATAAGAGATTTCAGAGGTTTTTCAGCTAAATCTTTTGATAGCAATGGTAACTACAGTTTAGGTATCAAAGAACAAATAGTCTTTCCTGAAATTGACTATGATAAAGTTGATATGATTAGAGGTATGGATATTACTATAACCACTACTGCTAAGAATGATGCTGATGCTAAAGAATTACTGTTAGCTTTTAATTTCCCATTAATTGTAAATAAAGGTTAAGATTTGTTATGACAAGAAAAGCAATAGTTGAAAGAGAGCTTAAGAGAGAAAAATTAGTAGAAAAGCATTATGCTAAAAGAGCTAAGCTGAAAGAAATTATTAGAACAACTTCTGATGATAAAGAGAAGTGGGATGCTATTCAGCAATTGCAAAAGCTACCAAGAAATTCAATGCCAACAAGAAGAAGAAGTAGATGTTCAATTACTGGTCGTCCAAGAGGTGTTCTTGAAAAATTTGGAATTTGTAATAAAAAATTACGTGAAGAATTTGGTAAAGGCTCAATTCCAGGCTTAGAAACAGCAAGTTGGTAAAATATTTTTATAACATAATTTGTAGAGAGATTTAATATGAGTATGCAAGATCCAGTTGCTGATTTGCTTACAAGAATAAGAAATGCTCAAAGAGCTAAAATGGCTTCTGTTGTAGTACCTTATTCAAAGCAAAAAAGTAAAATATTAGAAGTGTTAAAAGAAACTGGTTACATTTCAGGTTTTAAGCAAGTAACGCTTGATTCTACATGTCCAGCAAAACAAGACTTACAGATTTCCTTAAAATACTATAAAGGGAAGGCTGTTATCGAAACTCTTCAAAGAGTAAGTAAGCCAAGTTTACGAGTTTACACTGGTTATAAAGATATACCAAGAGTAATGAATGGGTTAGGTATAGCAATTTTATCTACTCCTAAAGGTCTTATGACTGATAAAGCTGCTAGAGCTCAAAAGCAAGGCGGCGAAGTAATTTGTTTTGTAGCATAAGATAGGAAGGAAATAATAATGCCTTTAAATAATTTAAAAAAACCAATAGAGTTACCAAGTGGTGTAACTTTCGCAATTAGTGGATTGAATGAAGCTACATTAACTGGCCCAAAAGGTAAATTTAATAAAAAATTACCTGAAGAAGTTAAAGTTAATAGTGAAAATAATTTTTTAAACCTAGAAGTTGAAGATATTAATGATAAAACTTTAAGAGCAAAATTAGGCTTAGTTAAATCATTAATTACTGGCGGTATTGTTGGTATTACAGAAGGATTTACGAAAACTTTAACCATAAAAGGTGTAGGTTATAAAGCTGCTTTAAAAGGTAAAGAGTTAGTATTAAATCTAGGGTTTTCTCATCCTGTGAATTTTCCAATACCTGAAGGAATAACTATTGAAACTCCTTCACAAACTGAAATTTTAGTTAAGGGTATTGATAAGTGTCTAGTTGGTCAAGTGGCTGCTGATATTCGAGCTTATAGATCAGTTGAATGCTATAAAGGTAAAGGTGTTCGATATAAAGACGAACAGGTATCAATGAAAGAAGCCAAGAAAAAATAAAGTAACATTTATTGTTATGGTTTGGAGTTATTATGAAAAAGTTTGTTAATAGAAAAAAAGTCGCGAAAAAGATAAGGTCTAAAATCAGAAATGGTAATGAGTTTGTAGTAAGATTAACAGTGCATAAATCTGTTAAGAATACTTATGCTCAGTTAATTCAAGAAAAAAATGGTTCTGATGTGACTTTAGCATCTGTATCAACTTTAGGTGCTGATTTCAAAAAAGCTGCTAATTCAGAGTATGGTAGTAATGTTGAAGCTGCAAAATTAATCGGTAAGATTATTGCTGAAAAAGGTAAAAAACTTGGTATAAGCACTGTGTCATTTGACAGATCAGGGTTTAAATATCATGGTAGAGTTAAGGCAATTGCTGAGGCAGCTAGAGAAAGCGGTTTAGTATTTTAATTTAAAATTGAAGTTATTATTAGGATTTTTATATGTCAATGAGTTCAGCGTCATTTGATAACAGTGCTAAAGGTGACGGTTTAATCGAAAAACTAGTTACTGTTAACAGAAATGCAAAAGTAGTTAAAGGTGGTCGTGTTTTTAGTTTCTCAGCTGTAGTAGTAGTTGGAAATGGTAAAGGTAAAGTAGGTGTTGGTAGAGGTAAATCTAAAGAAGTACCTTTAGCTATTCAAAAAGCTCTTGAAGCAGCTAGAAAGAATATGGTCAGTATTGAGCTAAATGGTGATACTTTGTTCCATCCAGTTAAAGCAAAGCATGCGGCATCTAGAATTATTATGTTGCCAGCAGCAGAAGGTACTGGTATTATTGCTGGTGCTTCAATGCGTGCAGTTTTTGAGGTAATTGGTATTAGAAATATTCTTTCTAAATGTATTGGCTCAACTAATCCTGTTAATGTTGTTTATGCAACAATCAAAGGGTTACAATCAATGCTTAATCCAGCAATAGTGAATGAAAAATTAAGTTAAAAAATTATTACTTGTTAAAAAGGGTTGTAATATGACTACTGAAAAAGTTGTTAGAATCACATTAGTAAAAAGTCTGATTGGTAGAAAGCCAAAGCATATTGTCACAGCTAAAACTTTAGGGCTAACTAAATTAAATAGATCTGTTGAGCATAAATTAACTCCTCAGATAAATGGCATGATTAATAAAATCGGTTATCTATTAAAAGTAGAAGAAGCGTAAATTAATAATAATTATTATTTTTAGGGTTTATAGGAGTTACTATAATGAGTTTGCATTTAAATACAATTAGCCCATCACCTAATTCAAAAAAGAAATCTAAAAGAGTAGGACGTGGTATTGGTAGTACTTTAGGTAAGACTTGTGGTAAAGGTCATAAAGGTCAAAAAGCAAGATCTGGTGGTTACCATAAAGTTGGTTTTGAAGGTGGGCAAATGCCACTTCAAAGAAGAGTTCCAAAATTTGGTTTTACTTCAAGAAAATCATTATTTAGAGAAGAGTTAAGATTAGAAGAATTAAACATTTTTGAAGACAATACAGTTGTTGATTTAGAAAAGTTAAAAGAATTTAACTTAGTATCAAGCAATACAAAGTATGTGAAGATATTTTTAAAAGGTGAAATATCAAAAGCTTTAGTTCTTAAAGGTATTAAAGTATCAAAACAAGCTAAGGAAAAAATTGAAGCTGCAAAAGGAAAAGTTGAATAATTTATGAATGAATTAGCTCGCAGGATCTTATATGTGATTTTTGGGATTTTACTTTTTAGAATTGGTTCTCATATACCAGTTCCTGGAGTTGATCCTGTAAAATTAGCTGATTTTTTTAGTCAACAACAGAATACTATATTAGGTTTATTTAATATGTTTTCTGGTGGTGCTTTACAGAGGTTTAGCATATTTGCACTAGGTATTATGCCCTATATTTCAGCATCTATCATAGTGCAGGTTTTATCAGCAATTCATCCTACTCTTGCTGAGCTAAAGAAAGAAGGTGAGACTGGTAAAAGAAAGATTAATCAGTATACAAGACTTGGTACTATTGCTTTAGCTTTAATACAAGGTATAGCTATTACTAAATATTTATCAGCTACTGGTATGCTAATTGATGCAGAGTATCAAACTTTAGCCTTAATCGTTATCACAACGGTTACTGGAACGATATTCCTAATGTGGCTTGGGGAACAAATGACTGAAAGAGGTTTAGGTAATGGTATTTCTTTAATTATCTTCGCAGGTATTGCTGCTGCTTTACCAGGCTCTTTTGCTCGAATATTTGAAAGAGTAAGAGATGGGCAATTGCTTGCTATTGAAGGTTTAATGGTGATTGCTATATTAGCGGCTTTAATTTTGTTTGTTGTTTTTGTTGAAAGAGCTCAACGTAGAATTATGATTCATTATGCTAGAAGACAACAACAAGGGGCTATGTCTCAAGCTCAAACTAGCCATCTTCCATTGAAAGTTAATATGGCTGGTGTGATACCAGTGATTTTTGGATCTAGTATTTTATTATTTCCAGCGACTATATCTAATTTCTTTTCTTTTGGCAAAAATTTAGAATGGTTGAATAATCTGACCCTAGTATTATCTCCTGGTCAACCTTTATATATACTAACAATGGGTATCGTTATAATATTCTTTGCTTTTTTCTATACTTCTTTGATATTTAATCCAAAGGAAACGGCGGATAATCTTAAAAAATCTGGAGCTTTGATTCCTGGTATAAGACCAGGTTTGCAAACTTCTAGATATATTGATAAAGTAATGACTCGATTAACATTAATTGGTGCTTTATATTTAACTTTT
>Ga0210009_1003294_pt1 | contig 10583 bp, 7 predicted proteins | sample CryGeyCG2114_065_FD_185457 | JGI IMG/M metagenome (GOLD analysis project Ga0210009, IMG submission 185457) | Groundwater microbial communities from aquifer - Crystal Geyser CG12_big_fil_rev_8/21/14_0.65 (SPAdes) (version 2) | ecosystem: Environmental > Aquatic > Deep subsurface > Groundwater ... | reverse complement strand
AACCGCCGAAAATGACGCGCAAAGTGCGGCGCGAAAAAGTTGCGCTGCCGAAATTCGACACCGGCAACATCGTGCTGAAAGAAGCCGTGGAGCGTGTGCTGCGCCTGCCAAGCGTTGCGGACAAGACTTTCCTGATTGCCATCGGCGACCGCACCGTGGGCGGCATGACCGCGCGCGACCAGATGGTCGGCCCGTGGCAAGTGCCGGTGGCCGATGTGGCCGTGACGCTGATGGGCTTCAACACCCATCTGGGCGAAGCTTTCGCGCTCGGTGAACGCACCCCCATCGCCGTCATCAATGCACCCGCCTCCGGTCGCATGGCGATTGGCGAGGCGATCACTAACATCGCCGCCGCGCAAATTGCCAAGATCGGCGATATCAAACTCTCCGCCAACTGGATGGCCGCCGCCGGCCACCACGGTGAAGATGCCGCGCTGTTCGATACGGTCAAAGCAGTAGGCATGGAACTGTGCCCGCAGCTCGGCATCAGCATCCCGGTCGGCAAAGATTCCATGAGCATGAAGACAACCTGGAGGGAAGGCGAGCAGGACAAGGCTGTTACCGCACCGCTGTCGCTCATCGTTACCGCCTTTGCGCCCTGCAGCGATGCGCGCAAGACACTCACCCCGCAAATGGTGGCCGACACCGACACCGTCGTGCTGCTGTTCGATCTGGGGATGGGCAGGAATCGCCTCGGCGGTTCGGCGCTGGCGCAAGTGTATAAACAAGTGGGCGATGTGGCGCCGGACGTGGACGAGGCGCAGACGCTCAAAGTCTTCTTCGATCTGATCCAGCGCTTCAACCGCGAAGGCCGTTTGCTGGCCTATCACGACCGTTCCGACGGCGGCATGCTGGCGGCGTTGTGCGAGATGAGTTTTGCCTCGCACACCGGACTGGATATCCGCCTCGACGAATGCAAGGGCGGCGACCTCGACATTCTCTTCAACGAAGAGTTGGGTGCGCTGGTGCAGGTGCGGCACGGTGATTTGGCCGATATCTTTGTGCTGTGCGATGAGGCGGGACTGAACAACGTGCATGAAGTGGCGCGCCTGAATACCTGTGGCACGATCAACATCTCGCGCGGCAAGACACAGTTGTTCAGCGAGAACGCCATCGCGTTGCGCCGCATCTGGTCCGAGACCACGTATCAACTGCAGCGGCTGCGCGACAATCCGGCTTGCGCGCAACAGGAATATGACCGCACGCTGGACGCGAAAGACCCCGGCTTGCACGTCAAGCTCACTTACGATGTGAACGAAGAACTTTCTGTAGGTCGGGCTTCAGCCCGACAAGACAGCGTCGGACTGAAGTCCGACCTGCACACTTGGCACTCGGCACCCAGTAGTGGTCTCACCCGTCCCAAAATGGCCATCCTGCGCGAACAAGGTGTCAATGGTCAGGTCGAAATGGCCGCCGCCTTCGATCGCGCCGGCTTTGCCGCCGTCGATGTCCACATGAGCGACATCATCAGCGGCCGGGTGAAGCTGGCTGATTTCAAAGGCGTGGCGGCCTGCGGCGGCTTCTCCTACGGCGACGTGCTGGGAGCGGGCGAGGGCTGGGCGAAATCCATCCTGTTCAACCCCAGGGCGCGCGACGAATTCGAAGCCTTCTTTCAACGCAACGACACCTTTGCATTGGGCGTGTGCAACGGTTGCCAGATGATGAGCAACCTGCACGAGATCATTCCCGGCGCGGAACACTGGGCGCACTTCGCGCGCAACCAGTCGGAACAATTCGAGGCGCGCTTCGTCATGGTGGAAGTGCAGCCGTCGCCTTCCATCCTGTTCGACGGCATGGTTGGTTCGCGCATGCCCATCGTCGTTGCGCACGGCGAAGGCTATGCCGACTTCGGCAATACCCAGCGCCTGCATGCCGCGCAACCCCTGGTCACCCTGCGCTATGTCGATCACAACGGCAAGCCGACGCTGACCTATCCGCTCAACCCGAACGGCTCGCCGCAAGGCATCACCGGACTCACCACGCCGGACGGGCGCTTCAGTATCATGATGCCGCACCCGGAGCGGGTGTTCCGTGCGGTGCAAAACTCCTGGTACCCGAACGACTGGCAGGAGAATGGTGCCTGGCTGCGCCTGTTCCAGAACGCGCGCAAGTGGGTGGGGTAGTTGCCGGATTTCCCTTTTATCCAGCCGTGAAGCAATGGGTATTTGCAACCAATATCAATAATCGGAGAACATTTATATGGCCACACCAGTTTCGTTGAGAGAGATTCCGCAGCACAACATCTTCCGCAAGGGCGACACCTTTGTACTGTTTGGGGAACTGTTTGGCCGGGGTTATGCCAATGGCCTGGTGAATGAGGCGCGCAAGGCGGGAATGACGATCATCGGCATCACGGTTGGCCGCCGCGACGAGAACAATGCGTTGCGGGCGTTGACGGATGAGGAGCTCGCAACAGCCGAGGCCAATCTGGGCGGGCGCATCATCAACGTGCCGCTGATGGCCGGTTTCGATCTGGATGCGCCCGCAGGCGCACCGACCCCGACCGATCTGCTGGGCGGCATGACCCTCAAGAGCTGGCAGGACGACAAACTCGACTGGGCGCATATCGAGAAATGCCGCGAGGTCGGCGTCAAGCGCTTCCGGGATGGTGTGGCGACAGTGATGGCCCGGCTGGACGGCATGATCGCGGATGGCAGCAATGTCTTTTTCGCCCATACCATGGCGGGCGGGATTCCGAAAGTGAAGGTGTTTCTCGCCATTGCCAACCGCATTTACAAGGGGCGCGGCGAACGCTTCATGTCCTCGCGTGCGCTGCTCGACAGCGATCTTGGCAAGCTGTGCCTGATGAATTTCGACGAGGTCACCGCGAACACTTTCCAGCACCTGATCGAAGGCAGCGCGGCGATCCGTGCGCGGCTGGAAAAGACCGGCGGCCAGACACGCTACACCGCCTACGGCTACCACGGCACTGAGATACTCATCGATGGCCGTTACCAGTGGCAGACCTATACCAACTACACCCAGGGCTCCGCCAAGATGCGCCTCGAGCGCCACGCTGAAGCCGCCTGGGCACAGGGCATCAAGGCCACGGTTTTCAATTGCCCGGAGATACGCACCAACTCATCCGACATCTTCGTCGGGGTCGAGCTTTCGCTGTTCCCGTTATTGCGGGCGCTCCGGAAAGAAGGCGACACCGCCTGGGTGGAGGCGCAGTGGCTGGCGTGCCGCGACACGCTGCTGGAAGGGCAGTCACTGGAGGCGTTACTGCAAAAGATCGATGACTACAATGCCAGCGCCGTGATGCAGACCTATCGCAATTTCGCGGCATGGCCGATGGACAATTCCGCAGAACTGGCGGACCTGATGATTGGCACATCGGAAGAGATCACCCAGATGCACAAGGATCGCAAGATGCTGGTGACGGATATCCTCAGCGCGCTGGTGCTGGAAGGAACCGGGCCGCTGATGTTCATGGAAGCATCCCGACCGGCGGCACCGGTGATCTGGCTCAATCACGACATCATCGCCAAACAGCTCAACCGGATTCACGGTTAAACAGAGGGTCGCTTCCCCTTCCGCGGGGAAGCTGTCAGTGGGGGATTTGCGGGAGGATATTCCCGCGTTCAGTCGATCAGCGCCAACTTGACCAGTTCATGTTTGTGCAACAGTTCGTCCGGTAGCTTGGTGCCGATTTTTTCGAACCACTCCCGGTGCAGGGTCAGCTCGCTTTCCCATGCCGAGACATCCACATGGTTGAGCTGGTCGAATTCCTGCTGGCTGATTTCCGTCCCCGACCAGTCGATATCCTGAAAGCGCGGCATCCAGCCCAGCGCGGTTTGCTGTGCCGGCACGCGCTCTGTGACGCGATCCACGATCCACTTCAGGACGCGCATGTTGTCGCTGAAGCCCGGCCACAGGAATTCACCCTGTTCGTTCACACGGAACCAGTTGACGCAAAAAATCCTCGGCGCATGTTCCACGACGTGGCCCATCTTCAGCCAGTGATTAAAGTAGTCACCGATGTGGTAGCCGCAGAATGGCAACATGGCAAACGGGTCGCGGCGCACGATGCCCTGTTCGCCGACGGCGGCAGCCGTCGTTTCCGAACCCAGCGTGGAGGCGATATACACGCCGTAATTCCAGTTCAGCGCCTCGAACACCAGCGGCATGGTGGTGGCGCGGCGACCGCCAAAGATGAAGGCCGCGAGCGGTACACCCTGCGGGTTTTCCCATTCGCTGTCGATGGAGGGGCACTGGCGCGCGGGCGCGGTGAAACGCGAATTGGGGTGCGCGGCTTTGCGCCCCTGCCTGCCGTCTGCGGGTGTCCAGTCCTTGCCCTGCCAGTCGATCAGATGCGCGGGCGGCTCCTTGGTCATGCCTTCCCACCACACATCGCCGTCATCGGTGAGTGCCACGTTGGTAAAGATGATGTTTTCCTTGAGCGTGGCCATCGCGTTGAAATTGGTTTTTTCCGACGTGCCGGGCGCGACACCGAAGAAGCCGGACTCGGGGTTGATCGCGTACATGCGGCCATCCTTGCCGGGCTTGATCCAGGCGATGTCGTCGCCCACGGTAGTCACTTTCCAGCCGGACAAACTTTGCGGCGGGATCAGCATGGCCAGATTGGTTTTGCCGCAGGCGGACGGAAAGGCCGCTGCGACGTAACGCTTTTCGCCGGTGGGCGACTCGATACCGAGGATGAGCATGTGTTCGGCCAACCAGCCCTCGTCGCGCGCCATGCTGGAGGCGATGCGCAAGGCGAAACATTTTTTGCCGAGCAGTGCATTGCCGCCATAGCCCGAACCGTAGGACCAGATCTCGCGCGTCTCCGGGAAATGCACGATGTATTTTGTGGTCGGGTTGCACGGCCATTTGCTGTCCGCTTGCCCCGGCTGCAGCGGTGCGCCGACACTGTGCAGACACGGCACGAATTCGCCATCGCTGCCCAGCACGTCCAATACCGCTTTGCCCATGCGCGTCATGATGCGCATGTTGACCGCGACATAGGGCGAGTCGGAAATCTCCACCCCGATGTGCGCGATCGGCGATCCCAGCGGCCCCATGCTGAACGGAATGACATACAGAGTGCGGCCGCGCATCGCACCTTTGAACAGGCTATTCAGGGTGGCGCGCATCGTGGCCGGCTCTTCCCAGTTATTGGTCGGGCCGGCGTCCTCGCGCTGTGCGGAACAGATGAAGGTGCGGTCTTCCACGCGCGCCACATCGGACGGGTCGGAGCAGGCCAAAAAAGAATTGGGGCGCTTGGCCGGGTTGAGTTTGACCAATGTACCGGCCGTCACCATCTCGGCGCACAGGCGGTCATATTCCTGCTGTGACCCGTCGCACCAGACCACCCGTTCCGGCTCGGTCAGGGCGGCCACTTCAGCGACCCACGCTTTGAGTTTGCTGTGCTTGACGTAATCCGGTGCTGCGCTGTTGCTGCTCATAAACTCACTCTCCGCGATCAATACTGTTGGGGTTAATCCGAATGCACCATGACTTGCCGACTGCTTACGGACGCTGTGCAGGGTTGCCTGCGGGCGCGGCATTATAACGGGGGTATCCCGCAATGCCTAACAGACCTGCAAAGGTATAATGCCCGCCTGTCTTGCGGCAGGCTTCCGCCTATTTTTCTCTGGAGTCGTTTTGTTCAAATTCATCGGTGTCATTGCGGGTTATTACTTTTTGGGTTTCTTTGGGGCGCTGCTCGGCCTGTTCCTGGGTTCGATCATCGACCGGGTGCGCGCGCTGGGCGAGGGCGCACTGAACCCTTTGCAGAATGCGCTGCGGCAGACGGTGTTTCTGGAAACCGTATTCCTTGCGATGGGCAAGCTGGCGAAGGCGGATGGGCGGGTTTCGGAAGACGAGATCGCGCATGTCGAACAGTTCATGCAGAAACTCGGCATGACGACGGCGCACCGCCAGCAGGCCATCGCCTGGTTCAAACAGGGCACGGCAGCGGAATTTGAGATCGAGCCGGCCTGCCGCAAGTTCATGGCAGTCTGCGGCCACACGCACAATCTGAAAGAGATGTTGTTGATCTATCTGATCGTGATGGCGCTGGCGGACGGGCACTACCATGCGGAAGAAGAAAAACTGCTCATCGTGATCGCCGGCTATCTCGGCTATGGCCCGGAAGCGTTCAAACGTTTGCTGGACATGGTGTTGAATCAATCTCATTTTGCCGGCGGACAAGTGAGTACCGGGGCCGCGCTGGACGATGCTTACAAGGCGCTGGGCGTGAGCCGCGACAGCACGGATGCGGAAGTCAAACGTGCCTGGCGCAAACTGATGAGCCAATATCATCCCGACAAATTGATGGGGCAGGGGCTGCCGGACGACATGATCAAGATGGCGACCGAGCAGGCGAAAGAGATTCAGCTCGCTTACGATCTGATCAGGAAGGAACGCAATCTTTAAGGGGAATTCTTCTTCAGCGCGGTTCGATTTGCCACAGATGCTGCGACACGGAGAACCATGCGCCGAGCCAGCCGAGATAGGACGAGAAGACGAGCAGGGCGAGGCTGTCGGCAAGGGTCAATGATTGCAGGGCAAAATTGCTGGCATACAGCCGGGCCAGATCACCGAGCGAGGCGTTCAACACGAACAGGATGCCGGAAACCAGCAACCAGGCGGAGATGCCGCCGAGCAAGCCTTGCAGCATGCCGAAGTAGAGGAAGGGGCGGCGAATGAAGGCGTCGGTGGCGCCGATCAGTTTGGCCACTTCGATCTCCTGGCGCCGGGTCAGGATCTGCAGGCGGATGGTGTTGAACGTGATAGCGACCAGGGCGAGGCTCAGCATGGCAGCCAGCAGCGCAACCGCCAGTCGTCCAAAATCCAGCATTGCTTCCAGTTTGCGCAACCAGGCCGAATCGAGTTGGGCGTGCTCGACATTCGGGTAGCCCTGCAACGCGTCGCGCAGCGCTTCGAGTGCGGCCGGTTCTCCTGTTTTGGGATGGACGATATACGCATCCGGCAGGGGATTTTGCGCCAGCCCGGCGGTGACGTCCGCCAGTCCTGTACTTTCCTGCAATTTTTTCAGCGCAGCATCGCGCGACACAAATTCAACCGCGGCGATTGCATCGTGCCCGCGCAATTTTTCACCTAATTTTTCAATCGCGGCAGCGCTCGTGCCACTGACCAGATACAGACTGATCTGCGGTGTCGTGCCGAGCCGTGCGTCGAGACTCTGCATACTTTGCAACAGGACATAGCCGCCCACCGGCAGACTCAGGGCGATGCCGGTGACGAGGATGCTGAGCAGGGATGCGCCCGGGGTCGACAGCAGTCGCTGCAGGCTCTCGCGCAGCACGCGCAGATGTTCGCGCAGCGCTTTCATTGCAGCTCGCCCTGTTTCAGATGCAGCGCGCGCGCCGGAAAGTTTTGCAGCACGCCTTCATCGTGGGTGGAGATGACGAGGGTCACGCCGACCTGATGGAAAGACTGGAAGATCGCCATGATCTCGTGCGCGTACTCGACATCGAGATTGCCGGTCGGCTCGTCGGCCAGCAGGATGTTGGGGCGGTTGACGATGGCGCGGGCGATGCACAGGCGTTGCTGTTCGCCGCCGGACAGCGCGACGGGATTGGCTTTTTCGCGTGCCAGCAACCCCACCTTGTCCAGGGCGGCGCGCACGCGTTTCGCGGCCTCGCGCGGGTCGAAACCGCAAATCTGGAGTGGCAGCAGCACATTGTCGAACGCGTTGCGGTCGAATAGCAGCTTGTGGTCCTGAAAGATCAGGCCGATGTCGCGGCGCAGGGCAGGGATGGCTTCGCGCTTGATCGAGCGGATGTTCTGCCCCTTGACCAGCACGCTGCCGCTGGTCGGGCGCTCGATGGCGGCAACGAGCTTGAGCAGGGTGCTCTTGCCCGCGCCGGAGTGGCCGGTGAGATAGACCATCTCGCCGGCCTCGATGGCGAAGCTGACATCTTTCAGCGCCTCGTGGCCGCCGGGATAGCGTTTATAAACTTGATTGAACTTGATCATCGCAAAATCCATTTAGCCACAGAGGACACAGCGATCACAGAGAAATTCGCTTCAACATTCGGAGCAGCGGTTGTATCAGCATGCGCCGTCATCTCTGTGGTCTCTGTGGCAAAAGGGGGTTAAGCCTCTAGTCCCAGCAAGGCAGAAACGAACTCTTCCGCCACGAACGGTTTTAAATCGTCCAGCCCCTCCCCCACGCCGATGAAACGCACGGGAATCGGTTGCGCACCGGCGATGGCGGCAATGACCCCGCCTTTGGCTGTGCCGTCGAGCTTGGTCAGTACCAGCCCGGTCACGCCGAGCGCGGCATCAAAGGCCTTGACCTGCGACAGCGCGTTCTGCCCGGTGTTGGCATCCAGCACCAGCAGGATTTCGTGCGGCGCATCAGGCATCACCTTGGCGATGACGCGCTTCACTTTTTTGATCTCTTCCATCAGGTGTGCCTGCGTGGTCAGGCGTCCGGCGGTGTCGGCCAGCACGATGTCGATGCCGCGCGCCTGCGCTGCCTGCACCGCATCGAAGATCACGGCGGCCGCATCGCCGCTTTGCTGCGCGATGACCGTCACATCGTTGCGCTTGCCCCATTCGATCAATTGTTCGCGTGCGGCGGCGCGAAAGGTGTCGCCTGCCGCCAGCAGTACCGACTTGCCCTGATTCTGAAAATGCCTGGCCAGTTTGCCGATGGAGGTGGTCTTGCCCGCACCGTTGACGCCGCACAGCATGATGACGAAGGGCTGGTGTCTTTCGGTCTGCAAAGGCTGCGCCAGCGGCGCGAGCAGCTTGAGCAGCGCCTGAGCCAGCGCTTGCCGCAGTTGTCCGGCATCGCTCAAGCGCTGTTCCTTCACCTGGAGGCGCACGTCGGCCAGCAGGCGGCGGGCGGCATCCATGCCCACGTCGGCGCCAATGAGAACGGTCTCCAGTTCTTCGTAAAGTTCATCATCGATCTTGCCGCCGGGAACCAGCAAAGCGGACAACTGTCCACCGGTGCGCGCCAGACCATCGGCCAGGCGTGCCAGCCAGCTTTTCGGTGCGGGGGTGGCGGGCGTTTTTTTCAGGAAACTAAACATGCGGGCGTATTCGGTTTGAAATATCGGATAATGCGCGGGCATTTTAACGGTTCGGGGTGAAATGGATGAGACTTTATGCTTTGTGTCTGAGTTTGCTGCTTGCCGCCACGGCGCAGGCGGAAGTGTTCGAGACCACGCTGTCGAACGGACTGAAAGTGGTGGTGAAAGAGGACCATCGCGCACCGACGGTGGTGCAGCAGATCTGGTATCACGCCGGCAGCATGGATGAGCACACCGGCGTCACCGGGGTGGCGCATGTACTGGAACACATGATGTTCAAGGGAACGAAGACCGTTCCGGCGGGCGAATTCTCGCGCCGCATCGCGGCGGCGGGCGGACGCGAAAATGCCTTTACCAGTTATGACTACACCGCTTATTTTCAGCAGTTGCACAAATCGCAACTGGCGCTGGCGATGCGGCTGGAGGCCGACCGCATGCACAACCTGGTGTTGAGCAAAGAGGAATTCGGCAAAGAGATCAAAGTGGTGATGGAAGAGCGCCGCTGGCGTACGGATGACGAGGCGCATGCCTTGCTCGACGAGCGCCTGATGGCGACCGCCTATCAGGAGCATCCCTACCGCAATCCCATCATCGGCTGGATGAACGATCTGGAGAACATGACGGATTCGGATGCGCGCGACTGGTACCACACCTGGTATGTGCCGAACAATGCGACCCTGGTGATCGCCGGCGACGTGAAGGCGCAGGAGGTTTTTGCCTTGGCGCGGCGCTATTACGGAAAAATTCCAGCCGGCAAGCTGCCGCCGCGCAAATCCTATCTGGAGCCGGCGCAGCGCGGCATCAAGCGCATGGTGGTGAAGGCGCCGGCGGAGCTGCCGCATCTGGTCATGGCCTGGCACGCGCCGACCCTGCGCGATGTGGCAAACGACTGGCAGCCCTACGCGCTGTCGGTGCTGGCGGGGGTGCTGGACGGCAACGATTCGGCCCGGCTGAACCGGGTGCTGGTGCGCGAACAGCAGATCGCGACCGCCATCGGCGCCGGCTACGGCAACACCTCGCGCGGGCCGACCCTGTTCTCGCTGGAGGCGACCCCGGCACCCGGCAAGTCGGTGAATGAACTGGAGGCGGCACTGCGCGAACAGCTGCAATCAATCGGGCGTGACGGGGTGAGCGAGGAAGAGTTGCGGCGAGTGCGCGCCCAGGTCACAGCGGCCGAGGTCTATAAACTGGATTCCGTGTTCTATCAGGCGATGCAGGTCGGACAGATGGAGAGCATTGGTCTGTCGCACCGGGATTTGCCGCTCATGTTGCAAAAATTGCAGGCGGTGACGGCGGCGCAGGTGCAACAGGTCGCGCGCGAGATTTTGCAGGACGATCAACTGACGATCGCCGTGCTCGACCCGCAACCGTTAAGCGATAAACCGAAGCTGAAACCGGAGATGCAACATGCGCATTAAATCCATTTTTCTGATCGCCCTGCTGGGTTTCTTCGGCAGCGCTTTTGCCACCCCGCAGATCCAGCACTGGCAGGCGCCCAGCGGGGCGCGGGTGTATTTCGTCGAAGACCACAATCTGCCGATGCTGGACGTGGCGGTGAATTTCCCCGCC